>Ga0182013_10000851_pt1 | contig 42279 bp, 39 predicted proteins | sample 612S2MmetaG_FD_120487 | JGI IMG/M metagenome (GOLD analysis project Ga0182013, IMG submission 120487) | Permafrost microbial communities from Stordalen Mire, Sweden - 612S2M metaG | ecosystem: Environmental > Terrestrial > Soil > Wetlands > Permafrost | place: Sweden: Stordalen | collected... | reverse complement strand
CGCGCAGAGCGCTTGTCGTCGGCCTCGACCACGTACCACGGAGAGCTCTCCAGGTCGGTGTAGGCGAACATCCTGTCCTTCGCTTCGGCGTAGTCGACCCACCGTGCACGGGCCTCGAGGTCGGCGGGGCTGAACTTCCAGCGCTTGCGGGGATCCGACAGCCGCCGCTTGAAGCGTCGCTCCTGCTCATCGTCGCTCACCGAGAGCCAGTACTTCACCAGCATCATCCCGTCGTTCTGCAGGGCACGCTCGAACTCGGGGCAGAAGCGCAGGAACTCTTCGTACTGCGCGTCGGTGCAGTAGCCGAGCACGTGCTCCACGCCGGCGCGGTTGTACCAGCTGCGGTTGAAGAGGACGATCTCCCCGGCCGCCGGAAGATGCGCCGTGTAACGCTGGAAGTGCCACTGTGTGCTCTCGCGCTCGGTGGGCGCAGGGAGCGCCACGACCCTGCAGCTCCGCGGGTTCGTGTACGAGATGATGCGCTTGATGACCCCGTCCTTTCCGGCGGTGTCACGCCCCTCGAAGACGACGACGAGCCGCAGGTCGTTCGCGATCACCCACTCCTGCAGATGGACCATCTCGGTCTGCAGGCGCAGCAGCTCCTTCGCGTACTGCTTCGGCGTCAGCTCCATCGCGCCCGCACGTTAGCCCCTTGCGCGGAAGGATGGTCCAGCCTGTTCTGGACTTTGCCGACTGGCTTTATAGACTTTATCCGTTGTTTCCACCTACGAAGGAGTCCACATGTCCGTCACCGATGAGCTGCTCGAGAACTCTCGCGTGTACAGCGCGGAGTTCGACAAAGGCGACCTGCCTCTGCCGCCGGGCAGGAGGATCGCGATCGTCGCGTGCATGGACGCGCGGCTGAACCCATACGGGCTTCTCGGGCTGAGGGAGGGCGACGCCCACGTGATCCGCAACGCCGGCGGCGTGGTGACCGACGACGAGATCCGCTCGCTCGCGATATCCCAGCGGCTCCTCGGGACGCAGGAGATAGTCCTCATCCACCACACCGACTGCGGGATGCTCACGTTCACCGACGACGACTTCAGGCGGTCCGTCGAGCTCGAGACCGGGATCAAGCCGGAGTGGGCGGCGGAGTCCTTCCTGGACGTCGACGAGGACGTCAGGCAGTCGGTCGCGCGGATCAAGGCGAGCCCCTTCATCCCCCACAAGAATCTGCGCGGGTTCGTCTACCAGGTCGAGGACGGCCGTCTGCGCGAGGTCGACTGAGCCGCGCCGGCGCTCACGCCGTCTGCATGGCTGCCGCAGCCCGGTCAAGCCCGTCGGCGAAGCGCTCGCCGAGGAACTCGACCTCCGCCTCGGTGCAGACAAGCGGCGGCGAGACCGCCAGCCCCTTCCCCAGCGGGCGCACGAGCAGGCCGCGCTCGCGGCACGCCAGCTGCCAGCGGTGCACGAAGCCCGGGTCGCGCTCGAGCACCTCGCCTTCGATTTCGACGGCTGCGAGAAACCCGGTTCCTGCCCTCACCTCGGCCACCACGGGATGTGATGCCAGCGGCTCGAGCGCCTGCGCAAGGGGGCGCTCGAGTTCGCGGCCGCGGACGATGAGATCCTCGTCGCGGTAGATCCGCAGCGCCGCGTTCGCCGCCGCGCAGCACGTCGGATGCCCTGCGTAGGTCTGCCCGTGGCGGAGCATCGGCGCTCCCGCCTGGCCGGTCCAGAACGGCTCGGCGACATGCGGCGCGACGATCAGCGCACCGAGCGGCAGGGTGCCTCCCGTGATTCCCTTCGCGAGGGTGATCATGTCCGGGCGGACCGGCCAGCGGTCGATTCCCAGCCAGTGGCCGAGCCGGCCGAAGCCGCAGATCACGCAGTCGGCGACGAACAGCACGCCGTGGCGGGCGCAGATCTCCGCAACCTGCTCGATGTAGCCCTCCGGCGGGGGCCACACGCCGCCCGCGCCGATCACGGGCTCGCAGAAGAACGCGGCAACCCGGTCCGCGCCGACACGGAGGATCTCCTGCTCGAGCGCCCCGGCGTCATCGTGCGGGACCCGCGAGACATCCTGGAGGAGCGGCCCGAAGCCCGCCGCGTTCGCGGGGATCCCGCCGACGCTCGTGCCGATCCCGTGGGTCCCGTGGTAGCCATGGTCGCGGCCGATCAGGTGCACCCTCGACGGCTGCCCGTTGTGCGCGTGGAAGCTGCGTGCGATCTTCGCCGCGCCATCGATCATGTCGCCGCCGCCGGAGCCGAGGAAGACGCGGCTGCCGGGGGTCGGCGCGAGAGCCGACAGGCTCCGCGCGAGCTCGAGCGCGGGCTCGTTGGCGATGTCGCCGAAGGTGCTGTACGCGTCGAGTGCCTGAAGCTGCGCTGACACGGCCTCGGCGATCTCCGCGCGCCCATGCCCGAGGTTCGCGTACCAGAGACCCGCGGTCCCGTCTAGGAAGCGCGCGCCCGTGTCATCCCACACCCACGGGCCCTCTCCGCGTACCAGGACGAAGCGCCCGCCGTCGACGCCCCCCATGTCCGAGAACGGGTGCCACAGCGGGTTCAGCGGAGGACTCCCGCTCACGAGCTCCGCCCGCCCGTCACGTCGGCTGCACGGTGTGCTCGCGCTCGAATCCCCATGCCATCCAGGATAGAAACCCGACCGGTTCCCGGCTGCGGATCACCCCGCGGGCATCGCCGGTGGCGCGCGGCGGTAGGCCGCAGGGGTCTGCGACAGGCGGATCGGGTTTCGGGTCAGGCGCACCGAACCGCCGCCCTCGCGCGGAACCTCGACGATCGGATCGAGGCCGATCGCGTTCGCGAGCTCGAATGCTCCGGCGATGTCATTCACCTCGCCGGCGGGCACGCGCTCCTCCGAGAGGAGCGCAACCCACTCAGCTGCGCTCGCGCTCGCGAGGCGGTCCTCCAGGATCACCCGGAGGCGCGAGCGGTTGGCCACGCGGGCCGCGTTCACTGCGAACTCCTCCTGCTCTGCCAGCTCCGGGCATCCGAGCACGCGAACGAGCGAGCGGAACTGCCTGTCGTTGCCGACAGCCACCACGAGCGGTCCGTCGGCGGCGCGCAGCAGTTCATATGGCGCGATGCTCGGATGCGAGTTGCCCATGCGGGCAGCTACCTGCCCTGCGATCGTGAAGGCACTCCCCTGGTTCACGAGCGCAGCGAGCAGGCAGGAGAGGAGATCCACCTCGACCCGCTGGCCGCGCCCGCCGGCGTCGCGGTGGCGCAGCGCCGCGAGTATCCCGACCGCTGCGAACAGTCCGCAGATCACGTCCACCAGCGCCACACCCACCTTCTCGGGCTCGCCCTCCGGCTCGCCGGTGATGCTCATCAGCCCGCCGAGCGCCTGCACGAGCAGGTCATAGCCCGGCATCGTCGCACCCTCTTCGCCGGCGCCGAAACCGGTGATGGAGCAGTACACCAGGCCCGGGTTCAGCCGGTTCATCTCCTGGAAGCCGAGGCCGAGAGAGTCCATCACGCCGGGACGGAAGTTCTCCACCAGCACGTCGGCGCCAGCCGCGAGCTCGCGTGCGCGAGCGAGCCCCGCGGACGATGCGAGGTCGAGGGCGACGCTCCCCTTGTTCCTGTTCACGGACTGGAAGTAGGTCGCCGTGCCCTGCTCATCCCAGGGCGGGCCCCAGGAACGCGTGTCGTCGCCGCTGCCGGGGCGCTCGACCTTCGTCACCTCAGCGCCGAGATCGGCCAGCACCATCGTCGCCAGCGGGCCGGCGAGCACACGCGAGAAGTCGAGGATCTTCAGGCTCCCGAGCGCACCGGCCATGGTCGGCGAAGCTATCAGCATGCGGGCGCCAGGACACAGCCGGCCGTGCTCGCCCCGGCCGGGATTCGAGACCGTGCTCCGCCCATTAGGCTTGCGCGCTGTGGTGCTCGGCGGCAGGAAAGGTTCGGGGGTTCGTTGATGGAACAAGAGAGCGCGGGCTTGTATCCCACAAACCGGTGGCGGGTGATCATCGCCTACGGGCTCGTGTGCGCCGCGACGCAGGTTCTGTGGCTCAGCTACGCGGCGATCACGACCTCCAGCGCCCACCACTACGGCGTCTCGGTGGGCGCCATCGGCTGGCTCGCCGAGATCTTCCCGCTGCTGTATGTCGTGCTCGCGATCCCTGCCGGGATACTGCTCGATCGCTGGTTCCGGCCGTCCCTGGCGCTCGGCGGCGCCCTGGTGGCGCTCGGCGGCGTCGTCCGCCTCGGCGGGCAAACGTTCGCGTGGGCGCTTGCGGGACAGACGGTCGTCGCGATCGCACAGCCGATCGTGCTGAGCGCGGTGAGCAAGCTCGCCGGCGAGTACCTTCCGGAACACGAGCGGGCCAACGGGATCGCGGTCGGCTCCGCCGGGAGCTTCGCGGGCATGGTCCTCGCGCTCATCCTCGGGCCGACGGTTGGCGGCGGCGGGCACATAGAGCGGCTCCTGATCGTCGAGGCGATCCTCGCGGCGATCCCCGCCGCAATGCTGCTCGTGGCCCTGCGCACGCAGGGGCAGCCCACCGCGGAGCACGCGGCGATCGAGGGCAGCGCCGCGCGCGCCCTGTGGCACATGGCCCCGGTGCGCTACCTGTGCGGCCTGGTGTTCGTCGGCTTCGGGATCTTCGTGGCGCTGGCCACGTGGCTTCAGACCCTGCTGCAGCCCGCCGGCGTCTCCGAAGCCCAGGCCGGCGCGCTGCTCGTGGGGATGGTGATCGCGGGGCTCGCCGGCTGCGCGGTGATCCCCGCGATCGTCGCGCGCCGCGGCTCCGAGCGCGGCTACATGCAGATCACGGTCCTCGTCTCGTGCCTGGGCTGCGTCGTGCTCGGTGCGGCCCCGTGGCTGGGCACGCAGGCGCTCGCGGTCGCAGCGATGGGTGTGGTTCTGCTGCCGGCGCTGCCCGTGATTCTGACGAGGGCCGAGCAGCTTGCGGGCGGCGCCGCCGGGACCGCCGGCGCGATCGTCTGGATGGCCGGCAACCTCGGCGGCCTTGTGGTCGCGCTCCTGGTCCAGGTGCTTGTGCACGAGCCGCTCGCAGCGTTCCTCGCGATGGCCGCTGTATCGCTCCTCGGACTCCCTCTCGCAGCGCGCCTGTCCTCACGTGCGCCGGCCGTATCCGTGGCCGCGCCCGCAGAGAGCTGACGCCCAGTCCACAGGCCGTCTCTCATCAGCGCCGGCGGCGGCTGGACAGAAGGTCCGCGTCGGCCCGGTTGACCAGGCTCTGGGCCGTGTCCTCATCGGCGAGGCGGGCGAAACCGACCGTTATCGAGCCTTCGGGCGCACTGCGGGCGAGCGTGCTGGACACCTCGGCGAAGCGCCTGCGGACATCGTCCATTTCGGCCTGCGGAAGCACGCACACGAACTCGTCGCCGCCGATCCGCATGATCACGTCGTATGAGCGCAGGCCGGCGCGGAGCGCATCGGCGACGGCCTGCAGGAGCAGGTCTCCGGCGTGGTGGCCGCGGGTATCATTCACCAGCTTCAGTCCGTCGACGTCGACGAACGCGACCGCCAGCCCCTGCGACCCGCGCCGGGCGCGGTCGATCTCGCGCTGCAGCTGAGCCATGCCCGAGCCGCGCCGCCTGACCCTCGTCAGCTCATCGATCTCGGAGGCCTCCCGGTCAATCGCAGCCTGGGCCCTGTCGCGGGCCGCCTGCACCCGGTCGCGCTCGGAGCGCGCCCGTTCCACGGCGGCGCGCGCCCTGTCGTCGGCTGCCCTGATGCGGTCCTCCGCCGCCCGACGGCGATCTTCTGCCGCACGGCGGCGGTCGCGTTCCGCGTCCGGGTCGCCGTGGCGCCGGTGCTGTGCGAGGCCTGCGGCGCTGTCACCGTTCGGCTGGCCCCCGTCGGGCGGGACCTCGACGGTCGCCTGCCGGATCTCTCTCGCGCCGCCGCGCCCCTCGGGGGCGCCGGCTACCTTCAGGCGGTTGCCCTGCTGGCGGCTCCTGCGCGTGATTCCCATCGATCGAACCGCGTTCCTGAGGGTCTGCGGTTCGTCGACGGACGGGTCTTCAGCCCGCTCGGGCGGATCCGGTCCGCGGGTGATCCTCTCCTGCTCGGAGCTCACGTCGGTCCTGCGGCGCCGTGGGCCGTGATCGCACTCCGCAGGCTGGCGGCCAGGGCGCGCGGCTCAATCCCCTTGCGCCGGTACGCGACCGCGCCCGCGGCGATCAGCTCCCGTACGCCTCCCTCGATTTCGTCCACCGACAACACGACGATGGCCGTCCCGGGTGAGACCCTGACGATCCCCTGCACCGCGAACAGCCCACCTCCCGGCATCTCGACGTCGACGAGGGCCACATCGGGGTGCTCGAGCTCGGCGAGGCGGATCGCCTCCTGCGCGTCGCCCGCGACCCCCGCGAGCTCGAATTCGTCGCTGAGGGAGATGCCCAGGGCCGAGCGGACCACGGGATCATCGTCCGCGATCAGCAGGCGCGACCGGGTCCCGCTCGCGCCGTACGCCGCACCGCGTGTCTGTGAGAGTGGAGGGGTCATTTCGCGAGCGGGGCAGCCGTCTGCGTTGGCCTGTGCGCCGGGCTGCCGAACTCCAGCTCGCCGGCGATGCCCGCGCGGTCGGCGCGGTTGACGGCAGGGTCCCGCGTGAGCAGGAGCAGCGAGCATCCCGCGCTGCGCTCAAGGTGGTCCGCGGTGTGCCCGACCATCGCCCGGCCGCAAGGCCCGTAGCCGCGCGCTCCCACCAGGAGGATGTCGACCTCGCGTGCGAACGCTGCCAGCTCCTCTCCGACGAGCCCGTAACAGACGCGGCCGTCGACGTCGAGCAGTCCGTCCATGTGCTCGCCGGCCTCCTGCAGCATCGCGTCCACCCGCTCGTCGGCGCTGGCGGGCACGAACGCCCGGAAGCCATGGCCCATCACGGGCACCACCTCGAGCGCGCGCACCGCTGCGCCTGTCGCGGCGGCGATCTCGCGCGCCATGATGAGCGCGGCGTCGCTCTCCCGAGAACGGTTGTACGCAACTCCCACGGTGCGGATCGGCCTCGTGGCCCTCGCGTACCCGCAGCAGGCGATCGCGACCGGACATGGGGCTCCGTTGAGCGCGGCGCGCGTGTCGTCGGCGAGCATCGTCCTGCCGGCCACAGCTCGCGCACACGACCCGACGACGAGCAGGTCGGCCTCGCGCTGCTCAGCCTGCACGTGCAGTCCTCGTCCGGGCGCGAGGTCACGGATGCTCACGAGCTCCGTGGCCACCTCGGCGCTGGCGCGCTCGCGGACGAGCAGCCTGCGGGACGCCTCGCGCGCATCGTCGGCGCCCCCGCCAAATGGGCCCGCCGCGGCACTCGGGGCAGGAGCCCGCACGTGAACGAGCGTGAGACGTCCGCCAGGGCTGAGCAGCCGGGAGGCCAGGGCGATCGCGTCACGGCCGCTAGAGCTTCCGTCAACACCCACGAGCACGTTCAGGAACATCCCGCCGGGCCTCCATCGGTCGTCGTCCAGAGAAACGGTAGGCCAGCATGCGGGGGTGCCCATCCGGGGCCGCTACTGACTCCCGGGCGACCCGCACGGGCGGATCCGAACCCGCCGGAGGGGTCCGGGCGGCCCTCAGCCAAGCTGATCGACGAGCGCAGCACGAGCCTCACGGAACGCATCTTCGATCCCGTCGACGAGCGCACCCGCACCGTCGAGCGACCCCGTCGCGGCCTCACGCTCGAGCGCCGTGCAAAGGCCACCCATGTCATGCGCGGCGAGCATCGCCACCCCGCCCCTGAGCTTGTGGAGGCAGTGCCTCAGCGCGTCGGCGTTACCCGCCTGCACGGCATGGCGCATATCCGCGATCAGCTCGCTCGTGTGTGCGCTGAACAGATCGACGAGCTCGGAGCGGTCCGACGCCATCTCGAAGTCCGAGCGCAGCCTGCGCACGCCCTCGGGATCGAGCGCACCCTCGCCGTCGCGCTCTTCCCCGACCACGCGGCGGCGCGGCCAGCCGTGATCCTTGAGCGCCGCGCCCGTGGACCCCGGTCCATCCAGGTCGGCTGGAGCGCCGTTTGCGTCGCCATGCTCGCCGGCGTCCCCACCGAAACCGTTCGCTGCGGCTCCCCGTTCCGCCTGCGGCTTGAGGCCTGACGGGAGCGTGCCCGGAACGGCTCGTCGGAGCGCGCTGTCGAGTGAGGTCGCGGTGAACGGCTTTGCGACGTAGTCGTCCATTCCCGCCGCCAGGCAGCGTTCGCGGTCCTCCTTCATCGCGTGCGCCGTGAGCGCGATGATCGGGATGTGGTGACCCGCCGTCTCGCTACGCCGGATCTCCCCCGCCGCCCGGTAGCCATCGAGCTCGGGCATCTGGCAGTCCATGAGGATCGCGTCGTAGTCTCCCGCGGCGGCGCGCGAGACTGCGTCGCGTCCGTTCTTCGCGACGTCCACGTGCCACCCGCGCCGCTCGAGGAGCCGGACGGTGACTAGCTGGTTCGTGGCGTCATCCTCGGCCAGCAGCACGTGGGCGTGGGGCGAGGTGGGGGGCGCGGCCCGCCTTACCGGGGCGCTCTCTGGCTCTCCGCCTCGCCCGGCGGTGATCCGGGCGAGCACCAGGCCCAGCTGAGAGCGGCTCGCGGCCTTGGTCAGGAAACCGTCGGCCCCGCCCGCCGATTCGGTGCCCGCCCTCACCGGAGTGGAGGTCAGGATCAGCACGGCGGGGGAGCCCAGCTCCGGGCGCGACCTGGTGGCTGCGGCGAGCGCGAGCCCGTCCATGCCCGCCAGCGACAGGTCGGCAAGCAGGACGCGGTAGGGGTCTGCGGCCTTCGCCGCCGTCGTGAGCTCGAGCAGCGCCGACTCACTGTCGTCGACGGCGGTGAGCCGGACTGAGAACGACGTCAGCTGGCGTTCGGTGATCGATCGCGTGACGGGATCCTCGTCGACGAGGAGCGCCCTGACGCCCACGAGCGCTGCCGCCGCCCGCGTCGCCGCGTGTGCGGGCTTGCAGGGGACGGTGAACCAGAAGCGGCTGCCTCTCCGGAGCGTGCTCTCGAAATCGAGTGCGCCGCCCATGAGCTCAACGAGCTGGCGTGCGATCGTGAGCCCGAGACCCGTGCCGCCGTAACGGCGAGAGGTGGAGGAGTCAGCCTGCGAGAAGGGCTTGAAGGGGTCCACCTCGGGAGGGATCCCGGGGCCCGTGTCGGTCACCTCGAAGCGCAGCGTGTGCGGATCGCCCCGGTCGACCCCGAGGTCGACGACGACGCTCCCGACCTCGGTGAACTTGACAGCGTTCGCGAGGAGGTTGGCGAGCACCTGCCGGATGCGGCCGCCGTCCGCGCACGCGACGAGCGGGACCGCCTGGTCGGCGCGGCAGATCAGCTTGATCCCTTTGCGGGCGGCCGTGCTCGCAACCATCGCACGAGCCTCCTCCACGACGCCGGCGGGCTCGAAGTCGGCGTGGTCGAGCTCGAGCTTGCCCGCCTCTATCTTCGAGAAGTCGAGGATCGCCTCAACGACCTGTCTGAGCGCCCGTCCGGAGCTCGCGATGCCGTTCACATAGTCCCGCTGTTCATCGTCCAGCGTGGTCTCCGCGAGTAGTTCGCCGAGGCCGACGATGCCGTTGAGCGGCGTCCGGATCTCGTGGCTCATATTCGCCACGAACTCGGACTTCAGGCGCGAAGCCTCGACGGCCTGTTGATGGGCGCTCTCCAGGGCCTGCTCCATGCGCTTGCGGGCCTCGATGTCTATGAACTGCGCCACGGCCAGGGCGGGGGTGCCCTCCTCGCGTGTCGCTGACACGCTGAACACGGACATGCTGAACAGGAACCACAGCGGCCTGCCCGATGCGTCGAGCAGCCGGACCTCGGCGCGGTAGGTGTAGCTCCGGCCCTCGCGCATGGCCTGCATCCCCTCCTGGAACCGGGACTGGTCCTCGGAGTGCAGCAGCGCGCCCACCCGGAAGTCGAGCAGGCGCTCGCGGGCGTAGCCGGTCGACTCGCACAGCGCGCGGTTCACGCGCAGGAAGCTCCCCGTGTCGCCGCTCAGCGCTATCAGGGCGCTCCCGAACGGCGCGTCCTCGAACGCGCACCGGAACTGCTCCTCCGCGAGCCTCTGGGCCCTGCGCAGCTCCGCGCCGAGCAGCTGGGTGCGGACCACCGAGGCCAGGCGACCGAGGTGCTCCTTGCCGACGAAGTCACAGGCGCCCGCCCGGATGGCGGCCGCCGCCGCATCCTCGCCGTTTGCGCCCGAGACCGCGATGACCGGCGGATGCAGGCCGGCGGAGTCCAGCACGTCCAACGCGTCGACGAGGTCGAACCCCCGCACCAGGTTCTCGCAGAGCACGAGATCCCAGTGACCTCGTCCGATCGCATCGGCCATATCGAGCTCGCTCTGGACCCTGACCGAGCGCACCTGATATTCCGCGTCCTCGAGCATCGAGACCGCCAGTCGCGCGTCCCGTTCGGAGTCGTCGACGATCAAGACCGAGAGCTCGCGGGCGCCCATCACCAGACCGCGCCTTCTCCGCCGCCGAACATCCGGGTCGCCGTGTCACCGTGCAGCGACCCGCAATGGCGCGCGGTCGTTTGACGGTCAGATATACCCATGGCGTGATACCCGACTACAGGATCGCTGCTTCTCACAGGTGTCCACATCGGCTTTCACCGTCGAACGGCTGGCAGTAGTCCCATGCCGTCCGATCGGGGTCACTACTGACGCCCGCCGTCGCCCTGATTCTCCCGCCGAGCAGATCCCGGCGCCGTGACGGACCGCGGGAGGCTAGTGAGCTCTTGCCGGGGTTGGCGCGAAGAACGCGTCCGTCGGCAGGCTGCCGTATTTCGTCGTGTTCAGCTCGATCAGTTCCGTGAGGCTGTGCTTGTAGCTGATCCCGTAGTGGTCTTCGATCGCGGCGAGCTCGGGGTCGTTCAGGTAATAGAAGCGGTCGCCGTCGCGGAGCGCTTCGAACTGTTTGCGCCACAGCGCGAGCTGAAGTTCGCCGAGGTCGCTTCCCGTGACATGCGGTTCGGCGACCATCCCGACATACGCATCGAGGTTTTCGACCGAGCCGTAGATAGCCTTCAGGCGCGCGGCGAGCGTCGTTCGGCGGGTCCCGGAGACCGGTCGTTCGTTGGGTCCCACCGGTTCACCGTAATAGTTGCGAAGCGACGTGAATTCCATTATGTGCGGGTCTTCGATCGGATCGGTCAGCGACACCAGTGGATCGTTCGTCGGGAATTCTTCGGTGGACTCTCCGGTGACCTGCGCGAAGGTCGTGCGCGGCGTCAGCCCCGCCGCGACCCGCAGCTCGTTGTATGACGGCATGCCGGTGTCCCGCGCGCGCTGGATGTCGATCGCCCCTAGATCCTCCACGACGCTGAAGCAGCCGGGCGTGGTCGGTTCGGCGTCGCACGTCGCGGGTTCGGTTCCGGGCCCCGGAATCCCGAACAGGACGGAGCGCAGTGAGTTGTCGATCTGCTCGTCGTTCTTGTAACCAGGTTCTCCGGCCAGTCCGCTGAGCAGCGGCCCGAGTCCAACGGTGGAGACCACCGCGGGATCGAAGAAGGCGGCGTTCTGGGAGATCGTCAGTTCGAGCTTTGCGGGTTTGCTGCCTGCGACCGGCTTCACTTCGATGCCCATGGACCTCAGCTTCGACTGCTGCGCCGACCTGTAGTAGGTGGCAGGGACAACGAGGTTCTCCTCGCCGTTCACCATCGAGTGGGCGCGGTATCCGATGACGGCGAATTCGTCCTCGAGCTCGCTGTCCACGCTCGGCTCGTAGCCTTCGTAGGGTTTCAGGGTCACCCCGACGGCCGGGAGGAATTCGTTGAAGGTGATGTACTGCTCCTCGGCGGCGACGACGCGTCGTGCGATCTGGAACTTTTCTTCCGAGCTCAGCGAGGCCGGGAGTTTGGCGACGATCCGGTTGTGCTCGCGTGCGAGCAGCGTCGTGGCGCCGGTGAGCTCGGCGTTCTCGTTGCCACGGACGTCGCCGGCCACGATCGAGTTCTCCGGATTGTTGGAGAGCGCCCCTTCGAGCACCATCGACGGAGCGCCGTACACGTTGTGCCTCGCGGTGGCGAGTGGCAGATAGTTGTGGGGGAGCAGCAGCTTCGACCCGGCCTTGGCCGGATTGCCGTCATCGGGGCCGGTGCGGAGCCATTCGAGCCGGGACTGGGTGTTGCCGTAGACCGAGGCCGCGTCGATGTATGAGCCCATCGTGTTGACCTGCTCGCGCGGATTGCCCGGTCCGGTGCCCGTTCCCGGCGCCACCGCGTCGCGGTTGAACGGGATCGAGCCGAGCGTGTCGGTGAAGCTCTCCAGCGGGTCGCTGGCGTTGAACGGGATCGGCGCTTCTTCTTCGCCGGTCTCGGCTCGCCCGAACGTGTGGTCCAGGAACTGCCCCCACACCCACACCCACTGGCTGACGTCGCGCTCGGAGACGAGGTCGACGCCGAGCGAGTTGTACACACGGTTGCTGATGTAGCGAGCGTTCGGTCCTTCGACCATCTCCCCCACGCCGTCGGCGTAGCGCGGCGTCGTCATGCGCTGGTACACCGTCCCCGCTTCGCCCCAGGTCGGGTGCGCGAGGTTGTTGCCGCTGCCGTTCAGGCTCTCCACTTCGAAGCCGACGCCGGACGCCCTCGTCCTCGCGGACGCTGGTGCGGCTGCAGCGAGGATCGCGAGCCCTGCCACCAGAGCAGCGAGATAGGTGCGCGCCCCACGAGCTCTCGTCCTCTCCATGACGTGCGGCCTCCATCCACTCGCGCCGGACGTCCCGGCTTCCCTCACGACACCCTCCCGCGCCGAGCGCCCTCACGGCACATGCGCAGGGCGCGGAGTTTGCCACCCTGACCGGGGGCAGTCAAGCGGGTAATGCCGTAGGCCGGGCCTGCGGAGAAGCCGTCGCCCGGGCGCCCCGTGTGACGTGTCCAGGTGCTGCTCGCCGGTTGGGCGCTCCAGCCCGAGCATGCGCACATGGGGCTGACACGCGGCGCGGCTCGCGTTAGTGTGCGCGCGAGGGGGAAACCGCGTGCTGCGTGCACGCCGACTGAAGGGGGAGGGCTGATGTCCCTGCGTCTGACTGTCCGATCCGCCGCCGCAGCCGTGGCCGCCACGAGCGCGCTCACTCTGGCCACGGGAACGGCATCTGCGGTCAAACTCGTCCTGAGGGGACCCGGGGTGCTGCCTGCGGGGACCGCCGTCACGGCCCGCAGCTTCGGCATAACCGCCGGGGCAGAGACGTGCGCGCTCACGGAACTTCAGGGCGTGATCATCTCGAACAGCAAACCGACAGACACGATCAAGCTCTTGTCGGGCACGCTGACCGGCTGCCTTGCGGGCACAGAAGTCATCACGAGCACCTACTCGGGACTTCCGTACACCCTCAAGTTGTCCCATCTGGGCACCTTCAAGGAGAAAGGCACGCCGCGGGTTCGCTGGATCGACACGTTCGCCGCACCACCCGGGGTCTGCAAGTACGAGACAGTGAGCGCCGTCCCGGCGGGCAGCTTCACGGTGCCGACGCACCCGACGCCGCCAGCGCCCGTGATCCTCGAAGTCAGCAACTGGCTGATCACCCCCTTCAGCAGCTCGCCGTCGTGCGGGCCCGGCAGCCTGACGGCGAACTTTGAACTGCTCGTGCCGAGCGTGGGGCCCGTGGAAAGCGAAGACAGCTGATCGGGGTTCTCCGGATGCGCCCGGGAGTGGCTCATCGACATCGTCGGAGAGCCTCTCCCGGCTGCCCCAACCAGCCGACGTCAACGCTCGCCGGCCGACAACCCGAACGCGCCCCTTGATGGGAGATCCGGGGTTGCCGAGGGGCGAGAGGACTCAGGGCGTCCGGGCCCTCTTCGGGGTCCGGACGCCCTGAGAGCAATGGCTACCTGATGATGATGCCGGCGGTGTGGGTGGTCCCGTCGTTGACCTTCACGAGCAGGGTGTATTTGCCCGCCGTGAGCCCTGTCGTCGACAGTTCGTACTGGTAGAGGCCGTGGCGCATGTTCACGAACGGTTTCGCAGGTGAGTATCCGGCGCCTTCCCTGGCGACCTGCAGCGTCGCCGACCCGTCCGTGACATATCCGAGGGCATCAGCGAGGTGGAAGGACACCTTGACCGCCCTGCCCGGTGTGACCTTCTTCGCCAAGGCCGGCCTCAGACCCTTGAAGTTGTAGATCACGTCCGTCGTGCACGACCTTGTCGTTTCGTTGCCGGCATAGTCCGTGGCGGTCTCGGTCGTGACCTGCTCCCCGAGGCCGGCGGTGTTGATCGGGACCGACCCGGACGCGCTCGACGCGAGCCCGGACTGCCCGACGCCGTCGTTGGCGCTGTAGCTCGCCGTGATGCCCGAGGCGTCGAGTTCGGCGGTCTGCGGGCAGGTGACCGTGAGGCTCGGCGGCGTCGCGTCGACCTGCACCGTCACGCAGCCCGGGGTCGAGATGTTGCCGAGGACGTCCTCGACGGTCCCGCACACGGTGTGCGAGCCCGTCGTGTCGACTTCCACGGGCTGCGTCAGCGAGGACGGTTCAAGCGCCGCGCCTTCGCTGCCATCCGGCAGCGTCGCGACTCCGTTGGAGGAGAACGACACATCGACGCTGCCCTTGTACCAGCCACCTCCGCCGGCATAGTCCGGAACGCGCGAGACGAGCGCCGTCGGTGCCGGCGGAGCTGTGCGATCGACCTTCACCTGCGACGAGACCGGACCGTAGTCTCCTTCTTCCGGCTGGGTTTCCGACGCCCCTTCATCTATCGAGCCGACGCGGTAGGTCCACGTGCCCTCGGTCTCGGGCGAGCCGGCGGTGAACGTGTATTCGGGGGTTTTCAGGCCGCTGGCAACCTTTTCCCAGTTGCCGGATGCGCCCTTGTGCTCGAGCGTGTAGAGCTGCGGCAGGGCATTCGAGACGGCGTTCCACCTGAGCGTGAAGGCCCCCGTGTTGGGCGTGCCGGCGCCCGGGTACAGGGACGGTGCGCCTCCCGTGCAGCCTTTGGATTCGTAGGCTGCCTGGTTGGTGTAGCTCGCCACTGGTGTGTATTCGCCCATCACGGTTGCGGCTTCGTTTTTGGGGTTGCCTCTCGTCGGTTCCGCGATGTTCTTCGGCGACTGCGGCCATTCGGATCCGCTGAGCGCGTCCATGTAGCGGATGTAGACGGTCCCGATCCAGCTGCGGTTGGGCGGGGTCGACCCTTCGATTTCGCTTTCGCCGGTGCCGAAGTTCAGCCACTTCACGCCGCAGACGTCGCTGGCGTTCCCGGGCCGGTGCGCTTCCTTGCTGATGACGACTGTGTATTCGCCGTTCTGGTTCAGGGGGACCTGCTGGTCATATGCGCAGTCGGATCCCTTGCCGGAAACCGGTCCCTGGGCCGTACAGATCGACCAGTAGCGGATCTGGGGGCTGGTCGAACTCCAGCTCGCCGCGTTCGGGCGGGTGTGTTGGTAGCTGGGAAGCTTGCCGTGCACGACGACGACGTTCCCGTAGTTCAGCGACAGCCCGGCAATGAGGTAGCGGGTGTCCGGGTTGGTCGCGTAGCCGCCTTCGTTGGTCGCCGGGTACTTTTCGACGCGTTCGAGGGGAGTTTTGGAGAAGAGTCCCAGGATGTTGTAGTTGTTGTTCCAGAACAGTTCGAATTCCGGGGTTGCCTTGACCGGCGCGTTCACCGGTTCGCTGGATTTGGCGATCTGTTTTTCCCAGGTCGCCTGCGGGAAGCCGGTCACCGTCGCCGTCTTGTTCGCTTTCAGGGCGGTGCAGACCGCTTCCGGTTCGGTGATCGTTTCGCCGTTGGCGAGTGTGAGTGTCACGGTCGGCAGTTCGACGCCCCCGGTCCCGCCGAGACCCTGGTCGGGGATGTAGTTGCGCATCGACAGCCGGACCTCTTCGGTGGCCGACGTAGAGGTGGTGTAGAGCGTGTTTGGGGCTGGGTCAGCCGGAACAGGGCCCCGCACGACGTGCACCGTGTAGGTCTGCCCCGTCGGCGTGCGGTCGTCTTTGGTCGGAGATATCTGGAACGGGTTGACGGATCCCGGATCGGGTTCGATCTGTTCGTCGCGGATGAAATCCCCGTTGCCGACCGCGCCGCCGGCAAGAAGGTTGGCGACAGTGAAGGAGAAGTAGCGCTCGCGCGGGTAGGTGCCGCGGATCGTCAGACTCGAGTTTTCCGGCATTTCGATCTGCGCCACGAAGTACGTCGATCCCTTGTCCGGGTAGAGGTTGGGGATCTGAATGGGCTGCGGTTCGGGCAGCGCCGCGTAGTCCATGCCGCGCGGCCCGCCCCAGAGGCAGTTGTGGTTGTAGAGGGCGTTGGTTTCTTCGGCGATCGCCCGTGGGAAGAACAGCGTGCTGGCCTGCGACGCGCCGCTCGAGTAGATGAGGACGAGCATCGAGGCGAGTGCTGCGAGCACTCCCAACCTGGCGAGGCGCGGGCGGACGGCGGGGCGCGGGCGGCGCGTACGTTGCTGCCTGGACATGTTGTCTCCTCCCTCGGGACACGGCGTGAAAGGCCTTGTGTGCGGCTTCTGGCGGCACTATAGACATACTATTTACTGAATGTCAAATTGATGATCCGTCAAGTTTACGTTTTGACAATGGGCTATCATCGGTCTCGATGCCCCGCAGCACAGAGCCAAACACCGCGACCTCGCCGGCACGGGCGCCGCGGCGCCTTTCGCGCGAGGCACGCCGTGAGCAGCTGGTGGCGGCCGCAATGCCGATCGTGGCCGAACAGGGCTTCGCCCGGTTCTCGCTCGACGAGATCGCCTCGGCCGCTGACGTGACCCGCAACCTGCTCTACCACTACTTTCCACGCGGCCGGCCCGACCTCGCACTGGCTGTCGGCGAACGAGCGGGGCGCGAACTGACGGACGGCTGGCTCACGGACGAGACGATCCCGGTTGCCGAGCGCGTCGCCCGAAACAACGCGCGGATCGTCGCCCAGGCATTGCAGCCGACCGACGCCTGGAAGATCAACAGGCTGGCGCGGAGCACCACATCGCCGGAGATCCGCGAGGTGTTCGAGCATTTCGTCGGCCTGGTCGTGTCGAACATGTCGCTCAACCATCTCGGAACGCCCGACCCGCCGCCACTGGCGCGCCTGGCGCTGTTGGGCTATCTCGCCTTCGTCGAAGCCGTCTTGGACGACGTCCGTGCCGGGAGCTTCCCGCCCGAGCAGATCGTCAGGCTGCTCAACGAAACCCTCGCCGGGGCGCTTCGCGCGGCGAGTGACGCCGCCCACAGCGCGAGCTGAGCGGGGCCGCGCCTGGAAGGTCGCCGGGTCCGTGCGCGCCTCGTAGTGGCAGGGCAGCCTCGCACTCCCGGCGGGGTGCATCTCTTTGATCGGCGGAGTCGGTCACCATGTGACGAGTGCGACCACCGTCAACGCCGCCGGCATCCAACCCCAGCCCGCGTTCCCGGCTGGCATCCTGGTGCCAGGCGCGCCGTCGCGCCTGATGCGGATCGGTCTGCATGCTCTGGGCATTGGCGCGGGCGCGCGCCGTCCTGTGGTTGATGCGCTGGCACGCGCCGCCGAGGAGCACGGCTTCTCGACCCTGTGGGCTGGGGAGCACGTCGTGATGGTCGACAGTCCGCTCTCGCGGTATCCGTACAACGACCAGGGTGAGATCCCCGTGCCGGCAGACGCCGACTGGCTCGACCCGCTGATCTGCCTGAGCTTCGCGGCCGCGGCGACACACACCATCACCCTCGCGACCGGGGTGCTGCTCTTGCCGGAGCACAACCCTGTGCTGATCGCAAAGCAGGCCGCCAGTTTGGACGTGATGTCTGGAGGCCGATTCACGCTCGGGGTCGGGATCGGCTGGTCAAGGGACGAGTTCGTCGCTCTCGGTGTGCCCTACTCAAGAAGAGCGAATAGAACGGTCGAGTACGTCCGGGCGATCAAGCAACTGTGGAGCGAGGACGTTGCCACCTTCCACGGGCAGTTCGTCGACTTCGACGCGATCCGGGTCTACCCCAAACCGGTGCGTGACCGTCGCGTACCGGTGGTCTTTGGCGGCAACAGCGACCCGGCGCTGGCTCGCGCCGCGGCCCACGGCGACGGCTGGTATGGCTTCAACCTCTCAGGAATCGGAGATGTGAGGCGCTGTGTGGCGGCGATCCGGGAGCACTGCGCGCGCCTGGACCGCGATTTCGACCGGCTCGATCTATCCGTCTCCGTGGTCGACTTCGGGACCGATGAGCTCGACGAGCTCGCCGACGTCGGCGTCAACGAACTCGTCCTCGTCGACGCGCCCCCGCCGAGGGCTGGCGATGTCGGCGAGTGGGTTCGTGAGCTTGCGCAGCGATGGCTCGTTGGTACCGCGTCCCAGTCAGAGCCCGGGTGCGGCGGTGAAGCCTGAGGCATCAACGGGCCGTCATGAGCCTGGGAGCAACGAAATGGCGAGACCCGGACTCGAACCGGGGACACCACGATTTTCAGCCATCGCGGTGCCCTCCATTTTGCTCGCCCCCGGAGCCTACATCGGGGCCGCTTTCTCGGTCGCGCCGAGCCCAGTTCCGTAGCCGAATCACCTGTATCTAAGCCAAAAGCAAGTCCCTCCGCGATTTGCTCGGCGGGGTCGGCGCGCGGCTTACGGGATCGAGCCCTAGCCGTCGTGATGCCGCCGGTTGCCGGTGGATACCGGGGGGTTTAGGACGGAAAAGGGGGTCTTCCGTCCTAAACCCCCCCGGCAAGATGGATACGCAAGCCGGTGGCGGAGATCGCCGAACGGGCGGGACTGACGGAGCGAATGTTGAGCGCCGCTTGAATCCGGCATGAATTGACCGATCCGCGCCGTTGATCGTCGGGATGCGGTTGTTGGCGGGGCTGAAACGGGCGGGCGGTCGGGCGGAGAGCTTGCGGGCTGCGCGAGCAGGTGGCTGGTCGCGCTCGATCACGAGCTCGTCGCGGTCACCCCGGCCGTCAGCGAGCTCGGGGACGCGGTCGAGGCGATCATTCGCAGGACTCAAAGGTGTCGATGCCCTCGGCCCGGAGTGCGCCTACATACGGTGCGACACCCGGGTCCAGCTCGGGGAGCCACCGGGTGCGCCATGCCTCATGCGAAAGCTCCGCCATTGGCGCTCTCCCTTCGGATGGTCTAGGCGTGATACCACTCGACGGTGGCGGCTCCCTTTGAGCAGTCTCCGCCTTCCCCGTGACCGGGAAAGCCGCTGCCGTCGCCGAAGCACGTCCAGCCGGGTAGGCCGTAGAGCTTCCAGCGGAACTGCGAGGCCGGACCTTCGGGGTTGCCGACAAACGTCACGCCGACGCCCGACTCCATTGCCTGCACCATGGTCAACGCTTGCGCGCACGACACATTGCGCGTCTGAATCAGGATCGGGTAGCCGCGCTTGAAGCTCCTGAGCGTCGGGACCGCCGGGCAGTTGTGGTTCGGCGGAGAGAAGGCGGTCGCTCGCCCATGCTCGGTGAGCAGGGCCGTGCCACCGAGTAGCGCCACCGCCACGATGAGGACCGTCAGCCTTTTCATGACGCCCGCAGCCTACCCCACCGCCGAATCAAACTGGTACACCACCCAGCGGCCCAGTCCAGGGCGGCCCGACAGGGTCGAGCGCAGCGAGCCGCGAAGCGGCGCCCTTGACGGGGACGCGAAGCGGAGCCACCCCACCCCAGGCCAACCCTTTCAACGTTTCAACGTTCGAGCGTTAGCCCCACCGGTTCCTAAGTTCAGCGGCATCTGCGTGCCGGATTTAAACGGCGCCCAACAGCGAACGTTCTTCCGGCACTTCGCCGACAAGCGCGAGGTTCTGTTCGCGGGCACGGACGCGCTGCGGGAGCTGCTGGTCAGCACGGTGGCCAAAGCGCCCGGGTCACTGGCACCGATCGACGTAGCAGCCATGGGTCTCGAGGCTGCTGGCGCTCTGATCCAGGAGGGCGGGGAACTCGCGCGGCAGCGCCAGGCCATCATCGCCTCGAGCGCGGAGCTTCAAGAGCGCGAGCTTGATCAGCTCGCATCACTCGCCTCGGCGCTCGCCGAGGCGTTGCGCCGGCGCGGCGTCAACGACCCAGCCACGAGTCTGACCGCCGAGGCGGGGATCGCCGTCTTCAAGGTCGCGTTTGAACGCTATGTCGATGAGACCAACCAGCAAGACCTGCCGAGCCTCATCCGAGAGTCGCTCGACGAGCTAAAAGCCGTTACCGCGGGCCGATAGTCGCCGGTTATCCTCGCCGAGCACCAAACCGTCAGACTGTGACTCAGCGGGTCAGGAGCTTGGGGCGAGACGGCGGCGCGCCTTCTGCAGCGATGGGACCGCGTTCTTCGCGCCGCTGAGCACACGAGCGCGCACGTCCACGCTGGCCTTCTTCGCGGCGATCGTGATCTCCTCACCGCTTGCCGGGTTGCGGCCCTTGCGCGCCTTCTGCGCCGGCTTCAGGCGCACGGTGAGCTGTACCAGGCCGCCGATCTTGACCCGCTCGGCGTCCCCAATCTGGTCGAGAACGACCGCCTCAAGCGCGGCCAGCGCGTTCTTTGCGTCGGTCTTGGTCAGGTTCGCACGCTCGGCAACGGCAGCGGCAAGTTGGGCTTGGGTCAGCATCGGATCTCCTCAGCGGTTGCTTGGTCGACCGTGAGTAAAGCCGACCGAGCGGACGCGGTGGGCGGCCGATCAGCCACTGGATCCGCTGCGCGGGCGCAGTGCGCTGCGGCATGTGCGGGCGCCGCATGGAGGGCTTCCGCCAAAAGGGCTCCATGCCAGTACGTCCGGGGGCGCAGCGCGGCGCGCCACCATCTACGCCGATCACCCCCATCGCAGAATGCTCGGGCTGGGCCTGTCGGCACACCTGCACGCACGAGGAAGACGCACTGAGCTCTCTCTCATCCCGCGGCGACAATAGTCATCTCTTGCCAGCCCACAGTGCCGACCGTTACCCTCAACTCAACGATGAGTAAGACCTCAACCAGAGGGTTAGACTTGCGCATAGCGGCGGGAGATGTAGACATCCAGGTCCACTTGTCCACCAGCCCGCGCGCTGAGTTCATCGCGCGAGCCGCCCGTCCGAAAATGGGCTCAATATGCACGCGGTGCAAGCCTGATAACTGGCCATGACAACGCAACTGACATCCCGGCCGTACGGCGACGGCTACGAGCTCGTCGCCGAGGAGCGGGTCGTGGGCAAGTTGGTATGGGTTGCCGCGCGCTTGCCCGAGCGCCAGAGCGCGGGATGGTGGCTTGAGGTTCCGGGCGCGGGGAGCGAGCTCATCTACAGGGTGCCCGCGAAGCTCGCCGGCGAACCCGATCGAGCGCGGCGAGCCGGTGAGCCGGCGTCGCTAGGTCTTGCGCTGGCGATGATGGCCGACCGCGCGGAGGGCCTCCTCGACCGCGCCGCGCCGCGGCGACAGCCAGAGCGAGACATATAGCCCGGCTTGAACCGCGCCGTGGGTAAGGTCGCGGGTTGCCTACACCCCTGCGGCATGATCCACCGCATGAACTATCCGCGGATCAACCAACACCGTCATCTGCTCCGCGCGGGACGCCGAGCGATCGTTGCGGTCATCCTGGGCGGGTGCGGCGCCCTGCTCGCGATCCTCACGCTGGCGAGCGCGTGGTGGTTCGCCTCGACGGGCGCAACGACAGCCGCGGTCGGGGCTTTCGTCGTGCTCGGCGGCCTGACGGCGAGTGTCCTTGCCGGTTCCGCCCACATGCTGCTCGGGGCGCGCCGCGGGATCGCGCTGGCCGAGCGCAACCGGATCGGCGCGGAGAGCGAGGATTACGTGACAGCGACCCTCGAGGTGCTCTGTCGCGATGGGTGGCGCCGTCGGGGATCGGTGAACTGGCCCGGCGTGGGCGACATCGACAATGCTCTGCTGTCCCCGGGCGGGGAGGTCGCGTTTGCCGTGGAGACGAAGACCCGCGTCTACTTGTGGGAGCACCTGCAGCGCGTCTATGAGCAGGCGGCCTGGCTCTGTCGCCGCCACCGCTGTCGCGCTGGGGCGGTCCCGGTGCTGGTCCCCGCGCGCGAGCGCGGCGTCGAACGCCTCGAGCGGGGTGTGCTCGTGGTGTCCCCCGACCGGCTCGTCCCGGCGCTGCGAGTTGCGTATGAGACCGCGAGATCCATGGCCACGTGAGCGCAAGGACATCCGTAGGTTTCCTACACCCCGTACGTATCGTCTGATCTGATGGGTGCCGCAGGCAAGAAGCTCCACAGACACGGTGCGCGAAGCAAGGCGCGCAGTCCCGCCGCGTCTGTCAGCGACGGCGGCTACGGGGCACCGCCGCATCCCGTGCGGATCCGGGCAGGACAACGGTTCTGGCCCAGGTCCGGCAGGCGCCGCCGACCGATCGTGGTCTGCGCTGTCGGTGAGGACGGGGTCGTCCGGGCGCGGCGTCTGGATGGCGCTGGGGAGCGTGTGAGGGTCACAGCGACGCGATTGGTGGCCCGGCGCCCTGACGGACAGGGTCGCTACTACCAGTTCATCGCGTGGGCGCCGCGCCGGTATCAGACCTGGGCGGTCGTCGTCCGCGTCGATTCCAGCGAGACGATTCTCGTGCTGCCCGAGTGGCATCCGGCGCGTCCCGTGCGACTCCCCAACAGGCTGATGCCCGAGGACGCCCGGCGTACGCAGGAGTGGCTGTCACTGCGGGCGGACCTGTCGGTGTCGGCCGCCGGGCAGCTGAACCCGGCGGCTCTGTCCACGTGCGCGGACCCTGGCCTCGAGCTGTGCGGTCGACCGGCATGGAGACCCGTGTCGTGAGCGTTCCTAACGAGCATCGTTCGCGGGCGCCTGCCCGGCGCAACCCGGATCGCATGTTGCGTGACTTCGGCCGCCATCTCGGCTGGCACGGGCGCACCCGCCAGGTCAACGGCGAGCTCGAGCGCAAGCTCGGAAGCCTCGATGGGTTTGCGTGGCACATCGAGCGTGACCTCGCGATCTGCTCGGTGCCGATCCCATTTGTCCTGTTGGGCCCCAGCGGGCTTTTTCTGCTGCAGGCCAGTCGTGGACAGTGGACAGCGGAGGACATCGATCTGATGAGCAGAGCAGCGAAGACGCTGGCCAGCACCCTGGCGGAGTATCCCGACGAGGCTCACCCGGCGATCGTGATGCTCGAGGACGATCAGCCGCCGCGCCAGCACTTCACCGCCGCCGGCGAGGGCCCGTGCTGGATCCTCGGAGACGATTGGCTTTCACGGTGGCTTGATCGCTTCTGCGACCACGGTCTCTCAGAGGCCGACATCGCGGTCCTGCGCGATCACTCAGACTCCGTCCGAATATGCGAGCGTCAGCGCGTCCTGCGTCCGCGAGGCGAGGGCTAGGCTCTTGACTTTCCCGCTGTTTGAGAGACCATCTCTATCGAGCATGGGGAGAGAACGTGGCCCATCCGGAGGAACCATCAGCGCAGCACACAAGCGCGTCGCCCGGTCTGGCTGGGCTGATGTCTGCGTCGGATCTCGAGCACCTGTCGACGTATCTCAGCGAGCACATACTGCACGAGCTGACTCTTGTGTTGGCGGCATGCGAGCCACCGGCGCGCAAGGCGATCCTGCGAGTACTCCGTGAAGAGGCTGAGGCTTTCGGGGACCGCGTGCTGATCCTCGCCCTGGCACGTGTCGGCTACGCATCCGACCCCCCGGGGGCGGGCGGATGAGCATCCGCATCGTGCGCGGGCAGACGCCCCAGCAGCAAGCGGACGCTCTGGCGAGGGCCAACCTCAAGCGGCTCGAATCGGTGGTCGTCAACGCGGTCCAGGGGAAGCTGCAGGCCCGCAAGATGTGGCTCGACAAGAGCGACTTGGAAGCGGCCTACAACCTCGGCTGGCACGGCGTCTGCCAGTACATCACACAGGGTGAAGAGGTCAGCAACCTGACGGGCTTCCTGATCGATATCACCTACAAGCGCGCGTTTGATATCTACCGCCAGCGGCACGAGGGCCAGCACGCGGACGCTGACCTGGCGACGCACAGCGCGGATGGCGATGTCGTCGATCAGGTCGATGACCAGCTCAAGATCCAGGAGCTGATCGCGCGCATGAAGCGTCGCCTCAACGAGAACGAGCGCAAGGCCGTGACCCTGTGCTTGCTGCATGGTTTCAGGCGCCGCGAAGCGGCAGACATGCTCGGCATCGAGCAGGCCTCCTTTCAACGCATCATGGACAGCGCGACCAAGAAGCTCGGCGGGATCGTCGCGGAGATCGACGCGCGAGGGTGCGGCGAGGACGAGTGGTCGCGACTCCTTCGCAGCTACGCGCTCGGGCTGCTCTCAGAGACGGATCGCGACTACGCCCGCGCCGTGAAGCACATAAACGAATGCGAGGCCTGCGATCGGTATGTGATGGGTCTGAAGGGTCTCGCGGCGGTGTTGCCGCCTGTCGGCCTTCCCTTCATGCCGATGCTGGGCCACGAGAAGGCGATCCTCGCCCACCTGTATCGCATGTTCGGCGGCAGCCATGGCGGCGCGAGTGGCGCGGCCGCGGCCCAGACGGCCGGCGGAACGGCCGGCGCGACGACCGGCGGAGGAAGTCTCGTTGGCTCGATCAGCGCCAGCGCCGCCGCGAAGGGCGCCGCTGTCATCGCCATCGCGGTCGTGGCCATCAGCATCAGATCCTCACACGATGCCACCAAGCACCACCCGTCGCCCCCGCGGGCCGCTACCGTGCGGGCGGCACCCGCGGTAGCGGCTCCGGCGTTGGCGTCCAAGCCAGCGCTCGCGTATTCGCCACGAGCCCTCCCTCAAGCGACGCACAAGGTCGCCCGGGGGTCGCGTCGCAAAGGCGGCGACGGACCCCAGCGCCGGAGCACCTACGTCGCCCGTCACATCACGGCCGCGGTGCCGAAAGCCACGTCCTCAGAAAGCGCGGTGCAGAAAGAGTTCGAAATCGAACCGACGACACGCGGCGCGTCCGCCACATCGCAGGATCAAAGCGCGCGCGCCGCCGCCAACCAGGACTCGGGCACAAGCGCTCAGTCGGCGCAATCAGCCGAACGCGAGTTCGGCCCCGAACAGCGGTAGCGTCGCACTCCGCGAGCTGTAGTGCTCGCCGAGGAGGATTTTTTCAAATCGGTTAGGGGGCAAACCGCGAAGTCACTCGACGCCTTTCCAGAACCAATCTGGAGGCGTCGTTGCTCGACCGCTCACAACCCGCGAATCTGTTTGACGCTGCTCGGCCCGAGAGCGAGGCTGCGTGCGCATCTACGCGACCTCTGCCGCGCCTGGAGCGGACTTTGCCACCCCACTCCCGGCGCGCCCGGCGGCCCCGTCCAGTACGCGCGTCGCGTGCGTCGCGTGCGTCCGTAGCTTCACGGTTTCAGGGGACTGCGCGTCCGCGGCTCGCGGAGATCGCCTCGGCGGCTCGCCGGCAGGCGAGGTTCCTCCCAGCCGCGATCGTGGTGCTGATCCTCCTGACCCACCCAGTCGGATGTGGCCGCTCCACTCCCGCCGCTCCTGCTCGGCGCGCCGCTGTACCTGCGCCGCGGTCGACGGTCCCAGTCGCAGCGGTGACCCGGCCCCAGCCACCGACTCGCCCGCGGCCGCGACCCCAGATACGCCGGGCGCCTCGCGCAGCGGCTCACCGCCTCGCTCACGCTCTCACCCACGCTGCGCCAGCGCCAGCGCCTGGGCCTGCGCCGAGCGGTGACCAAACGTTGCCCGTGGCGAGCGCGACGCGCGTGAGCGCGCCCGCGCCCGCCTACGTCCCGCCGGCTCCCTCGCGGCCGTACGCGCGATCCACGCCTTCAGCGAACCGGGGCGAACGAAGTGGCGAGTTCGGCTTCGAAACGCAGGCAGCTCGCCAGTGAAAACCAACACGACCTCTGGAGGAAACCGAATGACCCCGAACGTTCGAGCGGCGCGTGCCCGGCTCAGGCGCGCGCTGACAGTCACACAAGTCGAGCTCGCCGTGATCCTGATCGCCAAGGCCGGCGTCGTCCCACTGCTGTTCAAGTCCGATTTGGGGATCCCGGAATCCTCCAAGGTCGAAGGCATCGACAAGTTCGCGCAGTTCATGGCGTCGCTGTCGACCCCGCTGTTGATCGCGCTCGCGGCCGTCGCGCCGCTCGCGCTGATCTTCGGCGCGGGCGCGTTGATGATCGGTAACAGGCGCGCGTTGACGATCATCGCCTCGACGATCGGCGCGCTCGCGCTCGCCGCATCGGCCACGGGCTTGGTCAATTAGCGCCGTCGTGTCCGCCCCGTTTCACATGACGGCGAGCCGCGCCCTGCTGCCCGCCAGGCGCCGCGACGGTCGCACCGGCCCTCGCGCGGGCTTGGCCTGCGCGGCAGCCGGCGTAGGGATCGTGCTCGTAGCGGTTCTCGCCGGGTCGCTCACAGACCCATCCTCGGCTAACGCGGAAATCCCGGTCCTCGGCCCGGCGGTGAAGGCGATCGGAGGTGTGGGGCACGCCATTCTGCATCCGCTGGACACGGTCGTCGAAGGGTTCGTGAAGATCCTCCAGGCCATCTTCGGCGGCATCGAGGCGCGGTTGATCACCGGTGTGATCAACGCGCTTTTGACGATCCCCAATTTCGATAACGGGCACGTCGCGAGCTTGGAGAGCACGACTGTCGCGATCGCCGCCGGGATGCTATCGGCGGTCCTGTCCCTGTCGATCCTGCGGTACTACCTGGCGGGCTTGACCGATAGCGGCTCGGGGGGCTTTGAGGCCCTTCAAGCCCTGTCGCGGCTGGCGGGCGCGGTCGGATTCATCATTCTCTGGCGCGGTCTTTTTAACACCGTTGTTGAGATCCCCAGGCTGTTCAACGAAGCGCTGTTGGGCAGCGGCAGCGTGCAGCACAACGTGGCGTTGCTGTTCGACGCGGCGCTCGTCGTCGGCTCCGGCGCGTTCGCGTTGAACGCCGGGATTGGCCTGATCTTCGTGATCGTGATCGGGTTCATCGCGGCGCTCACCTTCATCGCGCTGCTGTGGATGAAGGTGCTGCTGTCGGTGCTGCTGATGTTCCTGTATGTAAGCATGCCGCTCGCGGTCGTGGTGTGGCCGATCCCGGAGCTCTCCTGGCTCGCGGCATCGGCAATGAAGACGTTGTTCGTTGCGTTGATCGTGCCGTGTGTGTGGGCGATCCTGTTCGCGCTCGCGGCGGCCGTCAACGCCGACGTGCTGACCTGGGTGCCGACGCACAGTGTCATCGACACGGTGATCGTGCGGCCGCTGGCCGGGATCACGCTGATGCTCCTGTGCCTGACGATCCCGCGGTTTCTGGTGCGAACCGCGATGATCGGCCCGCACGCCCAGCCCAGCCGCGGCCGGCTGTGGCGGACGGTGACGATCGGGATGCTCGGCTCGCGCGCGGTGAGCGGTGGCGCGCGTGCGGTGGCCGGGGCGGCGGCGGAGGGCAACCCTGGCGCACAGCGGATGATCGACGCGCTGCCCTCACCCGCACGACCGCCGAGCGAGCCGGGCAGCGGCGGCCTGGGCGCCCGAATGGTTTTCGGGCGCAGCGGCTTCACCGGCGAGAACGGCAACGGGAACGCGACCGGCAAATCCGGGTCAAAGAGTGGAGCGGGGTCTCAGGAGGGCTCAGGGGTTTCCGAGCAAGAGCCAGGCGAGCAGTCATCTGGCCAAGGTGCCGCTGCTAGTGGCGCCGCAGGCGGAGCGGAGGCTGTGCGGCGAAGCCAGCAGTCGTTCTCGGTCGCCGGGATCGACCGTCCAGCGTTTGATCGGGCTGGTGCCGATGACGCGTGGCAGACGATGCAGGCGCGCTCGCAGATGTCCCCGCCGGACACGGCGGGCGTGGTTGCCGCGATGGGGCATTTCTCACCCGAGACGCAGCGCGGCTTGGCGTCGTTTCATGCGGCGAATCCGACGCGGATGCGCCAGTTCGCCGCCCAGCACGTTGGCGCCGCGGGGCTCAGTGACGGACAGCGTGACGCGCTGCTGACGCTCGGGAGTGCGCCCAAGGACATGCTTCAGAAGGGGATGGCCGGAGCGATCGGCAGGCTGGACTCACAGCCCGCGAGCTCTGAGCAAAGCACGGGGGTGACGGCCCCTTCGTCCTCCGGCGAGCAACCACCGGGCGCCAACCGCGCCGCGAGCCGACGCCCGGATACTCAACCGTCGGTGGACCGGCTGTCCGCCGGCTCGCCGGAGGTGCCCTCGGGTGAAAGCGCTCCGGCGTTGGGGCGGAGCCTGGGGGCGGATCTACCCGAGCAGCCGCGGGGTCCGGCGAGCACGTCGGACGCCGCCGCCGAGAGCCCGTCGGGCGACCTGCCAGACCCCGAGCCATTTCTCGACTGAAGGAGTGCTCTGAGTGAACCCCGCGTATAAGCATCTCTCAGACCGGTTGCGGATCGGCGAGCTGACGATCCCGCAACTCATCTCGCTGTTCTGCGGGCTTATGTGCGGCCTGGTTTTCGCGCTGTACCTCTCGCCTTTCAGCCCGTATCTGACGCTTTTCATCGCGATCTACATCGCGAGCATCCCGACGGGCACCGTGCTCTTGGCAAGCACCACCGAGTTCGACGCCTGGCTCTACCTGAGGGCCGCGTTGCATGACCACTTCACCGACGGGCGCTACATCGCCGGGCCCGGCGCTAACTGCCAGGGATATGAGATCGAGCCCGACGAGGAAACCCGGCGATCAGCAGCCGAGCGCGAGGAGCAACTCGTGGACCTGGGAGCGATATGGGAGTTCTGAGAACGGCTGGCGCTGGGGAGGCGCACCGCATGAAGGAAGCGGGCGAGCTGCTCGCCGTCGAGGCGATCGACCGCACCGGGATGGTGGTTACCAGCGAGGGCGCGCTAGTGCGGATCATCAACGTGACACCGCCGAACCCGCTGATCCTCTCAGCGGAGGAGCGGGTGCGCATCGCCCAGGGGTACTGTCATCTGCTCTCGCGGCTGCGAGCGGACCAGAGCCTGCAGTTCTACGTCGTCTCGCGCCCGATTGACCTGGATGAGATCCTCGCCGGCGCACGGCGGGAAGTGAGCTACACCGCGGGCGATCCGCCCGCGTCACTCGACGGTGAGGATGTCGACCCGTTGGCGGTGTCGCGCTGGCGGCTGTACGCGGCGATGGAGGAGTCGCTGCGCCAGCACGCCGACGAGCAGGCGGCGGTGCAGACCTCTTTCTTTGTGGTGTGCCCTTATATCCCGGTGCGCGGGCAGCGCCATGCCCTGATCCGCGAAATCCGCTCGCGCCGCGGGAGGCTCCCGAGCGGGCCGCTGAAGCGCACCCTGAAGCTGCACCGGCGCGCGACGCGTGAAAGCCTCGCGTTCACCGAAGGGATGCGCTCGGAGCTCGACGCCCTGGCCCTCCCGAGCCGGCTGCTCAACGGCGAGGAGGTCGTGGCCCTTTTGTGGTCGCGGTTTAACCCGACGCAGTCAGACCGCGGGCGCAAGCGCCCGCCAAGGACCACCGAGATATTCGGTGAGCTCGACCGGGAGGTGGACGCCAAGCAGGCGCGGGAGGTAGCACGGCGGCTGCGGGGTCTGATCGCCCAGTCGCCGATGGACTTTGATCGCTCGGCGCACCACGTCGAGATTGACCGAGACGTCGAGCAGACGATCTGGGTCGCGACGACTGCGGATAACACGCAGATGGGGTGGCTGATGGGCTCGATGATGACCCGCGAGCCGTTCACCCTGAGCGTGCATGTGAGGGCGCTTGACCGTCGCCGCGAGCGCGGCCGGTTGAAGATGCGCTACCGCCGCGTGTTCACGGTCAACCGGGGTGCGGAGGCCCGCGGCCGTGTCCCGGACTTCGACCGCCTCGCGCAGGAGGAGGAGTCCGCTCACTTGCTGCGGGAGATGTCTGGGCACGAGCGGGCGAGCCTGTTTGAGACGAGCATCTATCACTCCACGCGCCGCGGCGGACCGGACCCGGATCTCGCGGCGCTCGGGGAGGCCGTGGACTTCTGTGTCGAGCAGTTGAGCTCCACATCGGACGTCGCGGTGAACCGTGGTGCTCACCATCAGAAGCGGCTGTGGCCCTCGACTCTGCCGTTGGGCAGGGACGTCGCCAGGTACACATGCACGTACGCGACGCGCAACGTCGGGGATTGCGTGCCGCTGGCGGGGACGAGCTGTGGCAGCCCCGTCGGGGTGCCGTTCGCGTTCTCCTCCCCGGGGCGCAACCTGGAGCTGTTGAACCCGACCGACCGGGTTCACGACAACCAGTCGTTGGTGATCGTCGGTAAGTCCGGGGCGGGCAAGACGATGATGACGAACACGATCATGGCGCGGTGCCTGGCGCTCGGCATCGGCCGGGTGTTCGTGATCGACCGTGCCGGGCACTACGCGATCCTCACGAAGCTCGTCCACGGCGCGCGCCAGCTCGATATCGGCTCGGACGATTCACCGTGGGCGATCAACGCCTGGGACGCCCCCAACCAGGCCGCGCCACCCCGGGAGAAGGTCGCCTATCTCGTCGCGCTGCACGCGAGCATGATGGGCGATGAGGGCTTGAGCGTGCTGGAGCGCTCGCAGCTCGGCACCGCGATCCGGGAGGTGTACGCCCAAGCGCACGAGGAGAACATGGACGCTCGCGAGTCGATGCTGCAACGGGTGCTGCTGGCGCGTGCGAGTGTGGAAGCAGACGCTGGGGCGGTTGAGATCGCGGCGACGTTGCGCAATCTCGCGGGGCGCCTCGGCGAGTTCTGCGGCGAGGGCGCCTACTCATATTTGCTTGACCGGGAGACGAATATCCCCGAGGACAGTCCGCTGATCGTGTTCGACACCCGGAACTGTCCGGAGGCGATTCTCGGCCCGGTGATGTTCAGCATCATCGAGCACGTCACCCGCGAGGTCCGACGCCACAGCGAGGAACACGCGCACCTCGTCAGCGTGCCCGGCGTGCCGCTGCTGATAGCGCAGTGCATGCTCGTCATCGACGAGGTGTGGCACAAGGTCGCAAGCCCCGAGGCCGGCGTGCACGTCGCCGGCCTGGCGAGACAGGCCCGGCACCTCGGGCTGCTGCTTTTGATCTTGAGCCAGCAGCTCTCAGATCTCGGGACCGAGCACGGACTGCCGCTGCTGCGTAACTGCGGGATGGCGGCCCTGTTGAAGCAGCTGAACGCAGACGAGCTCGAGTTCGCGCAACGCGCGCTGGGCCTGAGTGCCGAGAAGACCGCGATCGTCGCGAACCTGCAGACCGTCAAGGGCCGCTACGCCGAGCTCTTCTGGCTCAACGGCCCCAGAGGGATGGGACGGGTCAGGTTGCCGCTCGCTGCAACGGAGTACTGGTGCTTTACCTCCGAGCCTCACACCGACGTGCCGATGCGCAACGCGATGATCGCCAAGCACAACGGCGAGGTGTGGCCCGCGATCCGCGAGCTCGCGCGCAACGGCGTCCCCGTCGAGACAGGCGAGTAATCAAGGCATGGGCTCCGGATCGGAGAACACGAGCGGGGGGCTACTCGCAGCAGGGCTGGCTGCGATCCTCGTGGCGATTCTCGCGGTACTCGGTTTGATCGTGGTGGTCGTCGCGGTCATTTTTCCGGCGACGAGCGCATCGTGTCAGACGCCCGGCGGCACCGGGGAAGTCGCGGTGAGCACGGTGAATGTTCCGCCCGGTTTGAGCGCGATGGCCCGCGAACTGTGGAACACCCCGTTGCGGATGCAGGCGGGCCACTGGTATCCGGTGGGCGCGACCGAGTATTACGCTGGGGACGGCACCGGCAGCGGTCACTTCGGGTCGATCCCCGACCCCGGGCAGGCGAACCTCACCGAACACCCAGACACCTTCGCGGAGCTGTCGCTGCTCCCCACGAACCCAGCGAACGGTGGCACGTTCACGTTCAAGGACGCCAACGCGCTCGGAACGCTGCCGTATATGACAGGGCTACGGGTCGCTCGGGACGGCAAAAGCATCGTTGTCTATAAGAGGGATACCGGCTACGGGCAGGGGCCAAGCGAACACACCCCCGAAGGGTTCGAGTACCGCATCGACTTGTGGGGTCCTTCCGCGCAGGCGCTCGGCGTCTCAAAGGACCAGGTCGATATCCAGCTCGCACCGAAGACAGGCGCCGGAGAAGTCCTCGAAGCGACCCCCGGCGCGAGCGAAGCCGGCGAATCCCACGAAGCCTCAGGTGAAGGTGAAGGTGAAGGTGAAGGTGAATCGCAGTGCGCCGGTGAACCCGTCACCGAAGGGCCGCTGCCGCTGACGGCCAACGAATCGGCGCAGATCCTCCCGGATGGCCTCGCCGCCGCGCCGAAGAACGCGCCGGCGGCGGTGCAGGCGATGGTCGCCGCCGGCAACCGCCTGCACGGGACGAGCTACCTGTATGGCGGTGCTCACGGGACTCCGCTGAGCGAGCTGCAGCCGGCGTATGACTGCTCCTCAGCCGTGTCCTTCGTGCTGCACGCGGGCGGCGTGTTCGGCGAACAGGCCGAGGACTCCACCGAACTGGAGTCCTACGGCCAGCCAGGACCCGGGAAGTACGTGAGCGTCTATGCCAACTCCGGGCACGCGTTCATGTACGTCGCCGGTCTGAGATTCGACACGTCCTTCGAAGGCACCGACACCGGCCCCAACCACGGTAAGAGCGGGCCACGCTGGCGGGTTTTTGACCATGTCCCCAACTGGGCGCCGTGGGTGGTCCGCCACCCCTCGGGGCTCTGAACGAAGGAGACTCCAGGATGACCGCGAGAGCTCGAGTTGTTCTTTCACTTGCTCTGCTTGCCGGGATCGCACCGCTGCTTTGCGGGTGCGGACTCGCGGGCGCCATCAACCACAACGCTCGGCGCGCCGCCGGTCCCCCGCCCCAGGCCAACCCGGGCGAGCCGCAGGGAGCGCTCCCCGCAGGGGCTGAAGCAGAACAGACGCCCAGGCGACCAGCGTCGACTCCCGAACAGGCAATCACCCAGTTCGCCGCGCTGTACATCAACTGGACCTACCACACCCTCCCCGCGCACGAGAGGCAACTCGCCGCGATCGCGGTAGGCGACGCGCGCCTGGCCGAGCGCCAGGCGGCCGCCACCGCCCAACGCGACACAACGCTCCAGCAGGGGCACATCTACAACCAGGGGAGCGTTATCGCGGTGAGCCGGGTGATCGGCGGAAGCCCTGGGCAGTACGCGGTCATCACCCGCGAGCAGACGGGCGGCGATGAGGAATACGCGGGACTCCAAGCGGCGTTTCACATAACGCTCGCGACCGTTGCGGCGGTAAGAGGGGGCTGGGCGGTGGAACAGTGGCAGCCACAGTCGTAGTCAAAACGCCAGGTCGATCACGCGATGCGTTCACTTCCTTCCAGAGAACGAACCCGGCGTGGTTTCACACGCAGGCGAGCAGTCAACAGTACAGGCGCGCTGTCCGCGAGCGGCCTGTCGTTCGACCAGACGCCCGGGCCGTTGTTGCAAGTGGTAGGGCTGGTCGGTGGCGCGGGCGCAAGCACCCTCGCGTATCTCACTGCCGCTACCGCCGCCGAACAGTCAGGGGCTCCCGTGCTCGTGTGTGACACCGGCGGCCCGACCGCCGGCCTGGCCGTCTACGCGGGGGTGCAGAGCGCACGCACCCTCGCCGACACCGCCGAGCGCGTGAGTGCCGGGGAGCCAGTCAGCGGCGGGCTGTTCGCGCAGGCCGAGCTTGGCCTGCGGGTTATCGCCGGGGAGCCGCAGTTCACCGTCGCTGGTGAGAAAGAGGGCGTGCAGCGGCTCCTGCGCGACGCTCGTCTCGTGCACGGCCTGACGGTCGTGGACGGTGGGACCCTCGCCCGCGCCGCGGAGCAGGCCGCGCTCGCGCTCGCGACTCACGTCGCGTGGGTGCTGCCCGCCAGCGAGAGCGCGCTCGAGCGAGGACGGCGGGTGCTGTCGCGGATGGCGCCGCTTGGGCGGCCAGAGCTGATCATCGCCCGCGCCGATGCGTGCAGGCCACCGATCGACGCGCTGGGAGACCTTGCGGATGAGCGGCGCGCCCCGCTGATCCTGATGCCCCACCTCCCCGCGCTAGCCGAGCTCCGCATCGCGGACGCGTGCGAAGAAGCGGCGCTGACCCTGCAGGCGATCGCGGGACTCCTGCAACGACCATGACCTCGCGGACGGACACCTACCTCTCCGGGCGACGGGTGCTCGCCGCGAGCGTCGCCGGCGCGGCGCTCGGCGGCCTGGCGACCCATGTCGTTTTCCCGGCGGCTGCCCGCGGGCTCCTGGCGGTCCACTTCGCGCCGGTGCGCCACCAGGCAGCGGCGGCCGCCGGGATCTGGGTGCACAACGCGACGATCTTCCTCGGGTTCGCGGTGTTCCTGGGCTGCGCGCAGCTCCTGCAGGGCAGTGAGCAACTCGGGCGTTTCGAGCGGGCGACCCTGCGAGCGTGCGATGGGGTCCTGTGCCTTTGGGCGACGGGGACCTGCACGCTCGCGGGAATGCTCATCGGCGCCTACGGAACGCGGCAGGTCAGGGCGTTCTGGCCGCAGGCGCCCGTCGAGGTCGCGGCCTGGGTACTGCTGATCGTCCTCTACGTCGACGTGCGCCGGCGGCGGGCCACCGTCGCGTTCGCGGCCCGGCGCCTCGCGGTGATCCTCGTGCTCCTGGCGATCGGCGCGGTCCTCGAGCTGTGGGCGGGAGGCTGAGCGTGCGGGTGCGCCCGAGCCACATCTTGCTGCTGCTGATCGGGCTGCTCATGTCCGCCGTGATGCTCGCCGTGCTGATCCCCAAGCTCGGCCATCTCAGCATCGCCAAGCCCACCCCGACGAGCCCGACGACGGGGACCTCGAATACACCGCAGGGCGTCCCGCACGTGCGCTCGGGACATCACGAGTGGCTCACCTTCGCCCACGTCCTCTTGATCATCGCTGTCAGCTTCATCCTCAGCGTGATCTCGCTCGCTGGATGGCTGATCTACATTGCCCGTCGGCGCCTTGAGAACCGGCTGACTCGTGATTACGGCCTGTATGAGATCAAGCTCTCGATGCACGACCAGACCCGCGAGCGGGATCTCGTCGCGATGGTCGAGGCCGCGCTGAACGCCGTCCGGGCCTTTCCGGAGGACCGCGGCAGGGACGGCCAGCCGTTTCTGGCGTTTGAGGCGCACTTCGGCCCTGGACCGAAGGGGGAGATGGAGTGGGTGCTGTGCGTGCGCTGCGAGCGCACGCTCGTGGGGACGCTCGACGGGATCATCAGCTCGGCCTACCCCGACGTCCGCGTCGGCTACGAGTTCATCGGCCCTCCGGAGGAGATCGGCGGGGTGCTGGGTGTCCCTGGGCACGTCCTGCGTTTCCGTAAGGACCGCGCGTTCGTTTACCCGATCGTCGGGGAAGTCGAGACGGACTCCTCAAGCGCGCTGGAAGCAATCGCGCAAACACAGGCCGCTGTCGGTGTGCCGAGCACAGTGCGCTTCCAGCTGACCCCGTGTGTGCTTGCGATCGAACGGTATGCCCGCGAGCGGCTGCGCCTGCACGAGGAGCGTCTGGTCGCCCGCGACGCCGGGATGCTCAGCACCTTCAACCGGACCGAGATGTCCGCCGCGACCGCGGTGCAGGGCCACGCTTGGTGCTGGCTCGAGGTGCAGGTCGCGGCCGACAGCCGCCAGAACGCCAACCGCATCGCGGCCGCCGTCCAGGCCCGCAGAGGAGAGAACCGGCTGCACCGCCGGTGGATGATCCTCCGCGAGGACCTCTACCGCCGACGGTTCCCCTCGGCCTATCCGCCCGTGCTTCCAGGGATCACGCTGCGCTCGCTGGCTTCCTCCAGCGAGGTCGCGCAGCTGATCGCACTCCCGGGGGCCCGCATGAAGAACGTGCCGCTGCGGCGCCTGGCGCTGCCGCGTATACCGGCCCCGCCGGAGATCGGGATGGCCGGCGAGGACCCCCAGCCAGATCTCCCACCCGCGGCCACCCCAACAGAGCAAGGAGCGCCCTCGTGAGTGCGTTGCGCCAGCTGCCCTACGAGATGCTGCCGCTGCTGCGCTCCTCAAACGGCCCGGTGTTTCTGCACCCCGACGACCGCAAGTACGGGGTGCTCGCCGTCGGCGGGCAGGGGTCGGGGAAGACCTCCGCGCTGCTGCGCCTGTACCTATCCGACATACGCGACCCCAACGCGTGTGTGATCGTGATGGACCCCAAGAGCGAACTCGCGCGGACCTGCCTGGAGCTCACACCGCCCGACTGCCCGAAGCGGGTGTGGTTTCTGGACCTGGGGCGCCCCCGCTTCGGGATGAGCCCGCTACGTCTCGCCGCTGGGAAGGGTCTCGCGGAGCAGGCGTCGGCGATCGCGGACAACATCGTGCAGGCGATCAGCGACACAGCCGAAGGCCAGGTGTTCCAGAGCTCGCGGCGCTACCTCTACCACGCCGTCATCGGAGCGCTGGCGCTCGCCCAAAAGCACGGTGGCCTGGCGATGTTCGAGGACGTCTTCGCACTGTTGCTCCCGGCGCGGGATGACCTGCGCGAGCAGGCGGTCAACGCGTGTCAGGAGTACGCCGATCTCGATCACACCACCGAGTTCTTCGCCCGTGTGCTCCCGGAGGAGCTCGACAACAACCGCTCCAACACCTACCAGCGCCTTGACCCGCCCCGCAACAAGATCGAGACGATCCTCGGCTCCCCGGCGCTGCGCAGGTTCTTCAGCAACCCGATCGATGTGCGTCTCGCGGACATCGTTCACGCGCGCGACATTTTGCTGATCGACGCGAACATGGCGGGGCTGGGCGAGGAGGCCGCGCTGGTGGCGATGCAGTTCTTCTCACAACAGCTCCACGCCTTCATGCAGGGTCAGATGCACCTGCCGTGGGAGCAGCGCGCACGAGTGTGCGCGATCTTCGAGGAGGCTGGCAAGCTCGCCAAGCGCAACCTCGTAAACCAGGCCGCGACGCATCGCGAGGCGCGCCTTGAGCTCTCGATCGGCCTGCAGTATCTGAGCCAGCTCGGCGCGGGCGCGGACTCCGCGTCGATCACCGATGAGATCCGCAAGGGAGTGACGAACCTCTTCCAGTCACGGTTCCTATTTCGGCTGGGTGAGCCCGAGGACGCCGAGGCCGCCACACGGATCGCGATGTCGGTCTACCAGACGATGATCCGCGCCGACCAGGACTCCCGGGAGCTGCTGCGCATCACCCCCGAGCAAGCCCTCTACCTACCGGTCTGGCATTGCGTCGCATCATGGATCGCGGGCGGCGCGCGCGCCCCCAGCTTCATCGGGCAGACCTACCCGTTCCCGCGCGTCAACGGGGGACCCTGGGCCGAGCACCACATGCGGCTGCTCGAGGAAGAAGTAGGACCCTACCCCGAGACGCTGCCAAAGACCTACAAGCGCACGGGCAGCTCCGCCAGCACCAACGACGCCAACTCCACGCCGACCGCGCCGACCACGCCGACCGGCGAGAGGCCCCCGGTCACGCACCCGGCGAAGGGCGAGCAATCGCCGCCCGTGCCCGCACAGGATCCCGCCGCGCCCGCCCCAGACCCGCCCCGCGCGAAGGCCGCCAACCCGCCAGCCGGGAAAGCGAGCACGCCCGCTCCCGGTGGCGCTCCGGAGCGCCCCGACACGGCTGCCTCAAGCGAACGACCGGGCGTAGAACGAGAGCACGTCCAGCCGCTGATCCGTGAGGCCGGGGATCTCCCCGAGGTCAAGCGCAGCCCAGTACGCCGCGTGCTCGGAGCCAGCGCCGCGCCGGACGGGCCGCAGCGACTCTTCAGCGAGGACGGCGGCCCGGCGAGCATCCGCGAACTCGCCGCCTACGTCGACCCCCTGCTCGGCATCCGCGCCGTGGAGGAGCAGCCCCCCTCCACGCGGTTGCCGCGTCTTTACTCCGAGGACTACGCGATCCTCGCGCTGCTCGACCGTGTCGGGCTCGCGCTCCCCGGGATGCTGCGGCGCGCGGTGATGCCGAAGGTCGCCGAGCGAACGATGCGCGGCCGGCTGCACGACAAGCTGCACCGCCACGGCCTGATCGCCCGCTGGCCGATCGTGCTGCGCGACGCGCCCCGCGGATCTCTGCCGTACCTGTACTCGCTGACCAAGTTCGGGATGCAGGTCGCCCAGTCACGCCAGCCACCGGCGGTCCCTCCGTCCCGCGAGTTCCGCCAGCTCGAGGTCGAGAAAGCAGGCCCGCTCAGGCACAACCTGCACCTGCTCTCCTGGGTGATCGCCCTGCACGAGCAGCTCGGCGACTACGCGACCGACAAGTGGCGCACCCCGCGCTGGCCCGCCGGCACATGCACGGTCCCGCAGGCAGGTAACGGGCGCAACCGCCACCAGATCACGCTCAAGGACATCGTGCGCCCCAAGCACATCGGGATCTTCGACGTGCAAACCAGCGACTTCGGCCGCATCGAGCCAGACGCGATCTGCGAGATCCACATACCCGAGGAACGGCTCACGATCGACCTGTTCATCGAGCTGGACCTCACCGACCGCGCCTCATACAACATCGAGAAGTTCCGCCGCTACGACGCCTTCCTCTGCGCATGGTGGACCGAGCACCGCCGCTACCGCCAACTCCGAACACGGCCCGGAATCCTGTTCGTCTGCACCACCCCCGAGATGGCGATCGCCTACGCACGCGCAGCAGACCAGACGATGAAGGCAAGCATCGGCGTCACCGGCAGCCCCGCCCAGGACCGCTACTACCCCGGACGCGACCACATCTTCTTCGCCAACGAGAGCGACCTGCACAACGGCGACCTCGCGGCGCTCGCGCTGCCACCACTGCCGCCCCAGCTGCGCGACGCGTTGGAGGGCACGAGCAATCTGCCGCTCAGCCGCGTACGGCTGTTCCCAGAGAAGCTACTCAGCGCGGCACGCCGGCGCGGCACGCCCTGAGTTTTCGGCTGTGAGAGACGGGTATGGCGACTGCGTCGGCTGACGGCGCCGCAGCCCGCAGACATGCAAACGCGAGCGCGGGTGCTCGCATCGGGCGTACACACAGTCCTGTCAGCGCAAGCGGCTAAGCGTTACCCTTCTTCCAGGTATCTCTGTGACCTCAGGGCTGCAAAGCGCTCCTCGGGAAGCGAGAACCTGCTTAGCCAGCCTGCAGCCGCGTACTCGCCGAGTGCGGCGCGGTGCGCTGCGCATTCGTTCTCGAGGACACGGTTTAGTCTCGAGCTTTCGTACGGCGGTTGGGCTTCTAGCTGCCGAAGGCGGCGACGAACTTCGCGGACCTCCCATGGGCGCAGGGGGACATGAAAGTGGATCGGATCGCGGGCCGGATCGAAGAGTGGGCGCGTTGACACCGAGGGGCGGGCAACCAACCTGAGTCGCGCGTCGTAGCGAGGGGCCGCAGGGACTCGTGATCTCCTAAGGACGCGCACAGGATCAGGATCGCAGAAGCGGCGCCAGCGGTTGCGCCAGCCTGCCGCTTTCGCGCGCGGCTGGGGCACGCCCTGAGTCCGATCCGCCGGGGACGTGCAAGGATCCATATGTGCATCAGCTTGCGGGTCTGCACCCTCGCCGCACGCGAGCCGTTGGCCTGGTCCTCGGCGTCGCGGCTCTGGTGGCGCTCGGACTGCCGCTCCTTGCTGCTGGCGCTGTGCACGCGCCTCGCCACGTCGATGCCCATCAACGAGTGCCGGCACACAAGGCTGGTCTGTGCCGTGTCCCGCGGCTGACGGGTCTCGTGCTGTCGCTGGCTCGCGAACGATCAGCGAAGGCTGGCTGCCGACTTCGGCTCGCGGGCGCGCACGTCCAGGTCCCCAGCCTTCAGACCATCCGTAGGCAGGCCCCTCGCGTGGGCCGGCGCGGGCGGGTCGTCACAGTGTGGGTCAATCCCGTGTGCAGTGGTTCGGCGGCAGCCGGACCGGGGATCAGCGAGCCGTTGGTCACCGCGGGCCCCACGGAGCTGATCAGCGGCCTGTACATCGTCGGTGGACCGCTCAGGCTGTGGTCGGAAGCGCGGTGCATGCCCCGCCCGGGGGAATCGGGAGCTGGGACCGTCACAGTCCGAGACCCGAGCAACGGCTCGATCGTGGCCTCTCAAACCGTCACACGGGGGCATCTTGCGACGATCCCGCTGGCCCCCGGCACGTACACGATTCAAGGCACGTTTGGCAACGCGACCATCAACGGCCAGCCGGGAGAACCGTTCCCCACCACCGTCGAAATCCAGGCCGAAAAGACGGTCCGCCAGGACGTATTTCTGAACGTGCCGTAGGCAGGTGAGCTGGAGCATTCTCAAGAGGACGCTCGCCGTCGTGGCGCGGTCGACAGCGATGCGCCTCTCCGTGCGCTGGCCTCTCACACCCGATAGCCCGAGTGGCTCGTGCGCCGACCGAGCCTAGGCGCGGTGCGCCGCCGGAAGCAACGCACCCACACCGGAGAACGAAGAGATCGGAGCCGGGGGGATGCGACCGCTTCTACTTCGCCTGGCGCAAGCAGGCGCTGCGCCGACCCGGTACGTGAGCTTGGACGTCGTCCCGAGCATGCGTCTCGTCTCGGTCGGACGACATGCCTCCTTTTGGCGAGGAGCAGGGACGCGACCGGTCGTTCCGCTGGTCCTGCATTCGGCCTCACGGGGCGCGCGCCTTGGGCGCCGGTTGGTGCGCCGGACGAGCGGACTCGTGACGAGGCGAGAGGTGAGCCGCGACGCCGGATTACGATCCCGTGCAAAAGCCTTGCGGTGCAAGAGTTAGGCGCTATCATGCAGTGCATGGCAAACGAGGGACGACACAGCCAGATGCTCCGCGGGGTGCTCGACATCTGTCTGCTTGCCGTATTGGACGCTGGGCCGGCATACGGCTACGAGATGACTAAGCGGCTGCGTGAACGTGGTCTCGCGAGCGTCGGCGAGGGCTCCATCTATCCGCTGCTGGGACGGCTGGAGCGTGACGGTCTGGTGGATACCTACCGGGCCGCGAGCAACGGCGGTCCGCCGCGCAAGTACTACCGCCCCTCGAGCGCGGGGAGACTGGCGCTCGCGGTGGGGGTGTCCGAATGGCGAGCCGCTCGCGATGCCATCGATGCGGTGCTCGCCCCAGTCAAGATCGAGGTGGTCTCGTGAGTGATTTCGTCGAGCAGTGCCGCACGGAGTGGAAGCGCCTCGGCGTTCCCGATTCGATCGCCGAGGAGATGCAGTCAGATCTAGCCTCCGACATCCGGGAAGCTGAGGCCGACGGCATCGCCGTCGAGGAACTCCTAGGAAGCAGTGCCTCCGATCCTCGCGCATTCGCTGCTTCTTGGGCTACAGAACGCGGGATCGTCCCGATGCGGTCCGGTCGAGCAAACCGTCGCCGCGGGCGGCTTGCGCTGATTGCGTTCACCGGCGTGGCGGCAACCGCGCTGATCGTTGCAGCGCTGCTGCTCGCAACCGGCGAGCCCAAGGTGGGGCTCGCACCGTCCAGGGCGACACCACCACCTCACTTCCTGGGGGCGACGGCGTCCTTCGTGCCCCCTCCGAGTCGAGTCCAGGCGAGCGCGGCAGCGCCGATCGAGTGGATGCTCCTATGCCTCGCGATCGTCGCGCTCGGCTTCTCGGCCTGGCTATGGTCGAGGTGGGACCGCCCGCGGGTCCCCACGGCACCGGCGCAGTAGGCAGAGGGTCAAGCGAAGCGACCGACCCCGCTTAGCGCGGAACTCTGGGCTCGGCGACATGGTCGAGTGAGAGAGGCGGCCGGATAGACAGGGTGATCGGTGCGCTTGGTTCAATCCGCCGCTCCTGCACGACGGAGGCGACGGCGGGTCGCGTGACGTTGAGGCCGCGCGGCCCGCGATCGCTCCTGGACAGCGACTGCCGCTTTTGATCGCTCGAGCTTTTCGAGAAGGTCGGCGAGTGTCCGTACCTCCTCGGGCGTCCACGCGGCCACGAACAGCGCAAACCGGTCCAAGCCGACTTCTCGCAAGCGCCGCTGCTCCTGGACGCCAGCAGGTGTGAGCGATACCAGCAGCGAGCGCGCGTCACGCGGGTTGGCGCTGACGTTCACGTAACCCGAGTCCTCGAGCTCTTGGATCTGGCGGGTGATCAGCGACCGATGCACTCCCAGTTGCTCGGCGAGCTCCGACGGACGGACCCCGTCACCACCCGCCAATGACTGAAGCAGGCTCAAGGTGCTGGCACCCTTGCTACGCCGCCGGGCTCTGCCAAGCCCGGCGTTCATCGTGAACAGAACAGCCACCATTCGTTCCACATCGGTCTGATTGGGCTCCATGCGATCAGTATAGTTGTTAGATTCAATCAATAATGGCCGCAAGGGAGGCTCACTGATGAGCGACGCCGCGAAGCACACACCCGTCTCGAGAACCGGTCGCCGCCGACGGTGGCTGCTGGCTCTTGACCCTGTGTTCGAGGGCGGACGCAAAGGCAAGCGCGCGCAAACCTGGGATGTTGAGGAGGAGCTGATCGCCGTGGCCTTGCTCGGCGACGTGACGATCGATCTGTCCGACACCAAGAGCGCCCCACCCGAGGTTCACATCGAGGCATACGCGATCCTCCGCGATGTCGAGGTGCTCGTGGGCGAAAGAACCCACGTCGAGCTCGGCGGAGGCGTGCTGCGAGGCGACCTCTCCAACGAGGTCCCGCCGGTCCCCGAGGACAAGCGTACTGGCACCGTTTCGATCAACGGCCACAGCCTCATTGGCGACGTCACCGTCCGCGTG
>Ga0182013_10000846_pt1 | contig 42335 bp, 30 predicted proteins | sample 612S2MmetaG_FD_120487 | JGI IMG/M metagenome (GOLD analysis project Ga0182013, IMG submission 120487) | Permafrost microbial communities from Stordalen Mire, Sweden - 612S2M metaG | ecosystem: Environmental > Terrestrial > Soil > Wetlands > Permafrost | place: Sweden: Stordalen | collected... | reverse complement strand
GCCCGCACCCCAGAATGGGTCGTAGACAATCTTGATTCCGGACTTGGCGATGGCCTTCAGGTCGACCAGCTCTTCAAGGCGCTTCAGGAAGGACGCTTTAACGTCCGCAGTTTCGAAACCTCCTGCGGGCGGATTTGCCTGCGGAATCTCGGCGCCGCTCGCTTGCAGGGAAGCTATGGAGGCCTCAATTTGCTTGGTGACTTCAGGCAGCGCTGGCGCTCCATCGTGTGTGGAAAACTTGATGCCGTTGTACTCCGGGGGATTGTGCGAAGCGGTAAAATTGATGGCGCCAGAAGTCTTCATAGTGCGGACGGCATGCGCAATGCCGGGGGTCGGGGCAGCTTCCGAAATCACAATCGGCATGATGCCGGCGCCGGCCAGGACGCGGGCGGCGATATCGACAAAAGATTCGCCCAGGAAGCGCGGGTCACGGCCCACGAGAACGCGATGCGGCTGGGGCTGCGTTTTAACATAGGCGGCAATGCCGGCCACGGCCAGCTTGATGTTGGAGACGATGAATTCGTCGGCGACAATCGCCCTCCAGCCAGAGGTGCCAAACTTGATAGAGGTGCTCATTTTCTGTCTCCACGTACGGGACTTGCTTGGCCGGAATCTCCGGCGACGAGTCATTTTCGCAGGGCGGGCTGTCCGGCTGCAATGAACAGGCTGCTTGAGTCAGATGCGGACGACAAGCGAGAGCGTCTCCCCTTGCCAAACTATGTCAACGCGCGCCTCTCCCTCCAAACAAACTGTCCCAGCGACTCCTCTTCCCAACCGACCTGTCATTCTGAGCGAACGGGGCCCCAGGCGTTCTTCAGCCTGGGGTGGTGAGTCGAAGAACCTGCTTTTGCTCTTGCGTTTCGCTCTCAGTTAGCCACCGCTCCATCCCATCGTCCCCCTTGACAAGCTTGCGAATCCGGCGCATTCTTGTTTGTCAATCTGGTCTGCATCACAAACTAGTTTGCGGAGTAAGAAAGTGAACGACCCATCCTCTGGCATTCTTGAAGAAAGTCCTGACGTAATTGCCCAACGCCTCATGCAGAAGGCGAGTAACCAAGATGGATTGCCGGAGATCGCCGCGGGCCTGATTCTCCTGACATTTGCGGGCCTGAACGGCCTGCAGGCAGCCTTCCCGCCAGGCTCGCCTGTCAACAAGGATTCCGGTATCGCGCTTATGGCCTTGATGGTGCTGCTTGTCATCCCGTATTTTGCTTCGGTTTGGGCCATCAAGAAGGTGCGAAGCCGGTTCTTGCTGGGGAAAATTGGCTACGTGAAACTCAAGCCGCTCAACCGCAGCCGATTTAGCAGAGTAATCGTCATCGGAGTGATCGCTTTCGTTGTGGCTGCGGTTTTGGCCGCTGCTGCGGCCTCCAGGCATGCGTTCCCACGGTTAGGTTGGTTGCTGGCGGTAGACGGGATATCTTTCGGATTCCTGGCGGCTCTTAGCGATCGCAGGCCCCGTTACTACATCGGCGGCGGTCTTCTGGCGGCGATCGGCGTCTTGCTTTCTTTCAGCAATGTCTCGCAGAGCCAAGGTTTAACGATCTTGTACGGCTTTATCGGCCTCTTCTGCCTTGTTTCCGGGAGCATCACGCTGTCGACCCTTTTGCAAACGCCCGCCGAGCCCGGAGAAATGAGTTGAGCGCGAAGATCCAGAGGCTGGCCGAGATCGATCGCATCATTCACGAACCCGGGCGGTTGATGATCGTGGCGCTCCTTGCCGCTGTCCAGGAGGCCGACTTCCAGTACCTTCGCCAGGCAACGGGCCTCACTCAGGGCAACCTCTCTGCTCATCTATCGAAGCTGGAGGAGGCGAGGTACGTTGCCATCGAGAAAACCTTTCGAGGCAAATACCCGCTCACCATCTGCCGCTTGACGGACCGTGGCAGGGAAGTCCTCGACACCTACCGAAAGGTCATCAAGAGTGCACTGTGAGCGCTCAAGCCGCACTTTATAATCGGGTCCGACGATGGGGAAACCTACCGATGAGCGATGATCCAGCTGCTGTTCGCATTGTTTTGACCACCTGCGCCAGCCCCGGCGAAGCCAGCAAGCTTGCGCGGATTTTGGTAGAGGAAAGGCTCGTTGCCTGCGCGACCCTTATCCCCAAGGTCGAATCGATCTACTACTGGGAGGGCCAGGTCGAATCCAACACGGAGACCCTTGTGCTGATGAAGACATGCGTCGATCAAGTTCCGGCGCTCGAAAGCCGTGTTCAAGCGCTGCACTCCTACCAGACACCGGAGTTCCTCGTGCTAGGGATTGAAGCGGCCAGCGAGCCCTACCTCGCGTGGCTCACGGCCAACCTTAGAAATCGATAGAAAAGGGGGAAAAGGGCGGAACCCCCCATCTGGTATTCTGGCCTTCGGAAGCCCCGATTGAGCCTCCCGGCGGGTGTGCGCGTTGCACATGCGCACACCGACTGAAGCATGTTGGCGCCGGGCGCAGCGAATGTTGCGTTTATGGCAACGCAGTTTGCTTTACAGGCTTAAGCGAGACGGAGACTTCCACGTTCGATGCCATGCGCTGGTTGATGATTGGACTTCTCGCGTCTCTTGCGGCCATGCTTCTGGCGGTGGCCGGAGTGGCTCGTCACATCCGGCTTGAGCGTGCACGTTTGCGCAGCAATCCCGAAGCCGGAGCGATTCCGGACGCGCATCCGAAGCCTATGCTTGACCCGGCGGAAGAGACAGACCGGGAAATTTGAACGACGAAGGAATTGCTGTGAAACTACGACTTCCCCTTGTGCAAGCGAACGCCGCAGAAATTTCGAACGGAGCCAGTTCCTGGGTCCACATCTCCGCGGAAAAACCGGCGTGGCTGCGCGCGATGCGCCCCGTCGCAATTGTCTTGTGTGGCAGCGCATTCGTGGCCGTGTGCGCTCATATCGCGCTGCCGCTGTTCTTTACACCGGTTCCGCTTTCGCTGGCGCCATTTCCGGTGCTATTGCTGGGCCTGCTGCTTCGTCCAAGGCTGGCTGCGGCCACGCTGGCCGTATACCTGGCGGAGGGAGCGATGGGCCTACCTGTTTTTGGTCCCACCGCAGCCACCCCTTCCGAGCTTGCGCACCTGATCGGACCGACGGGTGGATACCTGATGGCATATCCCCCGGCGGCGGCGCTCATCGCATTCCTCTTTCGCCAGGTGCCATGGGGTAAAAGAGGTTTTGCCACCGCGGCTCTCAGCGCGGCAGCCGGCGCCCTGTTGATTCTTCTCGCCGGCGCCGCGTGGTTGAGTCTTCTTTCGCACCTTTCGTTGATAGCGGCCTTGCAGCCAGCGGTTTTTCCGTTTCTGCCCGGAGACGCGCTGAAGGTGGTTGCCGCCGCGTCCCTTGCTGCCGGTTGGGCACGCTTGCGCCGAGTTTCGCAGTAATATGCACAACTGTGCCTCAAAAAGTCTCCCTGCTATTTTTCTTCTGAAAGGATCGTTGCCTGCCGTGAGCACACAAACCACTGGGATTGCTGCCCCTGCCGTTATCGATATCTCAATCGCCCATAGTCCCGACTCCGACGATGCCTTCATGTTTTACGGCCTTGCCACCAACAAGGTGCGCGTGCCAGGCTATCGATTCGCCCATACCCTCTGCGACATTGAGACGCTCAATCGCCGCGCCCGCCAAGAGGCCTTTTACGACGTCACGGCAATAAGCTTCCACGCCTACCCTTACCTTCAGGACACCTACACGCTTATGGGCTGCGGCGGGAGCGTCGGCGAAGGCTACGGGCCCATGGTGGTTTCAGCCAAAAAACTCACGCCCGAAGACCTCAGTCGTATTACAATTGCGGTCCCCGGCGAGCTGACCACGGCGTACCTGGCTCTCAAAATCTTCAATCCGTCCCTGAAGACAGTCACGGTTCCCTTCGACCAGATCATCCCCGAAATTCTCGCAGGCAAATTTGATGCCGGGTTGATCATCCACGAGGGCCAGCTCACTTACTCGTCGAGCGGCCTGCACAAGGTCATCGACCTCGGCGTCTGGTGGCGCGAAACCACGGGCCTGGTTCTGCCGCTGGGCGGTAACGCGATTCGGCGTTCGCTGGGTCTGGAGTCGCAGCGCATCGTCACCAAGGCCGTTCGCGACAGCATTCAATTCGCGCTGGATAACCGCGAAGCCGCCCTCGATTACGCCATGCAGTTTGCCCGCGACCTGGACGCGCGGCTGGCCAACCGCTTTGTCAGCATGTATGTAAACGAACGCACGCTCGACTATGGTCCAGACGGCCGCGAGGCAATCCGGAGGCTGCTCGATCTGGGTCACGAGCGCGGAATCATTCCAATCGCCCCGAAGGTTGAATTCGTAGACTGAGCGCAAAAGGGGCTGCTCCGCGGGCAATGCGCTGCGTGCCTGGCATCGGGCAAAAGTGCGCACCTTCGTCACCGGAAATCACTTAGATTTCCTCCCCGAATCTGAATAATCTTTAATCCATGCCGATGGACCCAATACAAGAGGTTCTCGGCATGTCTTCTCGTCCACATCCTCGCTTCGTTCTCGCTTCTCCCGATTCTGCGCTGCTCGGCGAATTGGAACCCATGCTGCTCGCCCTTGGCGGCGGCGTCGAGGTCGCGCTCACACTTGAAGCGGCACAGGCCGCCCTCGCTGCGCCGGGCGCTGCCCGCTTTGCTTTTATCGATACGGCGCTTCCGGGCCTCGATCCGCGTATGAACCTGGAGCGGTTACTCGCCATCGTCCGGGCCGACGATTCCGAATCGCAGCCCGCAATCATTTTGATCGTCGACTCGGTCAGCGAACTATGGCTGAAACTGGTGACCGAGGGTGCAGTCGACGACCTGATCTTGCGCGGCGCAGAGAGCGGAATCTGGCGATTGCGCATCGACACGGCGCTGCGCAATCGGCATCGATCGCGAGAGTCGGAATCGCTGCGCGAAGCCGCCGCGCGCCTCGCCAAGACCGACCATCTCACCGGCGTCTACAACCGGGAAGCTCTCCTCTGCATGCTTTTCAGAGAAACAGATCGCGTCCAACGCATGCACACGCCCTTGAGCCTGATTCTGCTCGACGTGGACGACTTCGGCCATTGGAATTCAAGGCTCGGCAACGATGCCTGCGATGACTTGCTTTGTCAGGTCGCGCGGCGTCTGGGACAACTCCTCCGCAGCTACGATTTGCTCGGCCGTCCCGGCAAAGATGAGTTCCTCGCGTTGTTGCCGGGGTGCGGCGCAGAGGAGGCGCGCCTGCTCGCAGAGCGGATTCGCGCTGAAGTCTTCTGCAGGCCGTTTCGCGTTGAGGATGAGTCGATACGGCTCTCGGCCTGTTTCGGAATTGCGTCAAGCTCGGGTCGGTCCCCGGTTGTGGTTCTTCGTCAGGCCGAAACGGCGCTGCAATGGGCGCGAACCAGCGGACCAGAATCAATTCAGAGTTATCTCGACAGCCCGCATAGGGAAGACGGCCCAATCACCTATCGCTCGGCGTCGTCGGGCGACGAACTTCTGGCTTGGTAATAGGCCTCATCGGCCATCAACCCAGGTTCGTCTCACTGTTTGGCAATGGCCAGCATCTGGCGGACGAGGCTGTCTTCGGGAAAGTCCTTCAGATAGCTTTCCATGGCCTCTGTCGCTTTGGCATATTGCTGAGCCGCGATCAACTGGTCGATCAATGCGCGTCGCAGCAGTGGATCAAAAGGATCCATCGCAACACCTTTTTCTGAGGCGGCGATGGCTTCCTGAATTCTTCCGCGCTGTTGCAGCGCCTCCGATAAATATCCATACGCTTCCGGCTGATGCGGATTCAACTGCAGCGTGTGCTGGAAATGCTCGATCGCGGTTTGTGCGTTCGAGAGTTGCAGATCTCGTCGTCCCAGCGCCAGTTGTACCGAGGCATCTTCAGGCCCATGCTGTTCCAGGTCATCAAGAAGTTTGCGATACGGCGCGAGATACTCCGGCTTGCGTTCCGAAATCTCACGGTAGGCCTCAAGCAAGGTTGTCGGCGGCAGATCATCGGCATTGCCCGGAATGCGATCCACATGCACTAGATCGGGAAGCGCCGGCGTGGTCTGCTGGAAAGCCGCATCGGGCCAGGGTTCGCCTTCACGCGCCACGATGCGATGGTTCGTAAGGCTGGTGTGCGCCGTCTCCGGAACGTTGCGCTGCGGCATGTGACAACGAATGCAGTTGTCAGCCGGCGCGGTCTTTCTCCTCACATCGAGCGATTCCTTGCAGGTGTGGCTCGCGTGGCATTCCATGCACTTCTGGTTGAACCACCCAGGTGCTTCAGCGGCGGTCGGCTGCACGTGCGGATCGTGGCACGTAGCGCAGCGTAACTGGCCGGCGCTCGAACGGAAGCACTGGCTCATCGACATCTCGTAGTAATGTTGCACGTGGTCGCTGTCGCTGTCGGTGCGCTTGCGCGGAACCATCAGTATCGAAACCGTTTCGTCGAGCGGCGTTCCGGGGCGAAAGTCCTGGTAAGTTTTTCCGGGCCTTAATACCCGGCTGTCTCCGGCCTCGTGACAAGACATGCAGATGTTGTTTTCAAGATCGGCGCTCAGCCGGCTTGGGTTCACGATCTCGGATCCGCCATGTGCACTAGCGGGGTTACGCATGGCGCGGATGTGCGCCGCGCCGGGCCCATGGCAGTTTTCGCAGCCAATGGCCGTCTGTTCAAACGGAACAGGAGCGAACTCGCCCGTGGTCTGACTAAGCGGCCTCGGACGCCCGCTATGGCACGAGATGCAGCCCGCAAGAACGGGACGATTGAAGCCCAGGTCCTTGCTTTCATACCCGGGCGACAAATCCCAGTGCTGAATCTTTTGGTAGTACGAAGCCGGTGCTTCGAAAAGAAAATTGCCTCTTCTGCTCAGGCCGCCAAAGCCGTTGGCGCCCGCTCCGATAATCCACTCAACCGGTTGCGTGTTGCGGAAGATCTCTTTCCCATCGGCGCCGATTTGATATTCACTTTGATATAACTGCCCGTTTTTTTCGAACGCATCAAAATGGCGATCGAGGGCTGCACTGTAAATTGAGCCGGGAAGGGGTAAGCCCTTCAGCGACTCCGCGGAAACCGGTGTAATTGAGCCTCCCATGCGCGTGCGCGAGAAGTTGGAATAAATTTCGCTGTGACAGTGTGCGCAGGCCGCAGAACCGGAATAGCCAGCGGACGAGCCGGTGGCCGCGACAACTGGACTTCCATTCTTCGTTGGCCGATTCTGCTTCGCCCAGACGATCACCTGACGTTGCGGCCGCCACACAGAGACAGAAGCTCCGATGATTGCGATCCAGAACAGGAAGAGACGAACACAACAAATCGACGCCCGCCAGCGCATTCGCGGATCCGTCATGTTGGTTTGAGACGGACTCACATGCAATTAGTTTCACAAACAGAATTGACAAAAAGTCGAGCCGGAAATCAGGTGAGGCGCACCGATTGAAGTCATCTGGTGCGGTTCGTGGCGAAAAAGAAATGCATCGTAAATAAATTGTAAGAAACGATAAGTAGGTCGTAACTTAACTAAGACATTTTCGTCTCCATTTGAATAACTCTCTCTTGGAAGTTTCAGGCTGAACGAGTTAAGCGCTAACTGATCGCAAAATCCAATTCATGATTGCGGCCATCACGCACCCGCACAATCGCCGCTCGCGAATCTGCGCGCCAACCTTCTTGAGGCGGCGTCGATGCCGATCCCGCCAAGCGCGAACAGCATCGGGAAGCATTCCAGCGTATAGCGCGCCTCAGGCGCCTCAATGGTGGTCAGGAGGGCGCTCCGAAGCGCGAAGTAAAGCAGCATCCACTGCCAGTACCGGGGACGAAAGAATAGCCCGACGAGCGCCAACAGCAGGTAGAGTGCATTGAGCCCGGCGTACGCCCAGCTGAAGCGGGTCTCGGAGTAGTGACGGTTGTACACCCACCAGTCGAGGTCGATGTTCAGGTTCTCAACGCGTGGGCGAAGCCACATATCGGCCATGCGCCCGAGTGGCAGCCAGACATAATAGCGCAGCGTATGCGCCTGGATGCGCGCCTCCGCCAGTTGGGCGAAGCGCGCGTCAAGCTCAGGCGAAAGATCCTGGCCATTGTCGCTGTAGGCTTCGGCTAGGACGGCGGTCTCAGCGTATTGCTCCGGCGAGTCGAAGGCGCGGGAGGGCAGTTTCGAAAGATCGAAGGGACTGCCGGGAACATTCCAGTACACGTCGTTGGTCGAGACAAAGTCGAGGCACCAAGTCTTCATCCAGCGCTGCCAGCCCGGATTTGTGGACTCACCGGGATCGGTTGCGTAGCGGGGAGCGAGCGGCTCAAAGACGTGGAAAACGCGTTCGTTGCGCAGGGTCCAGAACGCGAACGGCAGCAGCGCCAGACAGATGCAGACTCCGGCCATGCTCGCGAGTTTGGAGCGCTCGTGCGTGAAGAAATTGGACGAGGCCGCCGAAGAATTGGAGTGGCGCACCGAACTCTTCTCGACAAAAGCCGGAACCAGTGCCGGAGCCAAAGCCACTCCAACAAGCGCGCCGTCGGGGCGCAGCAAGGCGGCGAAGGTCACGGCAGCCGTAAACGCCAGGGCGCTCGACCACCCCGGGCGATCGCGAAACCGCGCTACCGCCCATAGGGCGAGCGCAATGGCAAACAGGCTAGGGGTTTCAGTAAGAGGGGCGACGGCGTAGGAAGCGGTAAAGGGGCAAAGCGCGGCCAGCGCGAGCGTCCAGAGTGCAGCATTTGTAGAGAAGATGCGTCGGACAAAGTCGGCCAGAAGCAGGCAGCCGCAGAGTTCCATCGCTATCTGGACAAGGCTTACTGCGGTGTAGTTATCCGCGCCGAAAACGCGGAAACATGCAGCCAGAAACAGCGGGTAGCCGGGGAGGCGAATCAGCGTGAGATGGGGTACGCCGCTGCCGTCGGTCATAGCGAATCGCCCCTGCAGCAGGTTTTTCGCGAGGTTGCCGTAGAGCAGAGTATCGCCCGTGATTTGTGGCAGATGGCGAAGCATCAGCAAGCGCATCGCGCCGCCGCCGGCTACCGCGAGCGCGACAATTCCCCATTTCATCCTTCGGCGCAGCGGCGTCAACTCACTCTCCGTTCAAGCTTTGCTTACCTATAGCCTAATGGGTGATCATCCGGCTCCATTTCGACCAACCGGCTCTTTCAGGGTAGCCTTAGAGAGCATGGCACCAGGATCCCACGACCCGAGTGGAATGATTGCGGTTGCGGCTGCCTGACTCAACCAGAAGTGTACGGTGCCAATCTATGGCTTATGACCCAAACCTCCGCGAAGCAACCGCCTGCATCGAAAGAGGATAGTACAAGATCGCGTGCGCATGTCTGCCACGGAAACTTCTGAATTAGGATCAGTTCAGCCCTTCATGCCCGATAGACAAATATTCTTCGATCCTCAACGCAAGCGCTGGAAGCGATTGCGGCGCGTTCTCGACGCGGCGGCCGTGCTCTCGACGCTGGTATTGGTGGGCTTTACCTTCAACATCATTCGTTCACAGCGGCTGCCTGAGCTTTGGCTTCCCCCACCAAAGCACAACTTCCGGGCGTTGCCTGACCCGTACCCGCGCAATGCGAAAACACTAAAACCCAAGCGGCGCAACACCGAGCGCAAACCCTCAGAGATTCCGTTCAATTCCGGCGAAGGTCTGCGCGCGGCATATTACGTGCAGGACGATCCGGCCAGTTACGCCTCGTTCAAGCAGCATGTCCATCAGATCGACCTGCTTTTTCCGCAATGGTTGCATGCTTTGTCGCCGCAGGGAACGCTGATGGCGACCAACAACGACACGCATCGTGATTACCCGTTGGTCGAAGGAGCCACCGTCCACGATCCCGATGACGGCGACAAAGTGAAGCACGTCATTCAGGAAGCGAAAGAAGACACCGAGATCTTTCCGCACCTGAATAACTACAACGCCGCAAACCAGACCTGGGACGCAAACTTCGGGACGGTCCTAAAAGATCCAGACAAGCGCGCGGCCTTGCGCAAGCAGATTGATGAGTTCCTTACGGCTTACCCGGTATACCGCGGGCTCTCCCTTGATTTTGAAAGCCTGCCGGACGACGCGGACGCAAGCTATATGAGCTTCATCCGCGAGCTTTACGGGGATCTGCATCCCCGCAAGCTAGAGCTTTATGTCAACACAGCTGTCGCGACTTCAGACAACGACCTGAAGCAGATTGCGGCCAACTCTGATGGCGTGATCCTGATGAATTACGACGAGCATCAGACTACGAGCGATCCCGGCCCCATTGCGAGCCAGGAGTGGTTCATGGCCAACCTGACGCGCGTGCTCAAAGTCGTGCCCAAAAAGAAGCTGATCTGCGCGGTGGGCAATTACGGCTATGACTGGGCGCTATCGAATCCGGCGGCGCCGAAGAAGGGAAGCCATCAAAAGGCCGCGAAGCCACAGGTGCTCGACACGGAAGATTTGCCAGTGTCGGAGGCTTGGCAAACGGCTTCGGATGCGGACGCGTATCTCGATCTGGATTACGACACGCTCAATCCGCATTTCGAGTACATGGACGAGGACACGAACGAGCGGCACGTGGTGTGGTTTCTAGATGGCGTGACAATGCTGAACGAATTGCGCGGGGCGCGGCAGCTTGGACTGTCAACGTTCGCGCTGTGGCGGCTGGGATCCGAGGACAGCTCGCTGTGGAATGTATGGGACAAACCGAGCAGCCCGGACTCGCTGCAGGCGCTGAGTTCGCTTCAGCCGGGGCACAACATCAACATTGAAGGCGAAGGCGACATCATGCGCATCACGGGATTGCCGAAGCCCGGGAAGCGCACGTTGACGATCGATACGGACGAGCCCGATCCGCGCAAGAAGCTCATAATCGACGAGCACATGGATGTCTATCCGCGCAATTACACGGTGGACTACTACGGTTACCATCCCGACGAAGTTGCGATCTCCTTTGACGATGGACCCGACCCGAAGTGGACGCCGAAGATTCTCGACATCTTGAAACAAGAGAACGTCAAGGGAACCTTCTTCCTCATCGGCGCCGAGGCTGCGGAAAACATCGGGCTGATGCAGCGGCTCGTACGCGAAGGCAACGAGGTTGGCAATCACACGTATACCCATCCGGACATCAGCGAAATCTCGCCCCAGGCTCTCGATCTGCAGGTGACGCTGACCGAGCGTCTGTTCGCCAGCAAACTCGATGTGCAGCCGCACTATTTTCGGCCGCCCTATGACATCGACGAAGAGCCGGAGACTGACGACCAGGCAGCGCCTATCGTGCCCATCCAGAACCAGAACTACATCGTCATCGGGAGCAAGATCGACACCAATGACTGGAACGAACACCCGCGCAAAACACCGAAAGAGATAACAGATTCTGTCCTGTCCCAATTGCAAAACATGAAAGTGAAGCCCCAATTCCGCGGCTCCGTGATTCTGATGCACGACGGCGGAGGGGATCGGTCGGTCACTGTGGCTGCACTGCCCGTGTTAATCGATACATTGAGAGCACATGGCTATGCGATTGTTCCGGTATCGGCGTTGATGGGCAAGACAACTGCGGAGGTCATGCCCAAGCTGACGTTTCGCCAATATTTGCGGGCTTTGCCCGATTCGGTGGCGTTTTCCGGTGTGCAGATCGTGGGACGGTTCATCGTCTACGTCTTCTTCGTAGGCGATATCGTGATGGCCGGGCGACTGCTCCTGATCGGGATCCTGGCCATCATCGACCGCCTCCGCAAGCCGCATGCCAAGGCTTCCACAGGCTTCAATCCGCGCGTTGCGGTTCTGATTCCGGCCTACAACGAAGAGACGGTGATCGTGCGGACCATCCGATCCGTACTCAACTCCGACTACAAGAATCTGCACGTCATTGTCATCGACGACGGCTCCCCGGACCGCACCGAGGAGATTGCGCGGAACGCCTATGCCGCAGAAATTGCCTCAGGCCGCGTTCAGGTGCTTTCCAAGCCCAACGGCGGCAAGGCCGCGGCGCTCAATTATGCACTCGACCACCTCACCGAAGATATCTATGTGGGAATCGATGCCGACACCGTCATCGCCACAGATGCGATCTCCAAGCTGATTCCGCATTTCGAAGACCCGCGCATCGGCGCCATCGCGGGCAATGCCAAGGTGGGCAACCGCGTCAATCTTTGGACGCGCTGGCAGGCTCTGGAATACATCACAAGCCAGAACTTCGAGCGCCGCGCTCTCGATCTTTTCCACGTAGTGACAGTTGTACCCGGCGCCATCGGTGCGTGGCGAACCGCGCCCGTTAAAGCCGCGGGCGGGTATCCCATCAACACCGTTGCCGAAGACGCCGACCTTACCATGAACCTGCTCGAGCAAGGCTATCGCGTCGATTACGAAGACCGGTCGCTGGCATTTACCGAGGCGCCGATCAATGCAAAACAACTCATGCGGCAGCGATTCCGCTGGTCCTTCGGCACGCTCCAGGCGGTATGGAAACATCGCGCCGCATTCGTGCGCAACAAGGCGATGGGCCTGTTTGCGCTGCCCAACATTATCGTGTTTCAAATGTTTCTGCCGCTGGTGTCGCCATTCATCGATGTCATGTTTCTCTACGGCATCATCAACTACGCGATCGACCGCCATTATCACCCCGAGGCAGCATCGGCAGCGAGCTTTGAGAAGCTGCTGGTGTTCTTCCTCGGCTTCCTGATCATCGACTTCGTTACCTCCGCGATCGCATTTTCTTTAGAACGAAAACACCCCGCTAACAAGGGCGATGGATGGCTGCTGTTCCACATCTGGTTGCAGCGTTTCGCCTATCGACAGGTCTTCTCGATCGTGCTCTTCAAGACCACCAAGCGCGCCATCGATGGAAAACCGTTCAACTGGGACAAGATTCAGCGCACAGCGAAGATGAGCAAGCGAACCGAAGCGCTGACAGAAACCTCGTGAACCAACCAGCAAGGCCGCATTCGCTCCGCTTCCTTGTTCCAACTCGCGCACAGGCCAACATTTCCAGCAGCGCCGCAGGCAACAGGTGCGCGAACTGAGCCATCTCAATCTGCTGGAGGATGAACATGGCAACGGCAACCCATCGTAAAAGTTCCTCGGCAACTACATCAGGGCATAGGAAGACCACGCGCAAATACTCTCCGTCGGCGCAGAAAGACGTGGCGACAGAAATGAAGGCGATGAAGAGCGGCAAGCTGAAGAGCGGCCGCAGCGGCAAGAAAGTGACAGACCCCAAACAGGCCATCGCCATCGGCCTCTCAAAGGCACGCAAGGAAGGGAAGAAAGTTCCGTCGCGGAGTTCGTAACGAGCTCGCTCGACACACAAAAGGCCGGTTCGCCCGCGACTGCGGCGAGCCGGCTTATTTCTTGGCCCAAGGCTCCGGATTCGGAGGCGTCACCGGAGAAATATTCAACTTTGGCCACACAGTCGGAATGTTTTCAATGCGAAGGTTCGGCCAGACCGTTGGGATTGGCCCACCGCTCGTGTGGGATTCTCCAATGCGCTTGAACTCAAGCCCGGGATAGAGGTTCTGCGCGACCAGCGTACCAGACGCAAGCTCGCCGAGCGCGGCCTGCGGCGGATGGATCAGAATTTTCGGATCGATTTCTGTGGCGGCCTGCGCGCCCGGCGACGGAATCCCAGGCAAAATCCAATGCGGCGCAGTCAGGGATTGCCGAAACTCCCGGGCTTGCCAAAGCCTTGAAAAATCCCTTAGAGGCGGAGCAAAAGCGGAGAAAGCTTGTGGCTGCCCAACGGTAATTGGCGGCACAGGCGTGTTCGATTGAGCGAAGGAACCAGTTGTCGCAAAGGCAATTCCAACCAGAAGTGTGAGGCGCATGTTTCACCACCTTGGTAAGCAAATTCTGACTCCCACGAACCACCAAGCCTAGTTCGATCGCAGCGCGTCGAGCGGATCGGCCGATGCGGCGCGCGTTGCCGGTAACGCCGATGCGGCCAGCGTCATCACGATCATGATGAGCGCGGAAGCCAGATAAATCAATGGATCGGTGGCGCTGACGCCGAAGAGGAACGATGCGATGAGGCGCGCCACGGCGACGGACCCAAGAATGCCGAGAATGCACCCGACAAAGGCCAATTTCGTTCCCGAAGTGAGAACCAGGCGCGCAATGCCGGCGCGCTGTGCCCCAAGCGCCATGCGGATGGCGATCTCCTGCGTGCGCAAAGAAACAGAAAAAGCCACCACCGCGTAAATGCCTGTAATGGCGAGAAGCAGCGCGCCAAGCGCGAAAGCCGTGATCAGCCCGGTGTTGAAGCGGCGCGGCGCTTCAACCTCTGAGACAACGGCTGCCATCGGCTGCACAGGGTCGAGTGCGAGAACCGGATCAACCTCGGCAACAGCCTGCCGCAGGGCCTGGGTCGTCTGTGCCGAGTCAAGGGCAGCGCGTACGGTAATAAAGCCTCCGGTGGGGCGCGTAACCGTATCCGCATTCGCCAGGCCGTTCAACGTAGCCGGTTGGCGCGCGGGAATATACCACTGGTCGGCATTAGGCTGATCGGGCGCGCCGGTCTTGGTGTCCGCGATGATGCCGACCACTGTGGCCCACGGGTAACCCTTCTTCGGATTGCCGGCGTGTATGCGCTTGCCGATGGGATTCTGGCCAGGCCAGCAATGTTTGGCCATGGTCTCGTTTACCAGAACAACCAGCGGCGAATCGGCGCGGTCATTCACAGTGAACAGGCGGCCATCGATGAGGCGAATATCCATGGCGCGGAAATAGTCGCCGTCGACAAGCGCGAAGCTGGCGAACTGCAGCTTCCACCGGCTCACTGGGACGCCTTCAATCGTGTAGCCCGCGGCCCCTCCGCCATTCGACGCGGGTAGGCTGTTGGTCATGCCGACGACGACAATGCCGGGTTTCGCTGACAATCGATCCAATACATCCCGGTCAAATGCTGCCGCGGAACTGTTCGTGGGGTACTGCTGAATCGGAAGCTGATAACCGGCGACGACGACCTGGTCGGCGCGAAAGCCGGGGTCGACAGCGCGCATCTTTTGGAAGCTCCGGATAAAGGCTCCAGAGACGGTGAGCAAAACCATGGCGATTGCAATTTCAGCCACCACGAGGGCAGAGCGAAGCCACGCGTGCGATTGAGCGCCCGTCCCTGCTCGACCCCCCTCCTTGAGACATTCGGTGAGGTTGGCGCCCAGTGCGGCGACGGCAGGCGCGAGACTGCAGAGTGCCCCTGTGATCAGCGAGATGAGCAACGCAAAGCCCACAACCCTGGCGTCCATTGAGACCGATCCGACACGCGGCATCGATTCTGGAAGCCAGTGAAGCGCAAAACGAAGGGCTGCGGCCGCTAAGCCGAGACCAAGCAGACCGCCCGCCAAACTGAGAAGCAGTCCCTCAAAAAACGATTCGCGGATCAGCGCGGCGGAGCCCGCGCCGAGTGCCAGGCGGACAGCATATTCACGCCGTCGGCGGATGGCGCGCACAAGCAGAAGGCTGGCAACATTGATGCAGGCGATCAGAAGCACGACGGCAACGGCCGCAAACAGCGTGCGTAAAAGTAGTCTGACGTTGCCAACGGCGCGTTCCTTCAACAGCGCTGCGTCACCGGTGATGCGAATGGCCGCCATATTTGCAGGAAAATTGCGGCTGGCCTGCTCCGCAGCGCGATCCGCATCCTGCGCGGCTTGCGTCACGGTCACGCCATCATTGAGGCGGCCTATGAGGTTGAATCCCCACATGCCGGCATTGTCGTCGCTGAGTTCAACGGGCGTCAGGCTCATTGGGATCCAAAGTTGAGTCTGATTCAATTGGCCGGCGAGCAGCGGAAACGTGAAGCTGCGCGGCATGACGCCGATGATCGAATACGACTTTCGGTCAAGGGCCATGGGCTTGCCGAGGATGTTGGGATCGCGGTGAAAGCGGTTGAGCCAGAGCGCGTAGCTGATGACGGCAAGCGGCGTATGGGCGCTGTCTTCCTGCTCGGTAAACACCCGTCCCAGCAGCGGCTGCACCCCGAGGGTGGGAAAAACACCGGCGGTAAGGCGCGCGGCATCGATTTCTTCAGGACGGGCGCCGCCGGAGAGTTCAAATCCGGTCGTCGTATAGCCGCCCATGGACGCGAAAGCCTTGGTCGTGTCGCGGTAGGTGGCGATCTCGCGCGCGGTAACGCCCAGGCCCGCGTTGCCGCCGATGTGGTCCCCCATCAAAACCAGGCGGTCCGGATCGCGGAACGGGAGTGGCCGCAAAAGGATGCCCTCAACCAGCGAGAAAATGGCCGTGGTCGCCCCAATGCCAAGCGCCAGCGTAAGCACAATTGTCACTGTGAATGCAGGCGCTTTCACCAACTGTCGCATGGCGAAGCGGAGATACTGGGCCAGAGCATCCATAAGGGCCTCGTGGAGGGTAGAGTTCGGCGTCCAAGAACGATTGCTGGGTTAGACGGAGCGGGCGCGTGGGAGTCGTCGCCCATCGCAAGTGTTTTTTGCTCCCCGCAAGCCGGCACGAGGATTCCCCCGCCAACCAGCCCGGATTTAATGGCATTCTACCGCCGATGCGGCCGGGGGGGGGGAATCCAGTTCGCTTGCCCCGCGCTTTGCGGCTACACTAAAGGCGCTATGGCTACTGCAACCCTCAGCACCCAAATTCAGCCGCGTACCCCGCAAGGCGGCTTTGCGAATGAACCGTTTTTCAACTTCAAGACCCCAGAAAATGCACGGGCGATGAAAGCCGCGCTCGATCAGGTAGCGAGCCAGCTTGGCCGCGAATACGACTTGATCATCGGCGGACGCAGCCTGAAGACCGACGGAAAGATTCGGTCATTCAATCCCGCTCGGCCCGAGCAGGTCGTTGGCGTGCACCAGAAGGCCGGCGCCGAACACGCGGAGCAGGCCATGACGGCGGCCTTGACGGCGTTCGAATCCTGGAGCCGCACCTCGACAGACGAGCGCGTTTCGCTCCTGCTCAACGCGGCGCACATCATCCGTGAACGCAAGCTCGAGTTTTGTGCGTGGCTCACCTACGAAGTCGGCAAGAATTGGGCCGAAGCCGATGCCGACGTAGCCGAGACCATCGACTTCCTCGAGTTCTACGCCCGCGAAGCCCTGCGCCTCGCCGCGGCTACCACGCCCATCCAGTACCCGGGCGAACGCAACAGGCTGCTCTATATCCCGCTCGGCGTGGGTGCGGTCATTCCGCCGTGGAATTTCCCGTTCGCGATTATGGCCGGCATGACTGCGGCCTCCATCGTCACCGGCAATACAGTCATCCTGAAGCCCTCCAGCGACTCGCCAACCATCGCGGCCAGGTTTGTTGAGGTTCTCGAAGAAGCGGGAATTCCCGGCGGCGTGGTCAACTTTTGCCCCGGCTCGGGCGCTACTTTTGGCAACGCAATCGTCCAGCATCCCAAGACTCGGTTCATCGCATTCACCGGCTCAAAAGCGGTAGGACTCGACATTCATGAGCTCGCCGCAAAAACCCAGCCTGGGCAAATCTGGATCAAGCGCACCATCCTCGAAATGGGTGGCAAAGACTCCATCCTCGTCTGCGCCGATGCCGACCTCGATGCAGCCGTGGATGGAGTGGTCGCCGCGGCATTTGGGTTCAGCGGACAAAAATGCTCTGCGTGTTCCCGCGCCATCGTCGAAGCTCCTCTCTACGACGTTTTCGTTGAGCGGGTCCGCGAGAAGGTTGCGGCGTTGACCGTGGGCGACCCAGCCACGAATCCAAACCTCGGCCCCGTTATCAACAAGAGCGCTCTTGACTCGATGCTGGGCTATATCGAAACCGGCAAGAAAGAAGGCCGGCTGGTGGCCGGTGGCAGTGCGCCACAGACCCCGGAGGGCGGCTATCTGCTCCAACCCACGGTTTTCGCGGATATCGCTCCCGATGCCGTTCTCGCGCAGGAAGAAATCTTCGGACCCGTGCTCGCGATCATCAAGGTCAACAGTTACGAAGAGGGCCTGGCCGTAGCGAATAACACGGAATACGGCCTCACCGGCGCAATCTACACCGAGGATCGCGCCCGCCTCGAACATGCCAGTCGCGAGTTTCACGTGGGCAATCTCTATTTGAACCGCAAGTGCACGGGTGCGATGGTAGGCGCACATCCGTTTGGCGGATTCAACATGAGCGGCACAGACTCGAAGGCCGGCGGACCGGACTACCTCTACCTGTTCACCCAGGCCAAGAGCGTTGCCGAAGCTCTGCGTGGTGCGGACCCACGCTGATCGCGCGCAGTAAGATGACTTTTGCGTGAAGACTGAATCGATCGGCGAGCGCGAGACAAGAGGGCTGGCAGTGCGGACGATCTCCACCATGCTGCTCGCGACGGGTTTGGTTCTGCCGGTATACGCAGACGGTCCCGCCGGGCCGAGGAACGCGACCGTCGCGCAACTTCGGGAGATGGTGGCGAACCTCGAAGGCAAACCGGACAGGGATGCCGCACAAGCTCTCGCCGGCTTGGAATTGACTGAGCGTTTGAGCGATGCTCAACGCCTGCCCCTCGAAAAAGGCCTGGTTGGTCCAGCGGCGCGCGAGGCGTTGAAGATGCTGGCCGAGGCGTCGGCTTTCAACGACCTTCCCCAGGCAGAGATTCTGGGCACGCCTGCGCCCAGTCGCGGTGAGCAGGCTGCTCTGCTCGCGAAAACGCGGGAATACGTGGTGCAGACCCTGCAAAAGCTGCCCAACTTTTTTGCTACGCGCGAGACCGAGAATTTTCAGGGCACGCCCAAAGAAGCTGAGCACGCTGAGGTCCGCGCAAAGTACGAGCCGTTGCATGCCGTGAGCCATTCAAGCGTCACCGTGCTTTACCGCAACCATCGCGAGACGATTGTGAAGGGGAAGAAGCAGGCGCCTTCAAACCAACAGATGCGTACGTTGGGGGAGTTCGGCCCGATTCTCGATACCGTCTTTGGCGATGCTGCCAAAGGACGTATCTACTGGAGCCATTGGGAACAAGGCGCGGCGGGGCAGGTCGCCGTGTTTCGCTACGAGGTTCCGGAACAGCAGTCGCACTACCAGGTCTCCCGCACCAACATAGAGCAAGGCGACGAGAACGATCCGGGTTATCACGGGGAAATCGCGGTTGATCCTTCTGACGGATCCATCCTCAGGGTCACCGTCATTGCCGAACTGAAGCTGGACAATCCCATCACAAGCGCCAACCTGGCAGTGGATTATGGGCCGGTTGAAATCGGTGGACGAACTTACATTTGCCCGGTGAAGAGTGTGGCTGTTTCCGACGTGCGGATGGTTGTGCAGAAACTGAATTTCAGCACCGGCGCGTTGGAAAGCACATCGCTGGGAGCCCCTAAAAACTATCTCAACAAAGTGGAGTTCAAGGACTACCACCTCTTCCGCGCGGAGATGCGGGTGTTGGACCTGGGCAGCCACTAATCCACTGTGCCCTATCCATGCGTCTTTCGAGCATGGGTGGGAAACCACGAACATTTCCCGGCCACGCGGGGTATTTCAGCGGAGGGAGCAGTGGCATTCATGCCACTGAAAACGGTCTTCAACCACGAGGCCTTTAGGCGGGCCTTTCAATCCCTCTCCATGAATCCGCAATTTGCATAGAATTACCATTCCGCGCCCCATAATGGCTCCATGAACAACCCCTACCATCGTTGTGGCGTCAGGAATGTGCCCGGTCTAATCTGTAGGGCATCCGCCCGGTCTATACCGCGGCGCATCCATCGCCCTTTCTTAGCACCTGATCGCTGCAAGATCGAGGAACTCCTGGAAGACGGTGTTGGAGAGCATGCGGCCTTGAGAGGTGAGTCGGACGAAGTTGCCATCTGACTGTAGAAGGCCCTCGGCCTGAAGGCGCTCGACAACGCTCATGGCGAGACTGACGCGCTCGTTGCCAAACTCGAGTTCCAGGGCCGAGACATCCACGCCGCCATTCATGCGCAAGCCAAGAAACCACGCTTCTTCGTGCTGCCGATCAGGCGAGAACCAGTCGGCTTCGACAGCTCCGGCGCCTTCAAGATACGCGCGCAGGTCGCTGGTGGTGGTAGAGCGAAGAACGGAGCGCGCCGCCGCGGAAGCTTCGTGGAGCATGGAGGATGCGTCGAGGCCAAGTCCAAGATAGGGCCGCCGCTGCCAGTACCGAAGGTTGTGGCGCGAGGCATAGCCGGAACGCGAAAAATTGGAGATCTCATACTGGGCCAGCCCGGCCTGCGCCAGGGTCTCGATTCCCTGGGAATACATGGCCGCAATCGCGTCGTCGTGTGGCACGAGTTCCGCGTGATAACGGATGCCGCCCGCGAGCATCTCCCGGCCCAGTCGCGAGTCTTCGTCCACTTCGAGCATGTAAATGCTCGCGTGCGGAGCTGCCGTCGCGACCAGTGCAGCGAGCGACTCGTTCCACGATGCGAATGTCTGGCCGGCCAGTCCCGCGATGAGATCGATGCTCAGGTTCGCGATCCCTGCTTCATGCAGGCGGCGTACGTCGTCCTCGACAATGGCGCGGCCATGCAAACGGCCGCTTGTGTGCGCTTCGCGATCGATGAACGATTGCACGCCCAGGCTGACCCGATTGACGCCGATGGATTGAAAGGCGGTCAGAGTCTCGTCCGCGATCTGCCCCGGCGCGCATTCGACGGTGACTTCGGCATCGGGCTCGATGGCGAAGGTGCCGCGCAGTGCAACGAAAAGCCCTTCGAGCAATTGGGGAGCTAAAAGGCTCGGAGTTCCACCACCGAGATAGACGGTGTCGACGCCGCGAGGGAGTTCGACGCCCTTGCGCCCCGCCCAGTCCGCGGCGTCGGTGAGGTCCTGGATGAGGCGGTCGACATAGCGCGCGTGCTCGCTGACCGGATAAACTCCCGAGGCAAAGTTGCAATAGGTGCACTTCGAGCGGCAGAAAGGGATGGAGATATAGACGCCGAGTGAATCCTGATTGCCCGAGCCGTTCTCCATGATCGTATTGTTTCATCCCGGCGCGCCGAAGCCGGGGATGAGACTCCAGGCTTCATGCAAGAATTGAACCAAGGCTGAAAAGCGAGGGGAGATAGATCTTTTGAAGGCGTGGCCTGTTCTGGGCATTTTATTCATACAGACTTTTTTACTTTCTGCCCATTGGTTCATTTATCGCACCGTGATCGTGTTCTGGGGCGGTTTGAGCCCGCACGCAACCCTGGCGTTGCACGTGGCAGTGTTTGTGCTGGCGTTCAGCTTTGTGGCAGCGTCGTTGCTGAGTTACTACTCCAGAAATGGGTTGGTGACAGCCCTTTATCGAGTTGCCGCTGTCTGGATGGGAATCCTGAATTTCCTCTTCTTCGCGGCCCTCTTCTGTTGGGTAGTATGGCTCGGTGTGCTTTTGCTTCCACCCCATGCGATTCCCAAGCAAACTCGGCCACTGATCGTCGGCGTCCTGCTGATTGCGGCAGCCGTGACGGCTGCATACGGTTTGATCAATGCGCGGATCGTGCGTGTCGTTAGCACTACGGTTCGTCTTGCCAATCTGCCGCCTCAATGGCGCGGACGCACGGCACTCGTGATGAGTGATCTGCACTTGGGACATGTGAACGGCATCGGCTTCAGCCGCCGCATTGCGGCGCTCGCTGCGCGGTTGAACCCCGACATTCTCTTCATTCCCGGCGACGTCTTCGACGGAACCAAGGTTGACGCGTACGGCGTTATCGCCGCGTTCAAAGACCTGGCGCCGCCTTTCGGGATTTATTTCGCTACCGGGAATCACGATGAGTTCGGCGATGCGGCAGGGTTTCTAGCGGCACTCGGGCTCGCAGGAATTCGGGTTCTGTCGAATGAGAAGGTCGTGGTGGACGGCCTGCAGATTTTGGGCGTGCCGTATCACGACACCACCTATCCAATGCGCCTGCGCACGAATTTGCACGGGCTTGGCATCGACAAGAGCACAGCAAGCATTCTGCTGAACCATGTGCCCAACCGGTTGCCCATCGTAGAAGAAGCGGGCGTGAGTCTGCAACTCTCCGGACACACGCACGGAGGCCAATTTGTGCCCTTCACGTGGCTGACGCAAAGGGTCTTTGGGAAGTTCACCCATGGACTGCACGCGTTTGGATCGTTACAGGTGTTGACATCCTATGGCGCCGGCACATGGGGCCCGCCGATGCGCGTAGGGACAAAGCCCGAAGTGGTGCTATTGCGTTTTGATTAAGCCGATCGTTTCGATGTCCATCGGTGCAGTTCGACTGGGACGAGCCTGGATGGATTACGATAGCCGTTCCCCTGGTTTAGACTTACCCTTCCAGCGAAATGGAGATTCGAATGTGGCTGTTAGGCAAATGCTTTCCGGTTGTTTCCGTGCTCATCCTTCAATGTGCTGTTCTTGTTGCGAAAGCGCAAAATCAACCTTCAGCAGGGGCAGGGCCGGACCTCAGCTTTCCGACCGTCCTCTATGGCGCGGCGTACTACAACGAATACATGCCGGGCGACGATGCCGACCACGCGGCGCGGCTGGAAAAAGACGTCGCGCTGATGAAGGCCGCCGGCCTGAACGTGGTGCGCATGGGCGAGTCGACATGGAGCTTGTGGGAGCCGGCGGACGGCCAGTTTGAATACGCGTGGATGGATCGCGTCGTGGACGCGATGGCCAAGGCAGGCATCAAGGTGATCCTGGGTACGCCAACCTACGCGATTCCGGCGTGGATGGCGCATCAGCATCCGGAAATATTTGCAGAGCGTATTCCCGCGGGCATGTTCGGCGGCAAACCGATTGCAAGCACCTATGGCCTGCGGCAGAACATGGACACGGATTCGCCGGCCTACCGCTTCTACGCGGAGCGCCTCATCCGCCACATCGTCGCGCACTATAAAGACAATCCAACAGTGATCGGTTGGCAGCTCGACAACGAGACCGGCAGCTACGATGCCGCGAACACCGATGTGTTCATCGGCTTCCAGCACTATCTTGAGAAGAAGTTCAAAACGCCGGAAGCGCTGTCGCAAGCATGGTTCCTGAATTACTGGGGCGAGAACCTGCACACGTGGGAAGATCTGCCCCGCCGCGATGGAACCATTTCAACGGGATACAAGCTGGAGTGGACGCGCTGGAGCCAAATGCGCGTGACGGATTTTCTGCACTGGCAGGCTCAACTTGTACGCGAGTGCGCTGGACCGCGGCAGTTCATCACGACGGATTACGGTGGAATGATGAAGCGCGACGTGAATGAAGAGGCGGTGGCCGGGTCGCTGGACATTGTGGCTGACAATATTTATCACGGCACACAGGATCAATATGATGGGTCGTTTCAGGCGTTGCAGAGCGACTTTTCGCGATCGCTGAAGCACGGCAATTTTCTGGTGACTGAAACAAATGCGCAGACGATCGGCTGGACCTCGCAGGGCCAGTTTCCGCCTTATGACGGGCAGTTACGCGAAGACGTATACACCTACCTCGCCGACGGCGCCAACATGGTGGAGTACTGGCACTGGGCGTCGATTGCAGCCAACCAGGAGACGTATTGGAAAGGGATTCTGTCGCACGACCTGGAACCGAACCGTGAATACGCGGAGATGAGCAAGACCGCGCACGAACTGGAAAAGATTGGTCCGCATCTTGTCGGATTGAAGATTCACAACGATGTGGCAATTTTGTGGAGCCGCGACTCGGCCAACGCGATCAGCTTTATGCCCTACGGTGGCGGTGTGCCCTCGCGAAGCTGGACAGGCGAGCCGGACGGCTACGCCTCGGTGGTGCAGCAGATACACAAGGCCCTCTACGATCTGAATGTCGGCGCGGATTTTGTGTTTCCGGATACGCAGGATTTTTCGCAATACAAGTTGCTGATCGTGCCGGTTCTCTACATCTCCGACGATGCGCTGCTGAATCGCATTTCCGCATACGTCAAAAACGGCGGACACGTCGTAATGACGTTCAAGAGCGGATTCGCGAATGAGAACTCGGCCGTGAGATGGGTCCGCGCGCCGGGACCTTTGCGCGAAGCCGCGGGACTCAGCTACCAGGAGTTCTCAAATCTTGAAGGGCCCCTCGCGCTTAAGGATGATCCATTTCACGTTGGCTCAGACAATCAAGTTCGCTACTGGGCCGAATTCCTGATGCCGGAACACGCAAAGACGATCGCCACCTATGACCATTCCTTCTTCGGAAAGTGGCCGGCAATTACGGAAAACGATTACGGTACTGGCACTCTGCTTTACGAAGGCACGTATCTATCGGACACGTTGCAGAAAGCAGTGTTGAAGGGTGAACTCGCCAGGGCAGGGCTCGCAGTCGCTAACGATGATTTGCCGTCGGCGGTGCACTTGCAGCATGGCGTGAATCGATTGGGCAAGCATCTTCACTACTACTTCAATTATTCGGGCGCAGACGTCAAACTCACGTACGCCTACGGCGCGGGAACGGATCTTCTGGAGGGCAAGGCGATAGCGCACGCTGGTGAATTCACACTGGCGCCATGGGATTTGGCTATCATCGAAGAACGCTAGAATCCGGAACGTGTGGATCCTCCGCGTCATCGTTTTAGACCTGGTTGCGCGTGGCCGCAGTTGGGGTTTTCGGATTGAGTGCATGTGAGGTTGTGTGAGCAAAGAAACCAAGCCAGCTCAGACACAAGTCGACAATGTTGTGCGGGCGCGCCTGCACGGCACTGATCTGTTGCTGAATCCGCGGCTGAACAAGGGCACTGCTTTCAGTGAAGAAGAACGCGACGCATTCGGCCTTCATGGCCTGTTGCCGCCGCACATTGGCACGCTTGAAGATCAGCGCGCGCGAAGAATGCGCGTTCTCGCCAGTCGCGAGACGGCATTCGGAAAGTACAGCAACATGCGCGATCTTCAAGACACGAACGAGACGCTGTTCTATTCGCTTATCGCGCACCATACTGAAGAGCTGCTTCCCTTTGTTTACACGCCGGCAGTGGGCGAAGGTTGTCAGCGCTTCAGTGAAATCTGGCGCAAGCCGCGAGGGTTGTTTCTAAGCTATGCGAACCGTGACCGCATGGATCAAATCCTTGCTTCACCGCGCTACGACGATGTGCGCTGCATCGTGGTTTCTGACGGAGAGCGGATTCTTGGTCTTGGCGACCAGGGCGCGGGCGGCATGGGGATTCCCATCGGAAAGATGGCGCTTTACACGGCTCTGGCCGGAATTCCACCGCAACACTGTTTGCCGGTTCTGCTCGACGTGGGCACGGACAACGAAACCCTGCTGCACGATCCAATTTATATCGGCTGGCAGCATCCCCGCGTGCGCGGAAAGGACTACGAAGACTTCGTAGAGGACTTCGTTGCCGCGGTGATGAGGCGCTGGCCGCACATTCTCCTGCAATGGGAAGATTTCGCGGGAACCAACGCCGCAATGCTCCTCGAGCGCTATCGCCACCGCCTCTGCACGTTCAACGACGACATTCAGGGAACGGCCGCGGTTACAACGGCCACACTGCTCGCAGCTGTGCACGCGACAGGCGTGCCGTTGCACGGCCAGACGATCGCTCTATTCGGCTCCGGAGGCGCAGGCCTCGGCATTGCGAGCCTACTGCTTTCGGCGATGCGGGAACAGGGGTTGAGTGAGGACCAGGCACGCCAGCGGATTTATGCGTTCAACCGCTATGGCCTGCTCGTGGAAGGTGGCCGCGGCATACGCGAGAGCCAGGAACCGTGGGTGCGGCCGCGCAGAGATGTGGAGGGCTGGCAGCTTTCGGGAGAGACAGATATTTCGCTTCTCGATGTAGTGAGGAATGCAGGGATCACAGCGCTCGTCGGAACATCCGCACAGGCCGGCGCATTTACTGAGGACATTGTGCGCGCCATGGCGAGCCATACGCCGCGACCGATTATTTTTCCCCTGTCGAACCCAACTTCGTGCGCTGAAGCCACTCCCGCCGATCTGCTTCATTGGACCGAAGGTCGCGCGATCGTCGGCACGGGCAGCCCATTTCCTCCGGTGGAAGTGAATGGAAAACTGATTCCAATTGCGCAGACGAACAACTCCTATATTTTTCCGGGACTGGCGCTGGGCATCCTCGTTTCTCGCGCCCGGCGCGTTACCGATGGAATGGTCATGGCAGCGGCGAAGGCGCTGGCGCAGCTCTCACCGGCGCTCGAAGACAAAGACGGAAGATTGCTACCGCCCATTGCGGAATCGCGCAAGGTGGGCTTGATCGTTGCCGAGGCCGTTGGACGGCAAGCCATAGCCGAGGGCGTAGCCGGGATCAGTTCAGATTTGACCGCCGCGCTGAAGGCCTATGTTTGGGAACCGGTGTATGTTCGCTACGACAAACTGCTGTGAGCAGGCCTGCAAGGCCTGCCGATCGCGGATGAAACAGTCCGCTTCAAAAAACAATCGATGGCAACCACGCTCCGGACGGATCGCTGTAGAGACCCGTGCTCATCAGGGTCATGGGCTGCACCACGCGCAGACCATTCGCCAGGCACCAGCGCAGCAGCGCGGTGTTGCGTGAAGGCAAAAGAAATCCCGGGCCCGCAATCGACTCCGCCGACGCAATCAGTGCCTGCAAATCCACGTTCGTCTCCGCCGTAGCGTGGCCGAAGAATCCAAGATTCGTCGTATAAGCAGTGATGCTGCCTCCGCGCTCGACCACGCGCGCTGTGCCTTGCTGAATCGCTTGTGCCAATTCAACATCGCGATCGAACCCATGCACGTGCCGCGACAAATCGTTACACGCGGCCTGATCTGAAAGTTGAGCCGGCCGCACCGCGCATCCGGCAACGATCTGTTCGCGAATTTTTCCCTGCACGCACGAAAGAGGCTCGCGTATGTCGAAGCCAAGCGATGTGTAGAGAGAAAGCGAGCGATTATGAAATGCAGCCTGCACCAGCCGCGTTCCCGCCGCGCCATTCTCTCTGGCGCGGTCCATCACCGCCTGCATCAATTTCCTTCCCAGTCCGCGATTCTGCGTTTTCGGGTCGATGGTAATAGGACCGACCCCTTGAATCACTCCCTGCTCAACCAGGACGTTGCTACCCAGAATCCGCCCTTCGCTTTCCGCCACTACGCCATAGAAGCCCGGGACCGAGAACATCACCGAAAGCAGGTGGATTGCGGCTTGAGCGGAGGGAAGGTCGCAGGGAAATCCATGCGCCGCGTTGATAGTGGAGAAAGCATCGAAGCAGATCTGCCCGCACGCGGCAGCGTCCTCAGGAACAGCACCTCGAATCACTACATCATCTTGCACAACTGACGACATCAACAACCCCCTGTCAATTCTTGTGCCGCACCGGCGCCTGCATTGCCGTTCTGGCAAGTTAGCCACTCATTAGCAATTGAGTCGGTCAAACTTTTGAGGCAGCGGCAGGTGAAAGTGCGGAAGAGCCGTCCGCGAGACTATGTTCTCCAGCGAGTTTTTTCGGATCGAAGGGCAGGAACACGGAGAAAGTCGTCCCCGAGCGGCCGTCACGCTGAGTGCTCCAGGTGCTGACACTGCCGTGATGGCGATCGACCAACTGCGCGACAACCCACATGCCCAGGCCAGTACCGGTATCGGTCTTCGTCGTGAAGAAAGGCTCAAAAACGCGGCGCCGCGTGGCGCGATCCATGCCCAGCCCGGTATCGCTTACGGTGATGCGCATTCCTTCTGTCTTACGGTCCTTCCAACCATGAGACGGGTAAAGGCGAATCACCAGGCGGCCACCCTTGGGCATCGCGTCAATTGCATTGGAGATGAGATTGGCAAAAATCTGCTGAGCCTCATTCGGCATGCAGGTCACCTGCACTTCGTGTTCAACAGTGAATTCCATCGCGATGCCGGCTGATTTCAGCTTGCCGCGGAATAATGCGAGCACCGAGTTCAGAACCTCGGAAAGGCTGGTCAGTTTCGGTGCGCCCGCCTGCCGGTGGAATTTAAGCGTCTGTTGCGTAATCATCGAAACACGCAAGAGCTGTTCGAGAGCGTCGCGCCCATACTCCCGCGCGGCTTCAACGCTGTCGGCCAGGGTTATGAGGAAGAGCATGTTCGACATGGCCTCGAGCGGGTTGTTGATTTCATGCGCTACTGAAGCGGCCAGGCGCCCGGCGATCGCCAGCTTTTCGGCGCGCAGCATGGCTTCCTCGGCCAGTTTGCGGTGGGTCACATCGGCAAAGACACCGACCACCCGGATCATGCGGCCGTCAGCATCGCAGTAGCCTTTCCCCTGCGATTCGAGCCAGCGAATCGTTTCATCGGGCCACAAGATGCGGTACTCCATTCGTTGTTCGAGACGGCCTTCGCTTACCATCTTCAATGCCTCATCAATAACGCCGGCATCCTCCGGATGAAGGATCGTTCTCCACGCATCAAAGCCTGGCTCTACCGACCCTTTCTCACGGCCAATGATGCGATACGCAGCGTCGGACCAGTAGATCGTCCCCTCAACCAGGTCCCAGGCCCAGAGCGCCATGCCGTTGCCTTCCACGGCAATCTGAAGAAGCGTATCGCGATCGCGCAGGGCCTCGACGGCGCGGGCGCGCTCTTCGGCAAGTTCGCGCTCCGCATTCGCCAGGCTCAGCCTCTGCTGCAATTCGCGCATTGCCAGTTGAGCGCGGTTTCGGGCTAAACGACGAATTGCCCAGCCAAGGAGAATCGAGACGATCAGGAATACCGCCATCCGCACGCCCTCTTCCGCATTCCCAAGCGCGAAATGGAACTGGTGCTTGGTCAGAAAGGCGTCCACCAGAAAGGCTTCAGCAAAAGCGCAGCAGATGCCCCCCAACATGCCAAGGAACCAGGCCGCAAGGATAACGGCGGGCAATGCCAGCAGAAGCGGAAACGCGCGCAGCGGCGCAATGGCGCAGGTAAGCGAAACAGCGAAACCGGCAGAGCAAAAACCGAGCAGGCAGCTGGCAGGCCACGGAAGAGCTTCCATTGCCGTTGCACCGAACCACTTCTTGAACTTGTCTGAGGTCATTCGCGTTCAATTCGCGATGCAACGGCAGGGTTCAAGCCAGGGGAAACGATTCGCCGCGCCTCGCAATGAACTTAGCTTACGAGATCAATGCCTCAAGATTCTATCGGGGTTTGCCAAAGAGTTAATAGTTTGCGATGGTTTCCGGCTCAAACGGTCGGCGTGCGCATCGCGTTGAGTCCAGAAGTCAAGTCGGCTGCCAGGGTGCTTTGCACCTGCTCCGACAGCTTTTTCTCACGCCGTGTGAGATAGAAGACGTCGATTGCGGTTTCGCCTTCGGTATCGATGAGCGCCACCTTGATGTCGCATTGGTGCGCGGCGAGCGAGAGAGCGATCTGGCGCAGCAGTCCTGGTACGTCCTGCGAGATAACCTGCAGGAGCGTGGAGTGAGTGGAGGATTCAGAGTCGAACTGCAAACGCGTTGCAACTTCCACGCGCAGGTTCGAAGGGTTGTTCAGGTGGCGCCGCGCCTTCAGCAACTGATCGACTGACGTCTTCTGGGCCACCACATCGTGCAGGTTGCTGAGGAACCGGTCTTTTTCGCTGGGGTTGAGTTCGAGCGTGTGAAAGACATCGGTGAAGTGGAAACTATCGACAATGACACCAGCTTCGTTCGAGAACGCGCCGGCTTTCACAATGTTCATCCCCCATGCAGCGAGAGCGCCCGCCACATCGGCAAAAAGGCGCGTACGATCGCGCGTGATGACGGTGAGGTCAAAGAGCTGGCGGTTGGGTCGCAGGTCAAGCTGAACGGGATCCTTGTCGAGATTCAGAGCCATTTGAAAGTGATGGCGAATCTGTTCGGGAAGGCGGGTCTGCAGGTAACGCTGTGGAAGGCCTTCGAGAAAGTGACCTAGGGATTCATACTGCGCGGCATTCACCATGGAACGGATGCGATTAAGCAGCGTGGGATCGATGGCAGCGTGGTAGCGCACCTCATCCACTGAGCGGTCCATGAAGTTGGCGGTCGACATATAGAACTGCCACAGGTTCTCGGCCTTCCACGGAGTCAGTGCGTCGGGGTTCACGGCCTTGATGTCGGCGAAGGTCATGAGGGTGAGCATTTTCAGCAGCTGTGGACTGCCGATTTTCTCCGCAAAGGCGCGCACGTTTTCCGGATCGAAGATATCCCGGCGCAGTGCCAGCGACATTTCGAGATGAAGCCGAATCAGTTTCAGGATCGACTCGCGCTCTTCCGCATCGAAATCGAGGCGGGCAAGAAAAGCGTCCGCCAGTTCCACGCTTTGACCCGCGTGCTCCCCGGTGCGGCGGGCCTTGCCGGTATCGTGTAGCAGCAATGCCAGAAGAAACAGATCGAGCCGGTCAATTTCCGGAAGAAGCTGCGCCAGGCGCTGTTCGTAGTCGTGAGCGGGCGTGCGCAGGCTGTGTACGTTGTCGATGGTCAGAAAGGTGTGCTCATCCACCGTGTAGCGATGGTAGCTGTCGCGAATCACCAGCGCGTCGATTCCATGAAATTCGGGAATGAGCATTTCCAGAACGCCAAGCGCATGCATCGTGCGCAGCGCGTGGGCGGCATGTGGCCCAAGAAGCACTTCGCGAAGCGCGTTCCAGAGATACGGCCCTTCCGGAATATGAATGGCCAGCGCGGGAAGGGCATCGGTGATCCGGTCTTCCGCGGCCTGCGAGAGCGTATAGCCGTGCGTGGCCATCAGCGAGAAGATCCGCAGAATGGCGCTTGTGTCGTTGAACTGCGCGCCCGGAACTATGTCGATGCGGCCTTGGTCGAGCAAAAAATCGGTGCCGGCAATCGGCGTTCGGCGCCTCCGGAATTGCCGGTAGAAGCTGACCGGCGCGGGCAGATGCTCCATCAGCAGCGCCGCTCGACGATAAATAATGCGCGCGTGGCGATAGTAGGTTCGCATCCAGTAACTCGGATCCGCCGTCCCGCGGGTCTCAAGGCCGATGCTGCTTGCAGCGGCTTCGTCCTGCGATTGCCAGTCGAGCGTGTTGTCGTCGCGGCCATGGCGAAAATGCAGAAAGCAGCGAGCAGCAGCCAGAAAATCGAAAGCAGCCTCTGCGTCGCCCCGCGCGGACTGGAAAACGCCGCCGCGCTGGCGTGGCCACTCCCGGGTTTCTTTCAGGTGAAAGAGTAGGGCAAACCAGACAGCGAGGTGATAGTCGCGCAGGCCGCCGGGACACTCCTTGAGATTGGGCTCCAGATGAAAAATGGTGTTGCCGTACTTGGCGTGGCGGGCGCGGGCGATTTCCCCCAGTTTTTGTGTGATGGTGTTCCACTCGCTCAGCACCAGGCCTGGAAGAATGGTCTGGTGAAGTTGCTGGTAAAGCGGAAATTGGCCGGCAAGGAAGCGGCGATCGAGCGTCGCCAGCGTGAACTCGAGATTATCGGGGTCGAATCGCCCCGCTTCCTTCACTGTTCGGGAACTCGGACTGGCGCGCAGACCAATATCCCACATACCCTGAATCATGGCGCGCACCGCATCTTTCGACTGCTCCTCGGTCTTCTCGTCGGCGAAGGCGAACAGAACATCGATGTCGGAATAAGGGAAAAGGTCCTTGCGCCCGTAGCCGCCCAGTGCGAGCAGCGAAACATTCAGCGCGGGCTGCGTCGCAAACGATCGTCGCCACATTTCAATGAGGATACGGTCGACAACGGCAGAGCGGCGGTGAATGGCCGCAGTGCCATCCCCGGTGCGCTCGCAGGTTTGGCGAACCAGCGCCATCTCCCGCGTATACTGCTCCCGAAGATCGTCAACCGCCAAAGCGACTGGATGCATAAGGTTTTGTGCGAGACCTGCCGAAGTGAGAGAGATTCTTCACAGGATAAGCGATTTTCCTTGAGCGCTGGAACTGTTACAGATATCCCAATAGTAAACGGTCCCGTAAATAATCCCGGTGATTTCCCCATCCCCCGCCATGAGCGCAAGCGCGGATGCGGCCTCGCACAATAAAAGAGACCCGCCGGTTGAACTCACGGCGGGGAGCTAATTTCCCTTAGTCTGAACGTTCGCTCTAGCGGCGAATTGCCTCCATCGTCCCACCTGCATAGTTAAAGCGCTAGTCTCAGTGCGGATACCCCCGCGATACCCCTCGATTCTCGCCGCAGGTATATGCTCCGAACCACGAAAGCGGAAACGCTCCGGTAGGTATTGGAGCAAAGACAGAGCACCGAGGGCTTACCGCCGATAGCGTCCCGCGGCCGGCTGCCTGCAGCCCGTTAAATCCCCGCGCCGGGTTAAAGTGCGGTTTCTCCGCGTTCGTCGTTGCGGATGCGGATCGCCTCATCAATCCGCGTGACGAAGATTTTTCCGTCGCCAATCCGCCCCGTCCGCGCGGCGCCGATAATGGCCTGGATGGCCCGCTCCTTCAAATCGTCGGCAATGACAATTTCGATTTTTACCTTCGGGAGAAGATCGACGGTATATTCGCGGCCGCGATAGAACTCCGTGTGCCCTTTCTGGCGGCCGTGGCCGCGGGCCTCGAGAATGGTCATGCCTTCAATGCCTGCCTCGAGCAGGGCATCTTTCACGGCGTCGAGCTTGGAGGGTTGCAGTACGGCTTCAATCTTGAGCATGGTAAAACGCCTCGCTTGACAGCCTAACAGCCGGAACAGAGGGTTGGATTCCGGCTCCGGCTTGTTTTCCTAATGAATGGTTCAATGTGAGTCAACACAAGCCGGCTCACAACACCCGGGTTCGTATCCCAACTCCAGCATCAGGAGTTCAGGTCGTAGCCCTCTTCGTTGTGCTGCGACAGGTCGAGACCGATAGTCTCGTCTTCCGCTGAGACGCGCAGACCCATCGTCTTGTCCACAAGAAACAGCAGAATCAGTGTGCCGATGATTGAAAGTACCCAGGCAATTGCGACCCCGGCGAACTGGTTGAATAACTGGCCCCAGTGGCCGTCGAAAGCGCCAGTCGGCGCGTCCTTGCCGAAGGCAGGGTTAATCAGCCGTGTCGCGAAAAGGCCGGTAAGCAGCGCTCCCAGCGTTCCGCCTGCTCCGTGAACCCCAAAGGCGTCGAGCGAGTCGTCGTACCCGAAGATGCCTTTCACAACGAAGACCATGAAGAAGCAGAAAAGGCCTGCCAGCAAACCGATGGCGAGCGCGGACATCGGTTGAACGAAGCCCGACGCCGGCGTGATGGCGACAAGCCCGGCGACGGAGCCGGAGATGGCCCCCAGGGCCGTCGGCTTGCCATTGTGAATCCATTCGGCGATCGACCACCCGATGGCAGCCGCGGCGGCGGCAAAGTGGGTATTGATGAACGCGCTGGTGGCCAGGGAACTCGCGGCCAATGCGCTGCCGGCGTTGAAGCCGAACCAGCCCACCCAAAGCAGACAAGCCCCAATGAAGCTGAGCACCATGGAGTGTGGCGCCATCTTGATGTGCGGATAGCCCAGGCGCTTGCCGAGATAGAGGCATGTCACCAGCGCCGAAACACCCGAAGTGATATGGACCACGGTTCCACCCGCGAAGTCGAGTGAAGGGAATCGGCCGCCGTTGGAATTGAGGAAGCCGCCGACACCCCAGACCATGTGCGCCATGGGGCTGTAAACAATGAGCGACCACAGAGAAAGAAACACAGCCATGGAACTGAACTTCATGCGCTCGGCAAACGCGCCCGTGATCAGTGCCGGCGTGATGATGGCGAACATGAGCTGATAGACCATGTATGTCTGCTCGGGAATGGTCGCGGCATAGTCGGTGTTGGGCGCGAGACCCACTCCGCGCAGGAAAACATGTTCAAAGCCGCCGATAAATGCAGACCCATGTCCGAACGCGAGCGAATAGCCCGCGACCGCCCACAGCACCGTGACGAGGCACATCATGGCAAAGCTTTGCATCATCGTGCCAAGTATGTTCTTCTTGCGAACCAGGCCGCCGTAGAACAGGGCCAGGCCCGGACCGGTCATCAAAAGCACCAGCGCCGCCGACACCAGCATCCAGCCGCTGTCGCCGGCGGATTGGGCATTTTGGACGGCCTGCTGGAGTTGTGCAATCTGCGCTTGGGTGGCGGGACCTGACGGAGCCGGTGCGGCTGTGGTCTGGGCCAAGGCAATTGTTGAAAATCCCAGGGTGATCGGGGCGACGAACAAAGAAAGACTGCGACAGCGCATAGGTATTTCTGCTCCGGACAAAATGCCCGCAGGTCGAGCACGGGCAAGAGAGGATAACGAAGGCTGGAAACGCTGGCTTCGGGCTTCTCCCGATTCTCGTCAACTCGGGCAGATAACGCAAGCCGCCTGCGGAGGCTCACACGCTCGCTGGAAGTTCGGTCTGGGAGTACCGCGACATCCCTTAAGTTTTAGACCGGAGAAAGCGCAATGCCCGTAATTCTCGGGAGAACTGCGAGCAGTGTGAGAGGGTGGAAATATGAATGGGATGAAAAATGGACTGCATTTTCGCAGTTTGATCGCACTATGCCTGATGAGCCTTGCGGCGCGCGGAGCAAGCGGCGCGCCCACGCAGGCTGTGTGCGAAAAGCTTGAACTGCTGGGCGAGGTGCATGCGGCCCAGGAATGGAAAGCGGCGTTCGGCGAAGGATGGGTCTTCCGCCTCGTTCCCATTCAGCCCGGCAAAGCCGGATACAGCGGGTGGGATCTTGTGGTCGATCGGGAGTCCGGAGCTGGGTTCCCTGACGCGCTTCTGCTGGCCACTCCACCGTATCGCTCCATCAACGAACGTGAAGTGGGTACAACGTTCGGTGTGCGCGCCCAGGATGCAATCGGGTGGAATCCGCGCAGCTTTCATTTCCTGACAGATTCCTCGGCATTTACCAAAGCTCAGGAAGTATTTCGTGCCATGGACCAGGCGAGCGGCCCATCCGGCTCAGCGGTGCCCCAACCGCAAGCCGCGCGCAAGCTGATGCAAGCGGCAGAGCACTCGTCGGCGGGCCAGTTTCGCATTCTCAATGCGCGCTTGACACCCGGAGTGGCCGACGTCGCGCCGTTTGCTGAAAGCTGGGCTGCCCAGTCGGCCAGGACTCCCCACGACCTCGAGCCGGCGCCGGCCAACCAGGCCACGGCGATGGGAACACTTGTCGGGATGCGATTTTCCGTTACGCTTTGGCTGCCGGCCGGCTGGAAAACCCCGCGGGGGCTCGGGGTGGTTCGCGGTTTCTGTTCCCAGTGACATGCCTCTGCGGACTCGAATTCAGACGAAAGCGGGCGTATATTTAAGCTATGGCGGCATCGACACCAGAGCGCGACCACTATCTGTTTGGAGCACTGGAGAGCAGTGCGAAGAACCGCGAAAAACTGAACGAAGTGACGTATGGCTTCGAGGAACCCGAAGGCGTGTTTCTCACCACGCTGGACTTCGCCGTGAACTGGATTCGCAAGAGCTCCGTTTGGCCAATGACGTTCGGCCTTGCCTGTTGCGCCATCGAGATGATGTCGATGGGTGCTTCGCGATTCGACGTGGCCCGCTTCGGCGCCGAGGTTTTCCGGCCTTCCCCCCGGCAGTCGGATCTGATGGTCATCGCAGGCCGCGTTTCGAATAAAATGGCGCCTGTCATTCGGCGCCTCTACGACCAGATGCCGGAACCAAAATGGGTGATTTCCATGGGAGCGTGCGCCACGTCAGGCGGGGTGTTCAATAATTACGCCCTCGTCCAGGGAGTGAATCAAATCATCCCCGTCGACGTGTATGTGCCGGGGTGCCCGCCGCGTCCCGAGCAACTTTTGTATGCAATTACGCTTCTACAAGAGAAGATCCAACGGGAGCCACGCAGCCTTTTGAAGACCCTGAATGTTGGATGAAGCCGTCGAGCGGAGAAGTCGAACTAGAAAGCCGAGACGGAATAACCTTGTCCTTTGCCCCAGTCGGCGGGCTGTGAAACACCTCGAATAAGTACTTCCTGTATCGTTTTATACAAAGCACTCGAGCATTGCCGATGAGTGCAACCCACTGAAAAAATTGTGCCGAGGTAACCTCGCTATGTTACTTTGAATAGTGCTGTAAGGACAGGCGCTATCCGTGTTTCTGGTGTGGGTTCTGTGAGTCCGAGCCAAAATTCTTGAGCTCCAAACAGCATAGATTTCGTTGTTGCGGAGGAAAAAACGCATGTATTCTCGTGGTACAAAATCTCTCGTCTGGGCGCTTGCCGTCGGTCTCGTGGCAACGTTGCCCGGTGCTTTATTTGCCCAGGACGCTGCTAAACCGGCCCCCAAAGCCAATCCAACCGACTCCCCGTCGAAGTGGGACATTTTTGCAGGCTACAGCTATCTGGCCCCCCATGGGACAACATCGAATGGCGTCACCGCACAAAGCGTGAATTACGGCTCCATTTTGAGCGTGGCCCGTTACTTCAACAACTACGTGGGCGTTCAGCTCGAAGCCGACGAACACATCCTCAACCAGAGCGGCATCATCGGCAACTGCCCTAGCTGCGGTTCAACCTGGTCAAGAAACGACTTTTCCGGCGGCGGCGGCGGTTTGATTTTCCGCTTCCCCTCGGCCGACATCACTCCCTTCGTTCACGCTTTGGTCGGCGTCGAACAAGGCGGAATGATCGGCGACGGATATAACGATGCGTTCGGTGCTGTCGTGACTGTCGGTGGCGGCATGGATTACAACACGCCATTCTTCGATCATCACCTCGCTATTCGCATCTTCCAGGCCGACTACCAGTACACGCATGACAACTATCCGATGCAGCCTCCGGAGCGTGGCAACTTCAACATGGCCCGCCTCAGCGCCGGCTTCGTTTATCACATCGGAACCATCGCTCCGCCTCCGCCGGTGACCCTGGCCTGCTCCGCAAGCCCCACCTCGGTCTTCGAAGGTGAGCCTGTCACCGTCACTGCGACTGCCGGCGAACTGAATCCCAAGTTCAACGTGATTTATTCCTGGTCAGGACAGGGCGTTACGGGCAATAGCACCACCGCGACGGTTGCAACCAGCGCGCTGGCTCCCGGCTCCTACACGGTCAAGGGCACAGTGAAGGAAGGCAAACCGGGCAAGGAAGGCCTCAAGCCCGGCGAGACAGCGGATTGCTCGGCCAGCTTCACCGTCAAGGAGTTTGAGCCCCCAACCATCAGCTGCTCCGCAAGTCCGACTACCATCAAGCCCGGCGAGTCGGCTACCATCACTGCCACGGCAATGAGCCCGCAGAACCGCCCGCTCACCTACAGCTATACTGCGACAGCTGGCTCGGTGAACGGCAGCGGCAACTCCGCAACGTTCTCTTCAACGGGTGCGCCCACCGGAACGACGCAGATCACCTGCAACGTCTCCGATGACAAGGGACACACAGCAAACGCGAACACGAGCGTGACCATTACGGCTCCCTATGTACCGCCGGCGCCGCATACCCAGGCTCTCTGCTCCATCACGTTCGACAAGGACAAGAAGCGTCCGACGCGTGTCGACAACGAAGCCAAGGCCTGCCTCGACGAAGTGGCTCTTGACCTCCAGAAGCAAGCTGACGCCAAGGCTGTCGTAGTGGGCGAGTCGGATGCCAAGGAAAAGGCCAAGACCGCCAAGGAACAGGCGATCCAGGCCAAGCACAAGCGTCCCAAGCCGGTGATCGACGACGCAGCACAGCGTGGCGTCAACGCCAAGGAATACCTGGTTACGGAGAAGGGCATTGATGCATCGCGCATCACTGTCGCAACCGGCACCACAGACGGCCAGACGGTGGAAGATTACCTTGTGCCCTCGGGTGCGACCTTCACGGGCGACGTGAACGGAACCACACCGGTGGATGAAACCGCAGTGAAGGCCGAGGTCCGCAAGCCGCTGGGCCAGAAGCCTGTCCATCACCATAAGGCAGCCGCGGCAGCGAAGCAGTAAGGCTGCCGGTGCAACCATGCGCTCTGTCCATTCTTTCCGCTCAAGCGGGAAGAATGGATGAGCAAAGCACGGAACCCTCCTTCCGCACTTCTTTGAGGCTGACCGGCAACTCGGTCGGCCTCATTGATTTTTGCGGCCTATCGACACACCATTCTGAAAAGATACCGTTGGAGCTTATTGCCTGCGTGAGCCGTATGCAGATTTGTGTTGAGTCGGCAAAACAGCGCGCAGCCTGGATGCGCCGTCTCGCCGTTGTTCTCCTTGTTGTTGCCCTTAAAGGATTGCCGGCTCAGACCGCTTGGACTTCGGTTGGGCCGGACGGTGGCGATGCACGCTCCTTCGCCGCCGATCCGTCTCATCCCAGCCACCTGTACCTGGGCACCGTGAACAGTTGGATATATGGTTCAACCGACCAGGGAGCATCGTGGCAAAGGTTGGCAAAGCTCGGGCACGGCGATGACCTGGTTCTGGACAGCATCGTCGTCGATGCTGCGAATTCATCCACCATCTTTGTCGGAGCTTGGAAGCTCGGTCAACCTGGCGGCGGACTTTGGGTCAGCCACGATGGCGGAAAAAGCTGGAATGAAACGCCAGCCCTCCTGGGCCAGTCGATTCGTTCCTTTGCGCAGGCGCCTTCAGACGCCAAAATCCTGTTTGCGGGCACGCTCGAAGGCGTTTTTCGTTCGTCCGACTCCGGCGCATCGTGGGCGTTGATCAGCCCGCCGGGGAGTCGCGAGATTCACGAGATCGAGTCGCTTGCCGTCGATCCGGAAAACCCTGACATCGTGTACGCGGGAACGTGGCATCTGCCCTGGAAGACCAGCGACGGCGGCCAGAACTGGAAGAGCATCAAGGAAGGTGTAATTGAGGACTCGGATGTGTTCTCGATTATTGTCGACGCCGGCAATCCGAAGACGATTTATCTCAGCGCATGCAGCGGCATCTACAAAAGCGCGAATGCCGGCGCACTTTTCAAGAAAATCGAAGGCATCCCCTCCACGGCGCGACGCACGCGCGTGCTCATGCAGGACCCCCAGAATCACGACACGGTCTATGCGGGCACAACCGAGGGCCTCTACAAAACTGTGGATGGCGGCCGCCACTTTGCGCGCATGACGGCGCCGGACGTGATCGTCAACGACGTCTATGTCGACCCTCGAGATTCCAGCCATGTTCTGCTGGCAACCGACCGCGGCGGCGTATTGGCCAGTACAGATGCCGGCTCAACCTTCCAAAGCGCAAATTCAGGATTCTCTGAGCGCAAGCTCGGTGCTTTGTTGGTCGATCCCCAAAATCCCCAACAGATCTTCGCCGGCGTTCTGAACGATAAAACCCGCGGCGGTGTCTTCCGGTCAATCAATGGCGGGGCCGCGTGGCAACAGATGAGCGATGGCCTCGATGGCCGCGACGTCTTCGCGCTGGCCCAGTCGCAAGATGGAGAACTGGTAGCGGGCACAAGCCACGGCATCTTCTCGTGGACCGAGAATGTCGATAACGGAATCGCGCATTGGGAGCCGCGCAATGTTCTGGCCAACACGGTCACGAAGATTGCGCAGGAGACGCACTCCGGCAAAAAAATCAACGTAGAGAAAAAAGAAAAAGCTCCGATTATCTCCATCGAGAGCGCCGTAAATGCGCTCGACCTGAGCAGCGATGTTTGGCTGGCTTCAACGCACATGGGCCTCGTTATAAGCAAAGACAAGGGCGCCGCCTGGCAAGGGGGTCCAGTCGCCGGTTCCATCGATTACCTGTCGGTTGCCGTCCATGGCGCAACGATGGTCGCTGCCCGAGCCGATGGCGCCGTGATCTCCAACGACGCCGGTGCAACCTGGGGCACGTTCCCCGTTCCTTCCATGCTCACCCGGATTCATCGTGTAGCTTTCAGTGCCGATGGAACCCTCTGGCTGGGGGCCCGCGAAGGCGTCTACTTTACCAGCGACAAAGGCAAAACCTGGCGCTGGATCGAGCGCCTGCCCTTCAGGGACATTGATGATTTGTCCTACGATCCAGGCGCGGGTAAGGTCCTCGTGAGTTCGCAGGCCAGCGACAACATTTACGCCATCGACCCCAAAACGCTCAGCTGGAAGTGGTGGCAAACGGGCTATCGAATCGGCCTCGTGCGCGCGGCTGGCTCCCGGTTGATCGCCGCGTCCCTCTTTCAAGGCGTGTTGCTCGAGCCAAAGGCGGCCGAGCCGGTTACAGCCAACAAATGAACCCTGCGCCTCCTTTTCTGTATCATCTTTATATGCAGACTGAGATTGCGGAATCCCGTGGACCTCATGCCTTTCGGAGCTACGACCCGCGGCTGCAACCCATTGCGGCCAAGGTCCTGGCTGGCGAGCGTCTCGGCTTCAGCGAGGGCGTCGCGCTCTATCGCACATCCGATTTTCTGGCTGTGGGCTGGCTCGCAAACCATGTGCGTGAGCGCATGCATGGCGACGTCACTTACTTCAATGTCAACCGGCATATCAACCCGACAAATGTGTGTGTTGCGGCGTGCAAGCTGTGTGCATTTGGCCGCAAAAAGGGTGATCCGGCAGGCTACACCATGGCCCTTGAAGAGGCCTACCAAACGGCGGCTTCAGGCTATTCCGAGGCGGTTACCGAGTTTCACATCGTCGGCGGACTGCACCCCGATCTCCCCTTGGAATACTTCCTCGACCTCGTCAAAGGGCTGAAACAGCGCTTTCCGCAGGTCCACATCAAGGCCTTCACCATGGTTGAGGTCGCCTACCTTGCGCGGCGCGCCAAACTCACCATCGAGCAGACTCTGCAAAAGTTGAAAGAAGCCGGCGTCGACTCCATGCCAGGCGGCGGCGCCGAAATCTTTGCTGCGCGGGTTCGGTCGATCATCTGCGACCACAAAATCGACGGCGAAGAGTGGCTTGAGACGGCGCGCCTTGCCCACAAAATGGGCTTCCGCTCCAATGCCACCATGCTCTACGGGCACGTTGAAAACGACGAAGACCGCGTAGACCATCTCCTGAAGCTGCGCGCGGTGCAAGACGAGACGGGCGGATTCCAGACCTTCATTCCGCTGGCCTTCCATCCCGAAAACACGCCGCTCGACCACCTGCCCGTCACCACCGGACTGACCGACCTGCGCCAGATCGCCGTAAGCCGTTTGCTGCTCGATAACTTTGCCCATATCAAGGCCTACTGGCAGATGATGACGCCGAAGATCGCGCAGATCGCGCTGCGCTTTGGCGCCGACGACCTCGACGGCACCGTCATCGAAGAGAAGATTTACCACGACGCAGGCGCCACAACCCCCCAGGGCATGACGCGAAAAGACCTGTGCCGCCTCATCACCGAGGCCGGGCGTGTTCCCGTGGAGCGGGACACGCTTTATCATGCAGTCACGCGGACCGAGGACAGCTTCACTGTAGCCGTGTAAGCATTGCGCAGAAAGGAAAAGCGCCATGACGGAATTTGGACCCGCGGCAATTACGGGGCTCTGCGTCGGTTTTCTGTGGGGCATCGGCTGCTCCCTCGCCATTCTCTATTCGATTTATCTGGGCGGCTATCGCAAGGCTGTTGAAGACTCAGTGTTGCCCGAGAAGTCGAAGCGGTGGTTTGAGACGCTGAAGCGGGTTGAAGAGAAGCGCGCCAAGGCCGAGAGCACTTCGACGCGTCCGTGAGTCGCTCAGGATGTGCACTGAAAACACTGCAAAATCGGGCAATTTCCGCTGAAAGCCCTTTCCCTTTCATGGGCTTGTAGCAAAACAGGGGGAGGGGTGGGGGCTATGTAGTGGTGGGCCCGGGGCCTGCGGTGGTTTTTTGAGTTGCTGCGGGTGTGATTTTGATAGAACGGCTTGGGTCATGGCGGGTCTCCCGTGGCGGATTTTGGATCTACGTATTGATTGTGCGCTGGGAGAAGGTAATTCTCTGCAAAGTATCTGCCGCCTGCGGTGGGGCAGGAGCTCGCAGGAGTCAGTGGTTTCCCACCCATGCTCGAAAGACGCATGGATTGCGCACAGTGGATGAGTGGCTGTCTACCCGCCAGAGATTTGTTGCTTCAGTCTTGCTGGTGGCGGGGTATGATGCTCTGGCCTCCGGACATGCATATTTCCCCTCCCGCTGTTGAGCCATGCCGACGTGTCTCGCGAGGCTGAGGAGATCGACCATGCACGTTACGATGAGGCTACGCCTCTGGCTGTTCGTTGCGATTGCCACCCTGGCTTTCGCTCTGCCGTCTCAAGCACAAGGCAATATCCGCACCGTTTACCTGGTGAAGGTGAAGTCGGGCCAGGAAGAAAATTGGAAATCGATTGTGAAAGACGTCGCGGCGCTGCGCAAGAAGACGGGATCAAAGGAGTCCTTCACGGTTTGGGATTCGCTGACCGGCCCCACGCAGCACGCCGTGGTCTGGTACAACGCGAAATGGAAAGAGATGGATGAGATGGATCCTGCGGGGAAGGGTTCCGAAGCAGAGTATACGGGGCTGTTTGCCCGGCTCACCGACGCTACGGAAAGCCTGGAGGTTTGGATCGACGAGTTGCAGCCCGATATGACGATGATGTCTTCGGATGTGCCGCCGGTGATTCGCGTGGGCCGGACAAAGGTGATCTCGGGAAAGATGCCGGAGGTGCGGGCACTGTTCCACGATGAGGTGTTTCCGGCGGTGCAGAAGTCGGGCGCCACATCGTTTGGAGTGGCTGTGGCGCGGTTCGGCACGCCCTCGAACGAAATTCACACCTTCCTGGGCCTGAAGGGCTGGGGCGATCTGGATGAGCCCGTTGGCGCAGCGAAGGGGATGGGCGCCGATGGGTATAAGGCGTTCGAGGCGAAGATCACACCGTTGATCGAGAGCACCGAATTCAGCATCTACAAGTTC
>Ga0182013_10000845_pt1 | contig 42358 bp, 50 predicted proteins | sample 612S2MmetaG_FD_120487 | JGI IMG/M metagenome (GOLD analysis project Ga0182013, IMG submission 120487) | Permafrost microbial communities from Stordalen Mire, Sweden - 612S2M metaG | ecosystem: Environmental > Terrestrial > Soil > Wetlands > Permafrost | place: Sweden: Stordalen | collected... | reverse complement strand
GGTCGCCGGGGCGTCGATTCCCCAGTTCAAAAAATGAAAAAGGGGAATCGACAGATTCTTGGAGCATCTCTCCACTTGGTATAGAGTTCTGGGTGCCTGTTGCTGCAGCCGCTCTTTTAAAGTGATACAGCCGCTTTTTTAAAGTACCACTACAAAAAAGCGGCTGTATACAGTTTTTCATAGGCTGCTGGCCACCCCAAATGTTTACAACGTTGACAACCCTATCGACCGGGTCTGGTCGACCGTGGCATTAACCCCCACCGTGGCGCTTCCCAAGACGCTTGAATTGGATGCCAGCGCAGCCCTGATAATGCGAAGGCCAGGAGCGGTGCCCGCCACATAAACTCCATTGGAATCGATCGTTCCAAAAACTGCGTTGCCGCCAGCCAACCCATCAACACTCCACACTACTGCCGTTCCTGACGCACCATTCACGCTCGCAGCAAATTGGCAGGCCCCGCCAGCCGGAACAATCACTTTGGAGGGCGTTACGACAATGCTGACCGTTCCCGCTCCACTTGCCCCTGAACCGGTCCCCACAGAGATGCCTTGGGACGCAAAGGCCGCCGTATTTACCGTGCTCGTTGCGGTGATCGTGTGGAGGCCGGTAGCACCAGGCGCCGTGTAGTTTCCAGAGGCGTCGATTGTTCCCACGGTTGCATTACCTCCAGCCACTCCATCCACGCTCCATGTGACGGTGGTTGTTGAAGTTCCGGATACATAAGCGGTGAACTGCAACGTCCCATTGAGGGCAATCGACATAGAGGCTGGCGACACGCTCACTGAGATGCCGGCCGACGAGGCAGAGCTAGGCTCACAGAAGAGCGCAAACACATCGGCAGTTCCTGACCAGACATTTCCCGATCCGTCGTTAAAAGTGATGTGAACGACGTTAGAAGCGTCCAGATAAGCCGAGCCGACACCCTGGGCGTGGTGGCCGGACTGGATACTACCGTCGCTCGATCCAACCATAGGCTGAAGAGTCGATCCCTCTCCCGCACAAGAAGGAAGGACAAAAGTTGCTCCGTTTGCCAGATTCTTTGCACAACCCACACCAAAAACGGTGCCGTTGGTGAGCGGGCAATGCATCCAATTCGCTCCGCTGTCCGTTTCAGTGGTGACGGTCCCCATATTGTTCTTCCAGGCAAACACCAAGACGGCCGCGTTGCCGTGCCACATATTACTACCGCTATCTATATAGTCGAAATGCACCACATGGCTTGAATCCACGTACGCACCGACGCTCTGGGCATTCTTCCAGTTCTGCGGACTGTCATGCGGATAAGCCACGGCAAACATATTCCCTGTTGAATAACCAGCCGGAAGCACAACAGTAGATCCATCCGCCAGTACGCCTTGCCCAAAAACGATCGTCTCGCCGCCCAAAAGCGTAAGTTCAAGCCATGTAAGGCTTCCACTCGTCGAGGTCTTGTCGCTACTCATCCAGCTCAACGCCGCGAAGTTTACATCGCCGCCCCACGTTGTGCCGTCGCAGTCGCTGTAGATCAGCGTGAGAACACGGTTTGCGTCCACGCTGCACATCTGAATAATGCGCAGCGAGTGGTAATTGACGTTTGTGCCTGCAGGTCCCGCCCAGGCCAGCATATTTCCCACAGCAAAACCCGTCGACGGCAACTGAAACTGGGAACCACTCGGAAGAGAGCCTGTGAAGAAAGCAAAGGTCCCGCCGTTGGCCATGCTGATGCTGGTAAAGTCCGAGTCGTTATCAGGATCGCTTCCAGGCACGTTCGACCAACCGGCCGAATTCGGATCGGTTGTATCGTAGGCATCCGAGGGTAGATATGGCCCAAGAGTCAGTTCCACCTCGCCGCCGTCGGCGGCCGGAGTCAACGCCAGGCTGCCACCACTCCCAGACGCCGTCGCATTATAAGGACGGTGCGTGGCATCAAGCACCGCATACTCGCCAGCGTAGGCATAGTTCGCCGTGTCGTCGAGCGTCACATGGTCGCCGCACTGAATCTGGGCGACCACAGCCCCCGATTCGGCGGCATCCGCGGCAAACAACGCAGCCTTTAAAGTGACAGCCTTGGGCGTCACATAAGGTGACTGGTCGGGGCCGAGCGCCAGGTCGCGCTCAAACCGTGAAATCCTGCTGGCTTGGTCAAAAGTGGAGATAGCATAGTCGTATTCAACCCTGACCCGATTCCTTTGACGCGGGAGACCGACACCAACGGCGCCGCGGGCGAGTTGGTTGGTCTCGTGATCAAATTGCGGTGCGCGTTCCTTAAGCCTCGAATACAGCAAGCCAATGGAGCCGCCAGCACCGACGCTCGTTGGATAATTAGCACCCTTCGAACTCAGTGTGAGTGAGTAGCAGTTGCCATAGGCATCCGCATCGGGAACGGAGTAGACAGTCCAAACCCCGTCATAGATCGTTCCCGTTCCACCCAAGGAAAGAATGTCGCCCGTGTTGTAGGGATGAGAGGCTTGGGTGGTAACCACGGGGTTGTGAGACACCGCACAGGTAATCGACTCAACCAGGGCGGAGGTTGGGACCAGGAGATCCCGAAACTTTGCCACGTAGCAGTTCGGCGCTTGACTCACAGCTTTATCACTGGGCGAAGGCGAACCCGGAAGAATGTTATACCGGGAGAAGGTGAAGACGCTCGGCCGCGTCTGATCGGGGATAAGAGAGATTTGCCCAGCGTACTCGCGCTGGAAGCTTCGGCAGCACTTCAGAATCTGTTCCAGGATTGCCGCCAGCGTTGTGGTCTGCGAAAAGGCATAAGCGCCAGTGAATCGCCGACGCCCATTTGCCAGCACTTGGTCAAAATACTGCGCGGCCGAGTAGATCGATCCCCAGTCGAACCTGTTCTGAGCCGCCGCGCTGATCTGGTCGATACCCGCGTTCAGATCGATATTGTACTCAGGGAAAATCTTTCTGCGCAGGATAGCATCCACAAAGTGCCAGGCCGGGTTGGTCGAGTAGGCATAAGCCGTCTGGTTGCCCTCGGCGTCGAACAGCCGTACCTTGGTCGACCGCCACAGCCCAATGGGGTTCAGATCGGCCCACTGGGTTGGATCGTTCTGGTGGGTGTTGGTCTGGTTCTGGATGGGCTGTTTCCGCTTGATGGCGTAATAGGCGATGCGGCTATAGGCCAACGGGTTCACCGCAGTGGGGAAGGCGGAAAAGAAAGAATCGACGCCCTGATCTGGACCGGAGGAATAAGGAGAGAGCCCTGAACCGATCACCGCATCACAGCCACGATGGAAGTGAAACTGGGTTGTATCGTCCCACTCACTGCGCCAGATTAAGGTGTCATTGATCCACAGTTCGTCGCACCCATCCCACTCGCCTTCGCCTAAGAGCCAGACACCCACGCGCGTGAAATCGAGGTTGCTGCTGCCGGTGTTCTGCAACTCGTAGTATTCAGCGCGTTTCCCGGTTACCCACACCGGGCCATAGGCCAACGCGATGGCCGCATTGGTGGTAGTGCTTGAATCGACGACGGGCGTGGTTGAACTGTTTGGCATATCAGAACTGCCTGATCCTGTTCATGACGTTGGTGGCTACATTCGCGGTTGCTTCGCCGAAATTCTTCTCATAGCTGTTGGTGATTACCAGAATGCGCTCGATCACCTGGCAGGTTACATAGCTCTGCTGGCATGGAGTCGATTGAGTCGAACCGCATTGAGCGCTTCCCCAGCGCCACTGGCAAATCTCCGAGTAAGTATAGAGCGGGGCCGTATCGCTCGACGGGTTGAGGAGTTGCCGGCATTGCAACTTCACTTCCTCCGGATCACTGTCGTCCACGCTGAGCGTGCCGTGGATTTCCTTTGAAGCTTCTTCGGCGTCCGCCTGCCACTCCCGGTAAACAAACATCGCTCCGTCCAGAGCACTGGAACGCACAATCTTCTCGAAGTCCCGCTGCAAGGTGTCGCCGGAAATGTTCTGCATCTCGATCACGCCCATGTCGGTCTGAAGCGAGCGATAAAACTTCCACTGAGGGACGCTCAGAATCCACGGCAAATAAGCGACCGTTGCTCCGGCCAATCCCAACACACAGGGAGCGTTCATCTTCCGGCTCGCCCAGTAGTAGAAGTTGCCGTTGCAGTCCTCCACGTCCAGAAGGTGAGCCGGCGCGATGCCGGTGTGCGCGCCCACAATCTGTTGCAGGGTTGAGGAATACGGGATCATCTCATCACCTGCAAGCCAGCCCAGGAGAGAGCGGGGGCCGTGGCGCCAGCGTTCTGCGTTGCATCCACCACTGCCTTGACACGGTGGAAGTCGAGAGAGATGCCCGCCTTCGACAACACAATTTGCGGTCCTTGATTCACCGCCGCATAGCAATCCACTGTTTGTAGCAACGCGCCATCCACGTAGATGTCCGTCTTGCCAAACGCTGGCCCCTTCAGCATCGAGAGCTGGAAGCCATAGCCGCGGTACTCGAACTGCGCCCAGTCGCCGGCGTTTGCGCCGGCCGTGTCCATTGTGGTCACGGTTTTTGTGCCGAAGACATGCGTAGCCTTCGCCCATGCGCCGCTCACCGCCAACTTCTGGTCTCCGTAGTCATTGAAGGGATAGTGCCAAATGGCTTCGTGAACCCAGTCGGTGGGGTATTGCACCATCGGGCAGATGGGAATCTCAGTGAACTCCACCATCTGCATATCCCACTTGTTGTTGGCCGTGAGCACCGGGTTCACGTCGCTGGTGAACTTGCCCACATATTGGCGCTCGTTGCTATCCCAGTCGATGATGGTGAAGAAGCCATCCTCATACTGCTCCGCGTACCACTTCAGCCGCTGAGCCACTGCCAAAGTGCGGCCCAGCCAGGAGAGCGTGTAGACGTGGCCCGCATTGCTCAGTTCGCGGGAATAAGGCTGGCCGCCCGTCGGCTTCTTATTGCTGCGCGTGTTGGCCCTCTTGCGCGTGAATCCAAAGCTCGGGTTCATACTATCGCCGAGGTCCGGATCGAAGCCCTGGACAGGATTAAGGATGTCAGTCTCAGGCATCGGCCTGTCCTCCGTAGCTTCCGTAACTAGAGTTCAGAGCGGCGCGGACATGATGCGCGTTATTCATGAACAAATCCCGGATGCCCTTTGCGTCGGGAGAGTGAAAATGCAAATGAGCGGTTCGGTCGCCGCCCTGGCTTCCGCTCCGTGCATCCTTTGACTGCATGGTCGAGCGGTAACTGTTCGCCACATCTTCCATCGATGCGCCCGAGTTCAGCGCATCGAGAGTCGATTTGTTCTTCTGGTAGGCGTTTGGCTTCACAACGAATTCGCCGAGCTGCGCGTGGACCAAGCCATGATCAGGAGACGTGGCCAGGTCTCCAAAATCGTCGATCGCGCCGCCGGTGTCATACTGCGCCGCGCTGAACGTTGATGCGCTCCGTCCGGCCTTCGCTTCCCGGCTCAGCTTTTGCTCGGCCGTGGCGATCTCCGGCTTGATGGTGTCCTGGTAGTAGCTGTTGGCAGCCGGGCCTAACTTGCTGATCGTGTGGCTGGCATCGGTCTGCGCGCTCTCCATATCTCCGTAGGCGCTCAGATAATCCATCGAGCCTTGCTGAAAACTGTCCGTGTCATTCGCGAGCCGCGGCCTCACGGTCTTCAGATCGTAGACCCGCGCCTTCTCGCGGCCGCCAAAGCCGATCGCACCTACGATCGCGCCAACCCCGGCACCCACAAGAGCGCCCAGCGGACCGGCGACCGCCGCGCCCAGTTCCATGCCGCTCATTGCGCCGCTGAGTGCTCCGCCTACGCCGCCGTTGCCCTCATAGGCCGAATACACGCCGATAGCGCCTTCGGCGCCGCTCATCACCCTATCCGCTGCACTGGGGCCTTGGCTTGAACCTTGGCTGGAATCGCTCGATGAATCTGAATCTGTCGAACTTCCATCACCAATAGATGTACTGGAATCGCCGGCAGCGCCGCCCGCTACCATATGCGGTCCTTGGCCGCTATACGAATCGCCTGCGTCCGAGTTATTGCCCGAGTTCCCCGCGCCTTTCTTGCTTGAGAAATCGACCTTAGCCTGTTTGTAAAGGCTGATGCCCTGGTTGATATTGTTCACTGCGCCAATAAGGCCAGCGCCGCGCGGCGGAGGAGTGCCGCCGCCCCTCGTAAAGTTGCCGGCGGCCGGAATGCTGGAGTCGCCCGCACCGCCGACAATTCCGCCATCCGCAGAAGGCGCGGTGGGTGTTGCTGCACTTACCGGAGGCGCCGAGCCGGCACTACGCGTGCCACCGCCAAAGGCATGCCGAATGGAACGATATGCGTCGCCGAAAAACCCACCGCCGCCCGAGGAAGCCGCGGCGGTGGAACTGCCCGATAAGGGCACGGCAGCGGTGCTTCCAGACGAGGAACCAGCAGCAGCGCCGCCGGCTGAATCGCCGGCGGACGAGAATCCGGACGAAGGCAACGCACCGCCAAGTAGATTCGTTCCACCGCCGGCCGCGCCGGCGAAAGTGCTGCTACCCATTCCCGTTCCGCCACCGCCGAAAGAGATGCTCGCCGAGGCGACGCGAATCATTGCGCTATTCAAGGAGAAGACGCCGCTGGTGGCCGCGGCCGCGCCGGCGTGTCCAGGCCCGGTGGCGGGAGTGCCCGGTGCGCCGCCATGCTTCTTGCTGAATCCGAAGTCGCCCAAGATATTGCCGAACAAGCCGCCGCCGTCTGCCGGCGCGCCCTGGCCATGATGCGCATGCTGCTGAACCTTCTGCACCAGCCCTGCCGCCGCTTCGCCCGCAACCTTGTCGCCTATCTCTTCCAGGTACTTCAGCGGATGGTCCAGGCCCTTGAACATGTGATCGAACTCGCCGGCCATCTTCTCGCGCGCGGCCTTTGAAGCTTCCACGATCTCCGCATCACGATCCTGTGCGGCTGCCACCTCGCGGCGATTGGCGGCATCGTTGATTGCCGCTTCCTCTTTGCTTCCCTGCTCCGCGCCCTCCAGTTCCTTCCGCCGCCACTCCTCAAACCTCTGGACACGAGCCCGGTATTCTGCATCGATTGCCGCCGTCTTCTGCTTTTCTCCGGTCAGCGACTTGGCGCGGGCTTCGGCCTCGACCACCGCCGTTTCGTCGGACATTTCCCGCATCTTCTCAACGGATTGATCGCCTGCGGTTTGGTTGATCGCCGCAATGCCGCGGTCGAGATCGGGTTGCTTTCCGCCCTTATCTTTGAAATCCCGCCGCAATGCCGCGATCTGAGCATCCGCCTCCGCCCGAATTCTCTTGAATCCGCTCAGTTCGCGGTTCGCAGCCTGCGCCGTGATTTCATCCACGCGTGTAGCGAACGACTTGTTCAGCTCGCCGACCTGCTGCACCGTCTGTTTGTGGATCTCATTCACTTCCGCCAGACGCTGGCCAGGATTGAGCCCATTATGGGGATCGAAGACGGCGCTGACTCTGTTCTTCTCTTCCTGCTGGACACGGGAAACGCCCGTCAACCCAACCAACTGGGTCTGAGCACGCATTTCCTGAATCTTGTGTTCTTCCTCTTCCATCCGGTGCATCTGTTCGTTATGGAACTTGGCCTGGATATCAGCGACGGCCTGGCTCGATGCGATGTGCTTTTCTTCCAGTTCTCGAATCGCGGCGGCTTCTTGGGCGGCATAAAGTTTCGATCCGCGCAGTCCCGACTCCAATGCTTCCTCGTGGATGCGGCGCAGTTCCTGGGCGTCCGTTCTTTGCTGCTCGGTCTGGTGAGCTTCAAACTCCGCCTGGGCGTGCTGTTTTGCAAGAGCGTTCTCAGCCGCGCCCACGTCTGGACGCACCGTGAGGTAATTGGGATCTGTGGGGTCTTTCCCGCGATTTGCGATATCAGCCAAGGCCCGAGCTTGTTCGCGCCGGAATCGCGCATCCTCATCCGCCTTCTTATTCGCCGAGTCCCGTACCACGCTGTCCTTGGCATTAGAGCTAGCTCTTGCTTCCGCCTTTATTTTCTCGTCATCGATCAACTGGAGGTTCTTTTTATGCGTCTCTTCCATCACGCGAAGATGATCAGCATCGCTCTTCCCTTGGGCTGTGTTTAAGCTGTTGGCGTCCTCAACGCCAAAATGGCTCTGGGCTTCGCCGAGGGTGTTGCGCCTTCCCTCGCCACCAAGCGCCCCCATGAAAATATCTTCCCAACTCTTGGAAGTCACCTTTTTCTGATTGAGCTGGTCTATCTGCTGATTTGCCTTCTGCAGATCGGCATTCAGTTCATCGATACCCGCATTTTCATAAAACTTCTTCGATGCCGCCTCGGCAGCCTCGTCGTTGTATTTTTTAATTGCGCCGTCAACGTCCAGCCACTTCTCGTAAAGCTTCTTTGCCCCATCGTAGAGCTGGGTGAAGACCATTGTGCCGATCTGGATCGCGCCCAGACCAATCATCGCCGGTCCCAACGCGCTTAATGCTTCCTGCGCAATCTTGCTTTGAGCAACGAGGCGCTGCATGGCGCGGGGAAGATGGATGTCGAACTCTTCCGTCAGAAGGTGCGTGCCATGCAACGCTTCAGTGGCCTCGCGCCGCGCACTTGCCAAGGCTCTTTCGGTGTCACTGGCAGCCTTCTTGCCCTTCTTCCCCATTTGGTCGAGGGAAAGGTTCAGCCGCTCCAACGTGGAGTTGAGCGCTTGGGCGGTGGGCGTGATCCCCTTCAAGGCGGTATCGACATTGCGCACACCGCTGACGGCGCCCTTCTCATCCACCTGCAACTCGATCTGTACAGCCGTCGCCATTGCTATCCCCTGACCCCTAATCCCTGTCTATGGCTACTTCCCAATTTCCCCCATGCACTCCCGGCAGACCAGCGCATGCACTTCGTTGGGCATACCGCAGTGGGGGCACGCCGGGTGCGCGGACTGGAAGCGACTCCGCTCCTGTTTGAGCATGAGCAGCCCTTCAACCTCGACGGCCGCCAGATCGAGCGGAACAATCTCCAGCACGCGCTCAACCCAGATGAGGTGCGCAACCCATACGTAGTAGCCGTCCGGCAGAGTGCGCTGAGGCAGAAGCGCCTTGCGCGCCTCATCCTGGTGCTCAGGAGGGGTCGCGGCGAGAGTTCGATTTGCTTCCGGATACGCATACCCCTCCTCGAAAAACTCCTGCGCGGCCGTGCGCAGCCCCTTCAGATCCCGCGCCGCGTCCCTCACAGATCACTGCACGCGAACGGCATCGCCCTGCGAGAAGAGCGCCAGCGCGGCCTCGGCCTTGTGCGCGCCGTCCATCTCCCGCTGGATATTCTCGATGCCCACCAGCGGCTTGCCGTCCACTGAGTAGCCGTCGACCTCTTCAATCAGCTCGTCGTAGATCCGCATGGCTACGAGCTGCCGCGCGGGATACGTCGTGATACCGTTCTCCGCCGTGCCTTCGACGCGCACCCGCGCCGTCTCAAAGTTGAAGTGGCGAAGCTGTGCGATCGACGGCTGCCGGAACCGATGCACCAGGCCGGAGTAGAGCGTGGCTTTGCCCTTGTCGCCGGCCGACCAGAACGCGTCCAGTTCGATTGTGATCAGGTCGGCAAGCTGCGCGGTTTCCCGCGGACGGCTCGATTCGCCCACATTGCGCAGCACCACGCCTACAGAGAGGCGATGCGTCAGGGGCAGCGCCGCTTTCCAGTTCTTTAGGCTGGACAGGTCGCCGTAGCCGTCCACGGACTTCAGCGCTTTCTCTACCAGCTCGATCTGCGCGGTCTCACTCTCATACACCGTCTCCCGCACCGGGCCTCGTTGCAGTGTCTGGTGAACGATAGCGGCGAAGAACGCCTGCCAGTCCGCGGCCGTAATGCGGCGGAAGTGGTAGCTGAGCGTCTTCTGTGCGCCCTTCAGCGTGATGGTGCGCGGAACGTCCAAGGGAAGCATGGCCGCTTCCGGCGCGCTCCCGGCCGGGAGTTCTGCGGTTGGGATTGCCGGAGCGTCGATGCGCTGCTTGCTGGTCTTTGCCATTTTCTTCAATCTCCTCGTAATTGGTGAAAAAGAAGGGGACAGCCCACCCGCGCCGTCCCCCAGGAGAAAACCCGTGACTAGACGCCGATCAGATAAGCCGGGTCCGTATTGCCGACCGTAACCGTGACGCTGTCGCCGCCGCCGGCAGGCTGGAGAATCGAGTTCTGGTCCAGCTCTACGGTGTAGGCCACGTACTTGTCCTGTTCGCCCAGGTCTGCCTTGGGCAGAATGACGTGCGGATAGTCGGCCAGAAACGTGGTTGCGCCCGAAGCGACTGCGATCTTCACTTCGAGCGGCGTCTGCTGGATCATCCAGTCGCGCACATCGGTGGATGTGTCGACGGCGATCACCAGCTTGAGTTTGTTGATTGGGCTGCCCATCCGAACGAAGTAGGGCTTGGTGCCTCCGCCGCAGGCACGGAAAAGCTCGCATGCATGATCGAAGGTCGCTTCCCAGCTCAGAACGCGGGGCGAAAGCGAGACCGGCGCACCTACCGGGCCGATCTGCACAGTGGAACCCGAGCCGTAGAGGTACTGCGCCGTGGGGAGCGCGGGCAACGCGGCCATTGCGCCGTCAGTCACGGTGTCGAGCCCCAGGAAGGAAGCCTTCACCATCACCGACCCCTTATCCGCTCCCGAGATCACAACCTGTGAGAGGGCCAGGTCGCTCCACTTGCGCTTCAGGCCGGCCGCGTCTTCGATGTAGACGTTGGTCAACGGAGCCGGGTCGCCCGTGTCCTTCCATGTGAACGTGTGCGTATTCGGTGCAGGCGCCGCGCCTGCGATAAACGTCTCCTGGCCCATCACAAAGGCGAACAGGAACCCGGCCAGGAAGTCGTCCAGCCGCGTATTGAGGTTGAAGGACGATGACTCGGCAATCAGGCGGCTTTCGGTCGCCATCGAGTTACCCTTGCCGGAGTACTGGTAGTCGGTCTCTTTTTCGTAAACCTGCTGCGCAAAGCCGGATGTCTCGGCGCGGGCAAGGTAGGTAAGGGCGGCATCGGCGAAGACCTCTCCTATAGTTTCCTGCGATTTCGCGCTCAACACGATCTTGCGGGCGATGGTCCTCTGGGTTGAAAACGTGGTAGCCATTGAAGCTCCTTTCGCTCAGTTGAGCGGAAATTCCTGAACCGGGTGAATGATGCGAACACTGTGGCAGAGCACATTGCCGAAGAAAACCAGCTTTACTCCCTCGGCCTGCGGCGGTCCCGACCAGTCGAACTGGTTGCCGAAGTGGCGATTTGCAAATGCGCCGAACACTGCGCAGATGGCCTCGATCTGCGCCTGCCAGATCGGCTCCGAGACGCCGTCTTGAAACGCCATAAAGCCGGTCATGACGATGTTGTGCGTCCGGCTGTAGGCCTGCATGGTCTGGTCCTTAGCCGGCGACGATTCGCGCGTCACCATCCAGGTGCGCACGATCGGGGCGCCTGGGTCGGTTGTCGCATCCATAAACAGATCTCTGAACTGACCGTCATTGTTCGAGAAGCGAATTTGGTTGTAGACGTTTGGCCCCACGCCCGGCACGGTTTTCAGAAGTGCGTAGACGGCGGCGATGGCTGTTTGCGCGCTCATGCCATGGCTCCTGCGAATCCGTGTGCAATAAAGGCTGCGCCGATCGCGTGCTCCAGCGCTGCCGGGGCCAGCGGTTCCAGGTCGGCCAGGGCGCGGGAAAACATCTCGTGGCCTTGCGTGCCCTTTTTCTTCATGGACATCGAGATGGCAAACGCCAGGCTCAGCGCCTTCTTTTCGTCGTCGATGCCAAACTTCTTCTGCACCCAGGCCAGCAGCGCGGAGGGCGGCGGCATGTGCGGCTTTGAACCCGTCTCCACCGGAGCCGCGTACACGTCGGCGCCCACCGCGGGGCTCACACCGATAATCTCCCGGCACATCGAGGCCTCGCGCAGAAACGTCGGCGTGATCGAAGCGGCCAGGTTGCCGAAGGCCACGGCCGGCGGTAGCGCGCCGTACGGGGTGGCGATGTACTCCTGCACCATCTCCGCACCCTTGATGCCGAGGGCTTCGAGACCGGCCTGGACGCCTTCTTCGAAGGCGGCAAGCATCGCTGGCTCCAAGGTTTCCGTTCCGCTGATCTTCGTCGCCCAGGCCATGGTTTCTTACCTCGAATATTTGTTGTGGACCAGCCGGTCCACGCCGCTGTTCTGCTCCAGATACTGGTTGCCCAAGGAAAATGCCGGACCAACTTCGTCCTCGCCCGTCGCGCCCTCTTCCACGCCCATGTGGTTGTAGTAGCGCTTGCGCAGCGCCTTGGCCACGGCCAGCATCTCGGCCGACTTCGAGCGGTACTGCACCACGTCCGCCTGAAGCGTTGAGTCGCCCGTACCCACATAAAAGGACGCCAGCCGCTCCGCGCCCAGGCTCGCGGCAAAGTCAGTCACCGCGTAAAAGTCCTTGTCAGGCACGGTGGAACCGTCGCGCAGATGGCGCGCTGTCCAGGTCAAGCGGAGGGAATCGCCCGCCTGGGGCGTATCGAAGTTGATGAGGATCTGATCCGGCTTCCCAGGCGTGCGGTAAACGCGGAAATCGGAATCCAGAATAAGCTGCGGCGGCTGCTGGCCGATCGGGAACTCGATCTGCTGGATCACAGAGAAGTTTGATTCCCACACCGGCAGATTGGCGCCTTCGCCCGGCGCCACCGGAAGCGGGATGTAGTTGCTGCCGTTTCCCTCGACATCGCTCACCAGGTAAAGCGGCGCATCCTGCGAATAGCGCTCCAGGATGGCGCGGGTCACCAGCGCGGCCAGCGACGAAGTGATGAGGCCCGCGTCGTCCGAAAACACGTTCGGGATCTCCGCCACAAAGTCCGAGATTGCGTAGGGAAAGGGCACGTTCAAGCCTTTGAAGGTTGGGAGGCTCCCCTCTCAGAGAGCCTCCGGTTGCCAAAACCCAGGTACGCGCCGGTTACCCCTTGGGAGGGAGGCAATCTGGGCATCAGAAACCTGCTAAACGTCCACTTCCACGATGTCCAGCACCACGAACCCAGCCTTGGGCACCGTGGTTGCCGGAACGCTGGCCAGGTCCACCGTGACGACGTCGCCCTTGTTGAGGCGCGCGCCGCCGGGAAACTGGGAACCCTTGGTAATGGCAGTGCTGATCGACTTGCCCGCGGCTGCGCCGGCGATCGACAAGCTGGCGGCCGCATTCACGGCCACGCCGTTGATGTTGACATTGACCGCCGTTGCTCCGGCGCCCGTGCCGGTATCGCTGAGGCAGAGTTGCGCGCCCGCAACGCGCTGCGGCCGGGGCGACGTATAGGTCACCTGGCCAACGCTTGCCGCCAGCGGCGCGGGCAGCGGAAGAGTGAGTGTGCTTCTACGGAAACTGTCCTGCATGAAATCCTCGCTTTTCATTCGCGGCCCTGGACCGACTCCAGGGCCGCGCCAGCAATGCATCTACTGCGCTGTTGGTTGGGTATCTCAGCCGGCGACGACGTTCTTGCCCACGCCGCGGAAGTCGATGATGGCGCCGTTGAAGACCATCTTCACCTTGTATTGCAGCTCGTCCATCGTGAACTGGGTTCCGATGGTGGGCTGGTTGGCGAGGAAGATCTGCGGGTTCTCGATGCCGTCGAGGAACCCGATTTCAAGGAAAGGAGCGTTGTTCTGATTGGTGCCGTAGTACCAATCGGTTACGTCGGTGAGCTTCTCGTTGACGAAGATCCGCTCATTGTTGGCGCCGAACCGCTGGTAGAAGGCGTTGCTGCCGGCGGTATTGGTCTGGTTGATCTGGCGTGCGGTGGCGGCCAGGGCCGGAGGCACCATGATCCAATCGAGCGGCAGCCCCAGAGGTTCGCCCGAATCCTTCTCGGTCTGAGTCATCAGCGCGATCTCGGCCACGATCAGCGCGTCCTGCGAAAGGGCGGCTGAGCCAAGGTTCAGATGCGCGGCGTTGAACCAGGCCACGGCATCGGCGCCATAGTTGGGGTTGCTGGCAAAGAAGTTGGTGATGTAGTTCTTGAGCGTCCAGCGGCCGGCCCGCGCCAGGCGGCCGGGGAAGCGGGCGATTGCGCCCAGATCGTCATTGCGGATCGTCTCCTCAGAGATCGAGAGAATATTGCCGCGTTTCTGCATCTGGTAGCTCACGCGCTCATCCGTGGGCTTGGCAATTTCCGTGTAGCCCGGCGTGCCTTCCGCCACGATCGGCAGCTCGCCGAAGTAGCCCTCACGCACCCGGTCCTGCAGCTTGTAGTCGCTGATCGAGGCCTTGGTGTAGAGGTTCGACAAGCCATCGAGCGCCAACTCCGCCCAGTCCTGCAACAGACGCTTGGTCATGGAGTTCAGCAGGATGTTGGGGAAGTCGCCCGTCATCACAGCTTCCGAAGCCAGCATGCGGGTGCCGCTGAAGCCACCGCCGCCCGTCAGGTTGCTCAGGTCGTAATCCCCCGTGATGGTGGAGTAGGCCTCGCGCAGACCCTTGAATGCCGGCACGCCCTTGTTCATCGAGTCCTTGATACCCAGGGCCGCTTCCATAGCCAAGTGAAGCTTGTCGGCGGAATCGAGCGTGATCGCCGAGCCGGGACGCACGCGGCCCACATTGTTGAAGGCGGCAAAGGCGGTACGGACACTGGTGATTTCCGCGTCGATTGCGGTCTGCGGCAGATCGGCCTCGGCGACCAGGGCGGACTCCAGGTGTGTGCGCGCCAGGTCCTGCGCCGGCTTGGGCAGCTTCGAGCTGACCAGAGAGGTTTCAATCCGGTTGCGGCTCTGGATGCGATGCGCCTCGGCGAGCTGCGTAGCGGCCTCGGCTGCGGTCACAGTCACAACGGGCGCGGCTGCGGCCGGCGTCTCGGTGAAGGCGGTTGTGACCGTCTCCATGAAGGCCGGGTAATCGGCCTCGGCAACGGTGGCGAACTTCAAACTCAGCTCGGCGCAGCGCGCGGCGTTCTTTTGCCGAAGCGCTTCGAGCAGTCGAAGAATGGAATTCTTCATGGGTGCTCCTTCGGTAGCGCTGGCAGCGCCGCCGCGGTTGGGACGATTGGGAACAATCGCCAGGGATTCAGGTTTGACCGCACTCAACTGTGCGGCCGACAGTGTGCTCGCCACGTCGCTATTGGCAACGAGGAACTTTCCGCCCGCGCCTCCGCGAGCGCAGAGGTCGACAGAAAAGAGAGTGTCCAGGCTTTCAGACACCAGGCAGTCCTTGCCCTCGATCCGGCCGGCCTTGAACTTCACATTCATCAGGGCCGAGGTGCCGAATAGGTTGAGGCGCTTCGCTTTCCGTGCGTCGTCAAGCTTCGACCGCAAATCGGACTCGGCAGAAAAGAGATTGACGGTGGTAATGGCCTGAGTCCCGTCAAACGAGCCGCCCTCCATCCAGCCCGCAATGCGGTCAGGGTCGACCGCGCCCGTCGGGTCCGGACCTCCAATCTCTGGATGCCGGCGCCCAAAGGGTTTTCCGTGGACGGCCTCAGCTACTTGCTTGACCACCTCGGGAGTGTAGTAGTGGGGGACCCTCGCGCCACTGATGCCGCCCGTTGCCCAGCCCGCACGAATCGCGACGATTGGATAACGGCCGGGCTGCTGATCGGCTTCCGCCTCGCTGGCAACGAACTCGCATTCGGAGGCAACAGGCACGTACGCCGTCGTGACTTCCTGAGCGTCGCCAAACGTGACGGTCTCGCCGTCGATCGTGTAGGGAATGCGAAACAGCTTCGATTCCGGGCCCCGCGCAATCACATAATCGCTGAACGTCTCGTAGAGATAGAAGCGCGAGCCCCCATCGGTGTCGAGACCGAACTGCTCCCGCAGCGCGCCGCCGATTAGAGACTGCTGTTCATCGAGCGAAAGATCCGCTTCGGCTGCAAGAAGAATAGCGCTCCGCAGAACTGTTGCAGTCCTGCGGAGCTGGTGCGCGAATTGAAGTGGTTGCTTCATTCGAACCTCGTTGTTACTTCTCTGTGGCGGCAGCCTGGGTCTGAATTGCCGCGATCAAGTCCGCCTTGCTCGATGCCGGTTCGAGAGTCAGATCGTGCACTTCGGCGGCATGCGCAATCAGTTGCTCCTTCGTCATCTTCGAAAGATCGACAGACTGAGGAGCCGTATCGGCGATTGGGAATGCGTACTTGCGCCCATCGACGGTTACACACACACGCGTCGGAACGCTCTTGATGGTGCGATCTTCCCTGAGCAAGACTTGCCACTCTTGTAGTTTCGCGATTTCATCGGCGGAAGTAGGCGCGGGAACGGCGAGGAGCGCGTTTGCGCTCTTGAGCGCCACCGTGCGCTGGGCCGACTCATTGTCTGGGTAATCAAGCTTTGCCTGAGCGAAAGCTTTGGTGTAAGCTGCCGCCCACTGTTTTGAGGCTTTGTCCGACATGTGCTCCGGAGCGCTGGGAATTGCTGAGACTGTTGCCATGGTTCTTTCTCCTATGCAGCTTGGGTTGTGACCGAGAGGCCGTAGCTTTTGAGCAACTGGCGTTCCTGGTCAGTGGGTTTTAATTGGTCATCGTCCAGGTGTGGTAGCACCAGGCAATGGCAGTTGATCGTGTTCTCCGCAGATCCGGAAGGATCGCGCGGATACATCAGCTCTTCGCCTTCCACAAGGAAAGGCTCGCCGGGGTTGCGGATTTGGCCATCGGCCAACAGGTGCCCGACCCGCGGCACAAGCGCTACCGGGATGTGCTTCCAGATCTCCTTCAGCCCCGGATGCCGCGTGGCCAGGTCGCCGATCCGCGCCACCGAGGCCAGCGAGTGGATGCGCATCACCTCGTTAGTTGCGATCGACATGGCCTTTTCGCCGACCTGCGAAAAGAGCCCGGAGAACTTACCGCCTTCAAGCGTGGTGCCGATCTGCTCCACGAGTTGGGTAAGATTGGCACGGCCTAGGTAGCCCCTCTGAATGGCCGCATTGATCTTGGCGCCCATGTCGCCGGTCAGGCCGCCAATCAGGTCCGCCGTATATCCCTGGACAACTTGGAGCGCCGCGCGGTCGATCACCGGCTGAATCAGCGTTGTACCCGTCCCGGCCGCCACTGTTGCGTCCACGCTCGCCGCCGCAACTTTGTAGGCTTTATCCTCGTAGGAGTTCACCTGATGCGTGGCCGCGTCCCGGAATTGAGCCATGGCCCGTAGCACTTCAGCTCTCAGTGCTTTCAGACTCGATTCCGAATAGCTCTTCAGATTCGTGTGCGCCAGGTCGGCGAGGATCTCGCGGTTCAGATCGTCGAGCAGCTTCAGGATGGCGCGGCGCACCTCCGGCGACAGCTCCCCGGCCTGGCTGACCAGCAGGTTGAGCTTTGCCGCGTAAGCCTGTGCGCGCGAGTCCGCCATCAGGCCACCTGCTCTCTGGCTTCGTCTTCGTCCAGCAGATCGTCGTCCGGGCCTTTGCCTGTCTTGTCGGCCGCGTTCGGCTGCGAGGTCTTCAGCGAGCCCAGCGCCTGGGCCAAGGCCGACTGCGGGAAGAGCTGATCCTGCTGCTTGGCCGCGCGGTCTTGCTTCTCCTGTTGCGCGGCCTCGTACTCTTCGGCCGAGTCGTCAATGTCCACGCCGATCTCAGCCAGCAACGTATGGAAGGCCCGCGCAGCCGTCGCTCCGGTCACCCAGCCTTCCTGCTGGCCAACCTGCATGGCGGTCGCCACGCCCGTCAGCGTCTGCGCGCCTTTCTCCAGATCCTTCACCGCGATCTCAGGAAACTCGATCGAGAAGGAAAGGTCCACCCCTTGCGGCAGTACCCCGGCGCGCTGCGCGCAGCTCAGCACAAAGTTCAGCACCGACTTGATGCAGCGCGACATCAAGTTCTGCCGCTTCTGGATCTTCTTCGTGAACGGCGCATTCATTTCCAGCGCCGATGCGCGGTTGGCGTCGTCGCCGTCGCCCATCAACACGGGAGGAATTCCGGCGCCTCCCAAGCCGTACTTCTTCACCATGCCCGCGCCGGCCGCCATATCCTGGCCTTTGAAGTCCGGCGTCTGCGCCTGGATCTTCAGCTTCTCATTGCTCACGATGACGCCGCCCTGGCGCGGCGGGTCCTTGGTCAATTTGTTCTTGTACTCATCAACCTTCTTGGGGTCCGCTCCCTCCAACGTGTAATGCCACACAAAGGAATTCAGAAACCGGCACTTGTCTGCAAAGTCGAAGATCATCTGGTCGAAAACATCGATCCAGTCAGCCAGGCTGAACAACTCGCTGAAGCCGCGGCTGGCGCTCTTGGCCTTGTTCAGCGCGAAATAGAAGCACTCCCCGTCAAGCTGGCCATAGTTCTCATCGTTCGGGTCCTCGATGCGGCGAACGATCAGCATCGGCTTCTGCAGGACCTCGCCCACCTCGCGGCGCAGCCGGACAGCATACGGCACGTTGATCGAAGCCGTGCCGTCCGCCGTGGCCATCTCCGCGAACTGGATGGTGTCGATATTCATCGGATCGATGTAGCCGACGCGCACCCTACCATTGACCGGATTGACGGCCACCGGCACGCACAACTCGCCAAACGTGGTCTTCTCGTCGCACCAGGTCTCGATATTGGCGTCCATGTCATTGACTTCGTCGTTCCAAAAGTCGTCGATAACCTGCTGCACGCGCGGGTCCTTGGCTGTGACCCGCACGCCTTTGCCCAGGGTGTAATCGGTGAGGATCTCCACGATCCGTTTACCGAAGGGCGTCGTCACGGCCAGGAAATAGCAGACCTGCAGCATGCGGTCATGCATCAGCGGGTTCAGATCGCGGAGCGTGGCCAGACTGGTGATGCGCCGGAAACCCGGATCTTCGCCGTCGCCGGTGGTCAAGGTGAAGAGCTGTGGCGCGACGGCCTCGGCCGCCAGGCGCTGCTCGGGCGTGATCTTGCCCGTGCCCAGCATCTTGTACGCCGCGGTCAGCATCGGAATGTCGCTCTCGGCCACGTTCGACAAGCCAGCCTTCACCAGCGCCCCGCGCACGGCCGCTTCATCCGCGTCCTCGCGCGCATCATTCCAACGCTTGGCTTCGCCCAGGTTGAGCATCGTCATGCTATTGCGCTCGGCAATCGAGCGGCGCTGCAGCCAATTCTTTACGCGTCCCGGAATCAAGCCCATCTGGATCTCCTGTCGCGGCGCACGAAGTCGTCGCCGCCCCGGCTCTGGCCGGCGAGTACTTCGCCCCGGCCGACGCCGGATTCCCGGCCGCCCACCTGAGCGTTGCTGCTGGCGATTGCTACCTGAAAGTTGATCGTGCGGGCGAGCTGCACCGCGCCCTGCAGCGCGTCGGCCTGATCGTCCTTGATCTTTCCCAGAAAGAGGAGCTGCTGGATCAGCGTCTTTTGCGTCCCATCCAGGCAGAAGCGGATGGTTCCGTTCTCTACCAGCGACGAGATGCTGGAGATCCGGAGAAACTTGTCCGTCAGGTTGGGCACGCCGACAACGTTGATATAGCGGCCCGTCACCCGGCTCTGCTCTTCCATCTCCTGTTTCAGAGCGTCCTGGTACGCCTGGTTCTCGATACCCACAACGACCGGTTGTTCTTCGTCGTAGCGGTTGAGGATGAATTCCTTTTGCTTGATGTACGGAAGCTTCACGCCTTCCGCGCGCTCGACATGCAGGAAGCCATTCGTGTCGATTGCCAGGGTGACGCTGGCAAAGAAATCCGCCCGCTTCTTCAGGCTGATCGCCGGATCGTAGTAAGTGACCCGGACACACGGTTTCTGTTGCAGCTCCTCGCGCCGGTAGGCGTGGCGAATGATCCATCCTTCCTGAAACACCTGAGTGTCTGCGCTGATCGGCCGGTTGCGGAACTCCTGGTTAAAGAAGACCGACCCGACATCGCCTTCCTTTTCCTTCAGCGATTGCAGATCCCACTTCTCGGGCCACAGCACGGACTCCGGAGTCCACTCGTCGTCTACGGCCTCGTAGGTGCGTTTGATGAACCGCTTGAATTTCTCCGGGTCCAGCAGGTTCGACAGGAACGAGTCGAAATGCTGAATGGTGCCGACGGCGAAGATCTGGGCGTTCTTGCCCAGGCTCATCACCGTGCCCTTGAACCACTTGATGAGCTTGTCGCGCGTCTCCGGATTGTCTACGGACTCTTCATTCTCCAGATCGTCGAGAATAATCAGGTCGGGGCGGTATTGCCGGTAGCGCAGGCCGCGCATGCTCTGGCCGGCGCCACGCGCGACAATCGAGATCCCGGTGTTCGTCCGGCAATCGTTGACATCCCACTTCTTGTCGCCGACCAGGTCGCCGAAATCCTCGCGCAACTTGGCGTTGGTTTCCAGCTCCTCTTTGATGGCTGCGAGCTGGAGTGCGGCGTTCGCCTGGTTGTCACCGATGAGGACGATGAACCAGCGCAGCTTGTAGCAGATGCAATAAAGCGAGAAGATCACCGAAACGACGGTGGACTTCGCATGCTCGCGAGGCGCGGCGATGGCCGCATATTGCTCGGTGAGCAGAATGGTGTATAGCTCACGGTGGAAGACTGCCGGCGCGATAAACCGCCCGGTCTCCGGGTCCACCATGAAGTGCCGGAGATACTTGACGGCAAAGTCGGTGATCTGGTCGGCCAGGTCCCACGCCTGCGAGAGAATTACAGAGGCGTCCGCCTTTTCCGCCCGCGACTTGACCGGAACTTTTGAGAACACAGACCGGAGACCAGCTCCGGCTTCCTCAAGCCGCTGTCGCTTCGATTTGCTTTGCGAATGCTTCAGCGGCATGAGATAGCTCCGTAATCAGTTCGTCTTGAATCGGGTCGAGAACTTCCCGCACCTGTTTACGAGTGCGCAGCTTCTTGAGCAGATCCTGGGCGGCCAACAGGTAAATCTCTCGCGGATCGCCAGCCTCGGCCGCCAGCTTGGCCCGCTCGGCATCGATCTTGGCCAGGTCGGCCTCCACGCGCTTGGCCTGCAGCTCCACCCGCTGCAGCCGTGACATGGTCAGAGCCAGGGCGTTCAGTCCCTCCAGGAACTTGCCGCGATCCGCGCCGCCCACACCCTGCATCAAGCTGAACACCTGGTCGCGCATGGCGTTGATCACCGCGGCATTGCCTTCCGGCAAGCTTTTAGTGGCCAGGGCCGCCGCCCATTGGCGCGCCTGCTCCCCTTCGACAAGCACCTGCTGGCGCACCTGCGAGATGCGCAGATCGAACCAGCGCTGAAGCGACGACTTCGCCAGCCGCATCTCCGGGAACAGCTCCAACACCTTCAGGTCGAGCGACTCCCAGTTGATGAATCCGCCGCCGTCCTTTTCCCAGTTGGCGCTGAAGGGCTCGGCCGAGCGGCCCTCGATCTCGATCCACGTCGCTCCCCGGTCGTAGAGCAGCTTGATTGCATCGCGCACGCTCTGCGGCAGCTTGTCGATCTTGAGCGGCTGATTCACTTCCCGCTTTTCGCCGGTCCTTGGTCTGGGCTTTGTCACTGGTGATCTTCCTCAATTTCCACTGCCACGCCGATAGGCACTATCGCAAATCCGTGGTTTGCGCAGACCTGTTCTACAAACTGAGCGAATTGCCTCTCGGCTTCCTCACGGCTGCATGTGGGCGAAGGACTAAACCAACAAGGAGGATTGGCCCATGCAGCCAGCGCTTTTCCAAGAATGGAACTCGGTTCCTCTGGCATCAGACTTCTCCATCAGTCAAGCAAAACGTCGTCGTTGCTCTTGCGCCGCACCACCAAACCGAGGCCCTTGGCGGTCAGAGCGATTTCCGTGATCTCTTTCCGGCCGCTGATCTCGTTGGCGTGCTGATTGAAATCCAGATATTCCAGGACCTGGAGATCCTGCAGCAGCGTCAACACCTGGTCGCGCCCCACGCTTTGGCCCAACTCCTGCATCATGGCGAACACTTCAAAGTCGTCCATGCGCGAGAGCTGCGCCTCGTGCCCCTGGCGCACCAACTTCAGGATGATGCCGCGCCGCCGCTTCGTCAGTACCAGCTCCCGCTCTCCGCTCATTGCCCGTTCTCCCCGCCTTCATGCCGCCCTTGTGCGCCGCCGTTCAGGCGTGCGTGCAATCCCTGGACCGATGCGGCTACTTTGTCCAGCACAACGTCTTGCTTATCCAACCGCTCACAAATAGAGCCCAGCTCCCGGCCCGCGTAGATTGCGAGCCGTCTTACCTCTTCCGCCTGCCGGCCGCCTTGTTTGGCCAGCTCGGTCAGAGCATCGGCTTGGCGTCCGCTTGCGTGCGCCTGTTGCTGCACGCCCTCCACCACCGAGCTGAAAGTGGTTTGGACCGTGTCGTTCATCCGCGAGAGAAAGCGGCCAAGAAACATCAACCCCAGCAGGGCGAGGAATGGCCACGGCCCCCACTGCGCCAAGAGAGTGAACCCGGCCTGCGGCTGCCGCTGCAGCAGCTCAAAGGCCGCCAGGACGACAGCCGCGCCGCCGGCTGAGCTGAGCCCAATCCGCATGTGCTTCAGCCAGCCACCACGGAAGGTCAACGCGGCTTCGCCCCTTGGCGCGGTTGACGCTCCTATTCCACCCAGTCCCAGGCTCGTCACTTGGCTGTGCTCCCGGCATCGGACGCCGCGAGAGACTGCGCGATCTCCGTTGCGTGGGCTGCCAGAAAAGATTGCACTGTCGCCTTCGCTTCAGCCGCGTTACCGGTTCGTATTTCGGCTCCGGCCTGAGCCACGTCCTGAAGCGCGGTCAGAAGCTCCGCCTGGTGGCGGTTCGCTTTGGCGCTGAATCCTGCGATCGAGAGCCCGACTCCCAGCACCGTGAGACCGGTCACCGGGTCCAGTTTTCCGTACCAAACCCCGGCCACCGCTCCGGCCATTACCAGGGTCCCGCCGATGATGGTTTTCTTCCCCTGCCACCAAACCAGCACTGCCGCCCAAATCTTCCCCATAAAACCCCCTCAAACCCCGAAACCCTCACGGAGGGTCAGACTCCCCCAATTTTTTGGCGATCCCTGGCCAAATAAGGCCGCGTCGACCCCGTTCAGTCATTTCTCAGCTACTACCCCCGCCCAAAATCCATCCGCGCGCCTCTGGGAGCCCTCTGGCGCGTTTTGGCTTTTTCATCCCTCAGGGCGTTGCCAGCGCCTGGGCGACCGTCAGATTGTCCGGCCGGAACCACATCGCCTTGAACTTCAACTCGAACGCCCCAACCGGCTCCGTTCCGGCGGTGAAGGTGGCCGAATTGTCCTGGCTCCTCTCGCCCTGCTCGCTGAAGTTGGCTGAGCCATCGCGCACCAGGGTCGAATCCACGCAATAGCTCTTCAGGTGCATCAGCACTTTGGAGCGCTTCACGCGGATCTCGACGCCCTTCAATCCGATCAGCGCGTGCAGCGGAATCCGCGCGCAGGTGGCGTCGCCCCGGCACTCGGCCTGCAGCTCGCCCCGGTCCAGGTAGATCCGGATCGCCACGCCATGCGCCGCACGGTCCGCCAGCGCGGCCACAATCGCCTGGTCTGTAAGGCTGAAGGCCTCCAGGTCAATGGTTTTCTGCGCCAGGCCGATCTCGGCCGCGTCCATCTGTTCCAGGTTTTCATCCGGCGAGTAGACGGTTTCCGTGCCTATCAGGCGGCCGCCAGGGCCCTGGGCGTAAACCAGCCGGCCGCCGCCGCAGCTCGCCAGCCAGAAGCACAAGACAAGCACGGGCGTCAGCCAGGGGAAGATTCGCTTTGCGTCCAGGCCCAGCAGCCGGACCCTCTTTACCGCCAGATCGAGATTGGTTTTCAATTCGTTTCTCTCCTTTATCAGTTCCAGCCGCAGCAGACGCTCGGCCCGCATCTCGCTCTTCAGATCCTGCCAGCCGCGCCGCCTGCCCCCGTAAAAGACCAAAGACAGCACGGCCGCGTCCGCCAGCAAGACCCCAACCGCGAAAAGCACTTCCGAGTTCATAGCGTCGTCACCAAGGCGCGAATCTTATCCGCGACCAGCGCCTCGGAGACGAACCATGGCTTGTCCGTGCACTGGATGCTCAATGTTTGGTTGGGATCGCTGTAGGTCCATGTGGCCGTGAAGCCATTGCCGCTGGCAACGCCCGTGTCGCCCATGACGGCGGTGTCGGCCTGCGCCCTGATCCGGGCGCGGATGGCCTGGAAGCGTTCCCGCGTGATGTTCTGGAATGTAACCGGCTTGCAGGCTGCCATCGCGTTCCCCTTCTATTCAGCGGCACCCGTCCCCGCTTCGGTTAAAGCTGAGCCGGATGCCGCCGGTTTGGTTGAGTCCTCGGGGTCCACGCGGCACTCTCCGTGCTGGCACTTCGCCGCAATCCCGAGTTCGGTGCTCTCTGTTGTGGGGGTATCTCGTTAAGCCTTCTCGTCCGCTTCGGCCTGCGTCTCCGCTGCCGCGTCGGAAGCCAGCGCACTGGTCAGCAACTGCGGGTCTGTCTCACCGCGCAAAGCGATCAGCTTGGTCACCAGCGCCGACCCCGCTGCGATGGCCAGCGCGATCAGCTCCTCGATCTCCTCGGCCGTCAGCGTCAGACCCAGCAGAGGCGCGCCAGGCGGAAACGGGTTTGGCCCATGGCGCGGCACACCGGACGAGGTGGATGCGATCTCCGCCTGAATAATCGTGATCGAGGCCTGAATCGTCGTGATTACGGCACTCAGAGCCGCCTGCGCTTTCGTGCTCTTCAGGTGCAGCACGCCCTGGGTCTGCAAGGTGGTGATCTGCGTGACCAACGTATTGAACGCCGTGATCGCCTGTGTCGAGGTCAACTGCGACCCCGAGTCGGGCAACGATTGCAGCGTTTTGGTGAAGGCGTCGTTGCTCTTGGCGGCCTGGTCAATATAGCCGGCTACCAGCGCGCCTTCCGCGGCAGTCTCCTCGCCGGCCGTCAGCATTTCGTGGTTCACCGTTGCGGCCGTCTGCAGGCTGGCCCCGATCGAGGCCGCCGCCACGCTCGCCTTATGCGCTGCCGTGCCGCAGCTCGATGTCCAGGCGCACAGCCCCGTCATCGTCACCAGAGCCAGTGCCAGCAGCAAACTCACGCGACCCAGCGGGCGCGCGTTCTTGAAAGGCATCTTCATTGGTCCGTCTTTCCGCCGGCCGTGCCGGACTTGGTTTCAGGTGTGTTCCAAAGCGCAAGCTCCGCTTCGCGCCTGGCTTTCAGGCCGGCGTTTTCCTTGCCGCCCGCGCGATCCCAAAGCAGGATCTGCTCGCCGGCCTCTTCGTAGTGGCCGATATTCAGGAATTTCAAGAGGGTCGAGTCCGACAGGCGCACCCAGCCCAGGTTGAAGGTGAAGTCCACCAGGGCGTCGAACTGGCCCTGCGTCAGCGGCACCTTCACAAAGCGCAGCACGGCCGCCGCCGCGTCGCGCACGTCGGCGGCCAGGATCTCCGCCGCCTGAGGCTCATCCATGCCATTCGGAAATGAATCGGGATGCAGCAGCCGGTGACCATAGCCGATGGTGGGGAGCCCGGCCACGTCCAGGTAGACATGGCTGCGAAACCCTTCCGACCGCTTCAACAGTTCAAGACCCGCCGCGCTGAATTCCATCGCCTGTCCCCCCTCGCTCAAATGAGGCCGGGGATTGCAGCGTGCGTACTGCGCTGCCTGCAACCCCACGGACACTCTTCGTGTGCGGCACCCGTCCGGCTCCTCGCGGAGACTGCGGCGGTGCGTTCAGATCTCAGAGTAGGCGGGGATGGAACAGGGGAGGGCGTGCCCGCGCCGAGAGGCGCGGATGCGGCTACGAGCGCGGGGAGCGCTCAGTGCTTAAGCTGTGGCGAGCAGGCGATAGATAAGGAGAATGAGACCGGCTGAAAGGCTGAAAGCCCACAGCGCACCGAAGACAGCCCAAAAGATGCCAGACGCGGCGAGAGGTTTTGGCGGGGCCGTCGTCGTGCCCTGACTATTTCCGGGAACCTTTGGCGCGGCAGGGTCTTTGTATGTCACCGAGTAGTAGATCGCCATGCAGATCATCCCCAGGAAAACCACCGCGATGATAGTTCCACCAATTGCTGCTGCCATTTGCTCACTTTCTGTGCGAACTTCGCTATTGTTCCCTGATGTTTGCGACGGCTTCTACTGCGTTGGCCACCAAATCTTGAATTTTCACGGATTGCTCTTCGCTCGGAGCGGATGCGCCCTGGTCTGGAGCCTCGCGATCGGCTTCGACCCTATCGCTCAGGTGGATGTTCACTTCAATATAATCCCCGCTCATGACTCCAATACCGCAAGGCGAGTTGAAGGTGATCGATTGGTGGGGGGGCTCCTGTTCGTCTTTTCCTTTTGCGGGCCGGGTTGCGTCCATGAGGTCTCCTAACCGCCTTCCATACTTCACCTTATCGTTCTCTTCCAATTCCACACCTCCAGGGGAAAGAATGGCCGAACGACGATCAGGCGATCATCAATAACCGCTCGACCAAATCAAGATTCTGGCTCTTCGTCTCGTTGCAGAGTTCGTAAAAAAGCACGATCATTTGGGCGCGCTTGTCAATCGGAAGGGTGAGTCCGCGCCTCTCAAGTTCCCTATCAACAGTTTCAATCGCAAAGACCATAATCTCTCGATCCCAGGGAACCGGGTCAGTCGGCTTCAGCTCGACCGTCTTCGATGGGGCAGCTTGCTCTTCAGGTCTTGCGCGCTCAGCCCGAACCTTCTGAATTACACAGGTCAACTTCAGTCGCTCCACAAACTTGGGACCGGCCTGCTCGTACCACCATTCCGTGTTGTCGTAGTCCAATCTCCCGATTGCCATCAGCGCTATTGGAGGAACCTTATGGTCCCCATTCTCCCATTCCGAAATGGTTCCCTGGCTGACTCCAAGGTGCTCGGCTAGGACTCTTTGATCAATTCCCAAACGCTTTCTCAGATCCCTAATTCGCATAGGGATCGAGCTAGGCGGACATCGATTATCAATTTTTTGCTTGACACGTTTATCGACCATCGATATTCTCCTTCCTATGGCAGTCAACGACAAGATGTCAGGTCATTTTATCTCCCTCCAGCGAGAAACGCGGAAATACAACCGTCGCCGCGGCCTTTATACCCAAATTGCGAGGGAGCTGGGTGTAACGCCAGCTCACGTTCGAAACTGCGCCTTGGGGATGCGCAGGTCTGCGCGAGTCGAAGAGGCTCTGCTGCGGGAGCTGACGAGGGAAGCTGCATGAACACCCGACCAGCAGCATCAGCAGAACGGCGAGATATGAAAACAAGCGATTCATTACGTCCCCAGCTTGCCCCAGCGTCAACCGCATCTGCAACGGCTAATTTGCAGGGAAGATTTACCGGCCCAGCGCAACAATCCCTGTTTTCGGATCGGCCTGAGCCCCGCCAAGGCTCCATGAACGACTCTGATCTGGTACGCGGAGTCCTGGCCCAAGCTATTCGCCAGTGCGGCAAATCCCGCGCCCAGATTGCGGAAGAGATCAGTTTCCTTTCCAGTCGCGAGATCACGGAAATTTCGCTCAATAAATTTACCGCCGAGAGCCGGACCGACTATCGCTGGCCCGCCGAACTGGACCGCGCTTTCTGCCAGGCAACGGGAGACGATACCCTCCTGTGCTGCCGCGCCGAACTCGCTGGATACAAGATGATCAACGCGACTGATGCTGAACTACTCGAACTCGGGCGCGAGTACTTGAAGCAAAAGCGAGCCAATGAGAAGGTCGCGGCCCTCGAAATGCGTCTGCGGGGGGTTGAGAATCTATGAGCGCCCAGACCCAGCTTTGCCTCACCGCCCTGACGCCCTCCGGATCTGAGTGGGTGACCGCCGACCAGGCTCTCCAAATTACCGGATGGAGTGACGAGTGGCTGCGCCAGCAGGTGCGAACTGGCTCAGTAATCTCCCGCGAAGGAGACCAGCGCGCCGCCAACGGCCGCCCGACACGCCTCTATCTGGCCGCATCGCTGCCGGCGCGCCACGCGCTGGAACTTGTCCCCACATCGACCCAAATTTCCCTACCGCTCTTCGCCGCGGCTCCCAAGGTTCCCGATCTGCGCATCACGTTGCCCGATCCGGCCGCCCAGAAGCTTGCCGAACAGCGGCTTGAAATCCTCCGGCCGATCCTGGAATACGACGCCGATCGCGAGAAGTGGTCCACTTGCCAGCTCGACGACAAGTCGTATGTCAACTCCAAGACGCAGTTCGTGCGCTATATCGCGCAGATCAACCGGCTGAGCGAAGGCACCGTTTGGAACTGGTACCGCGCCCTCAAAAAGAACAGGTTTGAGGGCCTCGCCAAAAAGCCGCGCAGGGATAAAGGCAATTCGCACTGGGCGGATGAGAGCGCGGCGAACCGCGAGATGGCGGAGTTGGCCGCCTACGGCTACCTCCATGAATCGCTGCACAAGAAAATGTGCTGGGAAATCGTCAAGTGCCGCGCGGGGCAGCTCGGTATCGCGGCACCCAGCTACGAGACGATTCGCGCCATGCTGAAGAACATCCCGGCCCCGGTCCGGACGCTGGCGCTGGAAGGCCGGCGCAAGTACGACGAGGTCTTCGCGCCCTACATCTGCCGCGGCTACGAGGATATGGAGGCCGGCGAGATCATCGTCTCGGACCATGCACTGCATGACGTGCTTGTCCAAAACGATCTCTTTGACTTGAAGGATCGCCAGCACATGCGGCTGCGCTTTACCGGCCTGATCGACATGCGAAGCCGCAAGTTCCTGGGCTACGCCTGGTCGCAGGAAGGATCGTCCCGTTCGATCACCAGGTCGCTCCGCCACATGTTCATGAAGTACGGCCCGGCTCGGCTCTTCTATTGCGATAACGGCAAAGACTATCAAAAAGCCGGACGCGGTGGACGTTCGCCCGCCTGGCGGATTGAGGAGATCCCGCCCGAGGCCATCGGCGTGATCGCCCGGCTGGGCATGGAAATCGGCTTTTGCCTGCCCTTCCACCCGCAATCGAAGCTGATCGAACGGGCCAACAATACCATTCATCAGCGTTTCGACCGGCGCTTCATCACCTATACCGGCCCCACGCCGGAGCAGCGCCCCGACCGTTGCATCGCCGCCCTGGAGCGCCACCAGAAGCTGCTCGCCCAGGGCCGCGCCGACGAATCCGATCTGCCTCTGGCCAGCGAGTTCATCAAGGCTGCCGTGGCCTGGATCGAGGGCGAATACCACACTATCACCAAGTTGAAGGCCAAGGGGATGCAGGGCCTGACTCCGAACGAGGCCTTTGAGAAATTCCGCTGGCAGAATCAGCCGCCCACGCCGGAGCCGCAGGTGCTGGATTGCCTGCTCGCCGAGCGCGTGCAGCGGACCATCCACGAGGGTTCAATCGAACTGCTCAACCGGCGTTATGTCGGCATCGACGATCTGAGCCGCAAAGAGCTGCATGACCGCAGCGGCACCAAGCGCAAGTACACCGTCGCGTTCGACTATCCCGATGCGGACTTCCTGGCCGCGATTGACGACGACGGCTATGTGTTCGCGCACCTGGAGCCCGAGACCTTGGTGCGCCACGGCAACGATCCAGAGACCCAGGCCGCCATCGCCGCCAGCATGAAGGAGCGCGGACACCGCTACAAGGAAACCCGCGCCAAACTGAACACGCTCTCGCAGCGCGTGCTCTCCACCGGCTACGTGCCCCAGAACGATCAGATGCTCCAGATCGGACGCCTGCCTGGCGATATTGAGGGCTTCGTCGTCCACCGCCCAACCAACCACAAACTGATCCCCCACACCACCCCCAACGCGCCCCTCACCCCGGCGCAGGCAGCACGGCTTTTCTTGGAGAGGCAAAAAAAGAATGACTGACCATACGACCAGCGCGGAGCGAGCAGTACGGATCGCGACCGATTTTCTGAAGCGCAGCGGCATGAGCCCGGTGGATTTCGCGCGCAGAATCCACTACGACACGAACACCCTGCAGCAGTTCATGTGCGGACACTACAGCCGGATCACCGACGCCTCGCGCATTTCGGCGGCGATCCTCGACTTCATGGCGACGGACCCGCTGGACGAGGACGGCGAAGACTTTATCGGCACGATCTATGAGACAGCCACGGTGCGCGCCCTGCGCAACGTCTTCGCCGAGCTTCTGGACTATCCCCAGGCATTCATGGTTTACGCACCTTCCGGAAGCGGCAAAACCGACTTGGCGCGCCACCTGATCAAGCAACACAATGCGCAGCGCGGCGAACAGAAGTCTTACATCTTTCGCATCTACTGCCGGGCTGCGATTCGGCCTCGTGACCTTCTGAAGCGGGTGGCGACGGCCTGCGGCACCCAATCCGATACGGGGATCGAGCGCGCCCTTCACAATCTCCGCTGGGATTTCCGGAAGTCGCGCGTGGTTCTCTACTTTGACGAGGCCCAGCACCTCAGTATCGATTGCTTTGAGACGCTGCGCGAGTTGCTCGATGAGAAGCCCCACATGTCTCTCTGTTTTGCCGGAGACGAAGATCTGGACGCTGTCTTCACCAAGTTCGCCGGCAAGCTGGAGCGGCTGGAGCGCCGCATCACCGACAAGATCACGCTGCCGCCCTTGACCGCCGACGAGGCAGCCGGGATACTGCGCAGCGAACTGTCTGGGCTCGCCTTTGACCAGGCGGCCATTCGCCAGCAGATTGAGCTGGCCACGACCACCGTCCGCGTAGATAAGAAGATCGAGAAATACATCAGCATCGGGCGGCTTAAGGCCGCTATCCGCCAAATCCAGAAGGGAATGGCCGCGCAGGAGACAAAGCCTCAGAAAGTCGAGGCCATCGCATGAATGGCGCCCCCGTCGACAACTGCCCCGACGCCCTGCGCCGCCTGCTCGATGCCGATGAGCCACTGAACGTCAGGCGGTCAGTTGCCAATACGCCCACATTCAGCCTGCGCTGCTGGTGGGGTCGGCTGATGACCTGGGCCCCCACCGAGGCCCAGACGCGCCGCGTCGCCGAGCAGCTCCGCCGCACCGCGAGCATCTGCGATTTCTGGCTGAAAGTCGCGGTGATCGCCGCCATGATTTTCATGGCGATTGAGGTTGCCGAAGCCTTTCTGCCCGGCGGTGCGGTCGGCCGCGTACTAGGGGGTGCGAGATGACGATCGCAGCTCATGAATTTCCAGAAGACGCCAGCTACCTGCTGATCGGAACAGAAGCCATTAAGGGCGTCACCATCGAACGCATCACGCCGGAACTCTTTCTACTGAACCATCGCGGGGGCTGTATCTGTGTCGCAGAAGCTTGGATCGAGCGCGTGGGAATCGGGGGCCTCGACCGGAAGGCAACGGCCTGGCGGCGCTATCTACGCAGAGCCGCCAAGCATAGGGCAAAGCCCTCTTGGGCCGACAAGCCCGGAGCCTTTTCAGGAGATGCGCGGTGAACCCAACCTCTCAAGACCGAGCCGTTTTCCTGCATGATGACGGGCCGCGTTGCGTCAACGGGCGCGACCTGGTCGAGATCCCGGCCGAGTTCCTGGGCGCGGCCTCCGCCCTGGGCCGCGATCTGCGTGTCGCGCTGGATTGCTACCTGGCCTTCGGCGCCGTGCCCCGCGCGATTGCCAAGGCTGTTCTGCACAACATGGACGCCGCCCAGACCGGCTTTGACATGGCCCTGAAAGGCGAGACCCACGACTCCGGAAAGGATGCGAACTGATGGAATCCGTACAAATCACCTGCGATGTCTGCGGACGCGCCAAAGGCGAGACCAACCACTGGTTCAAGGCCGTAGTGGACCGCACCGTCGAAGTGCCGGTCGGGATAGCGTTCGGCACATCGGAGGCAAACGCCGAGGGCACCGGCCTGGTGCTCGAACACATCTGCGGCGAGGCCTGCCTGCACAAGCGGCTCTCGCGCTGGATCGACGCGGGCCGCGATGCCCTGCTCAACAAAATGATCGACAACTCCATTGAAAGCGTGAACGCATGACCGACAAGAAGCCCAAGCCGACGCCCACCCAGATTGACAGCCTCTGCGAGAAGTTCGACGCGGCAAAGATGGAGGCCGATCTCGCCGGCCAGCAGCTCTCCACCGCCAAGGGCGAACTCCTGGAACTCGTCCAGGACTTTGGCTACACGCCCACCCACGCCGAGAAGACCACCCGTCTCGAAGGCACGCTCTACATCGCCGATGCCACGGTGGCGACCACCGTTGCAGTGAACGAGGCTCCGGTGGGCGAGCTGCAGAGCGAACTGTCCAGGCTCAAGAAGCCCAAGGTCTTCGGGCTGCTGTTTGAACGGAAGGTAAAGCACTCGCTCAAGAAGGACGCCGCCAGCACCCTGAAGGTGGAAATCGGCAGCTTTGACCTGGACACCCAGACGCGCCTGCTCGGGCTCTTCGCAACGTGCTTCACGGCGGAATCCAAGGCTCCGGCGCTGAGCGTGGATCTGGCCGCCGCCCTGCGTCAGAAGGAAGCCGACGCCCTGGCGAAGGCGGAAGCGAAAGCCGCCAAGGCCGCCGCCAAAGCCGCCAAGGCGGCGAAGAAAGCCGGCCGGCAATGACCCTGCTCGAACGGCGCATTGAGCGCGTACAGAAAGCCCTGCGGGAAGCGCAGCAACACCTGGACTCCGTTAAGGAGCGCGAGTGCCTCAACCAGGGCGCGTTCCTGTGCGAGGTCTGCAAGTCGCTCCCGGCCCACTCAAGCGACCTGCAAAGGGTCCTGGTGCGCCTCGACAATGCACGCCGGGCGAAGAGCCTGAAGGCCGCGCGGAAGGGCGGCCGGAAGTGACGGACGCCGCCCCACGCGGAAAGCGCTGCACGGAATGCCCGTGCTGCGATGCCGTGATTGTCTTCGAAGGCGAAGCTCTCTGCGCGGCCTGCGACGACGGCACGCACCCGCCGATGACCGAGCAGAGACGGCCTGAACCGCAACCAGCCCCGCAACCGGAGCGCGCCGCGGTGGCGCCGGAACAGGAATCCGAACCGAGAAAGGTGCACATGAGCCAAAAGAGACTTACCCCATCTGAAATTGCGGCCATCCAGGAAGCGCCGCTTTCCGAGCCAACGGCAGCCTTAGCCAGGCGGCTCGGCTTGAGCGGGAACGCTGTGAGCTACCAGCGCCTGGTCTTCCAACGGAAAGCGAAAAGCCCCAGCAATATCCAGCCACCACGCAAGACTGAACCGGCAGTAGACGACTGGGTGCCTGAGCCCGATACCACGCTCCGCGAATCGCGCCAGGTCTCATTCAACGTGGACGCGCAAACGCTCGACGCCTGGTGGAAGAGCCAGACCATAGAATTCAAGGCTTCGGTCTTCGCCAGCAACTACGTGATCCGTGTGGAAGGGAGCTTCCAGTGAGCCCGAACACCCTGCCGCTGATACCGCGGACCGCGCTGCGCTCCGCAAAAAACTCTGTGGCCCGCAAGCTGACGGTGTTGCTCTCCACTGATAACGCGGTGGCTCGGCTGTGGGCCGCCGCCGACCATGACCCGCAGGCCGCCATCGCCCTGGCCGACTCGCTCGACGTGCGGATCGACTCGCTCACCATCGGCATCGCCCTGCTGCGCCACGAGGCCCAGTGCGTAATCGAAGCGCGGAAAGGAGCAGCGGCGTGAGCGAGACCAAGACCAGGTCCCCGCAGTTGGACAAGCTTATTGCCCAATCCAAACAGATCACCGCAGATCTGATGGTCTTGCGCAATGAAGTGTCGAAGACGATCTACCGCAGTGCGCGAGCAGCTCGATTCGGAACGGCCACCAGCCGCGCGAACTTGATTGCCGACGCGGCGCGCGAATTGCGCGATGAGATCTATGAGATATGGGCTCAGATGGCAGGGCTGCGCGACCCGATTCCAGAACCCAAGGTCCCGTTCCCGCGCCCAGCTCCGCGCCACATCGGCCAGGAGAAGCTCTTCCTGACGGGAGGCAAATGATGGCATGTGAAACCGTTCGCGACACCGAAGGCCACGTCACCATGATCCTCTGCGGGCGCAGCCGCCGGCAGACCTGCAAGTTCTGCCGTAACGGCTCCGTGACCAAGCTCTGCGACTATCCGGTGGCCAAGGGCAAGACCTGCGATGCCGGTATGTGCGCCAGGTGTGCAACCAACCTCGCCCACGAAATGGACTATTGCCCAACCCACAAGCACCAGTCACCCCCACCGCAACGCAACCTTTTCGGAGAGTAGACATGGACACCCTGTTTGAACTGCAAACCGATGAAGACCTCCGCCGCGATGCGGTGGCCGACAATGAGCGCCGCATCCACGATGCCCTTATAGGCCGTGGACCCTGGGAGCCGACCGAGCGCCAGCGCAAGCTGCTGGAGAGCCTGCGCGGCCGCCAGGGACGCCGTCTGGCCATGCCCATCAGCGACCTGGTCGAAAAGGTCAAGACCGACGCGCGCGCCATCAAGGCGGATGTGCGCGAGCTGGTGATGAGTTTCGGTTTGCCTATTGTGGCCAGCCGCGACGGCGACAACGGCGGTTACTTCTTCGCCGTTACGGCCGAGGAGCGCATCTCGGGCACCGCCGACTATCTGAAAGAAATCGTCGCCCTGGCTGAGCGCGTCCGCATCATCCGCAACCTCCACGACTTGAAGACCCTGTTCGGGCAAATCGCCAACGACTTTATACCTGCAACCGGAAAGGAATCCCGATGAAGTTAAGAGAGTCTGACCCGAAGGTAATGCTCGGCTTCGTCCTCCTCTATGCCGCCGTCTGCGTAGGCATCGGCATTGGCCTGCTCATCGCGCACTTTTGGAAGTAGCCATGACCAGCACACGCAAACTCGAAAGCCAACTGGACCGCATCCGCAGCGAAGAGAACGCGCTGCTGGTGCTCATCATCAAGCCGGACTGGGGCTACATCTCCACCATGCCCGGCCTGCGGCCGGAAGATGCCATCGAAACCCTCCGCAACGAGATTCCCGCGCTGGCGGATTACCTGATCAGGAAGAGCACAGCACGATGACGAAACGGCTCAAGAACGCCAATCCCGACCCGCGCCACTCGATTGTCAAAGGCCTGCTCGACAGTTACTGGCAGCGCGAGAATCCGTCCATTCCTTCGTTGCCCTGGGGACCGGCCGACGCCGGCGCGCTCGGCCAGTTTCTCCGCGACAATCCCACAGTCGGTACCGACATCGTTGCGGACTGCCTGGACAACCGCCTGCGCAGCGAAGACCACGCCCCGGCCGAGCGCGTCCACCGCTGGATCGGCGACGTGCTGCGCTACGCCAGCGGCCCGCTCAACCAATTCAAACAGCCGGTGCGGGGCGCAGCCTCGGCCGAAGCATCAGTGGGCACCTACCGGCCGGGCAAGACCTGGGGCGCGCCGATCCCCGAGGAGACTATCCGGCAATTCATGGGCGAGGAGTGGTTTGCGCGCGCCTGCGAACATCTGAAGGCCGACCCCTCGAAGCTCAATGAAACGGAGCGCAGATGCTTGCGCGATGAAGGGAGGCTGGCGTGATCACGATGATGAAGAGATCCTTCGCCGACGCAATGGGCTTTCAATGGCCCAAGGAACTCGCCTGTATCGTTAACGGCCGCAAGGTGACTTGGGATGAGATACGGCAGATGCGCAGAGACCGTCAAGCGCGCCATCTCGCCACGGTCTTGAGAATAGATGGGCCGGTGCGACGCGCCGCCTTCGTGTGGACGTTTTTTGTGCCAGGTGTGATTTACGGTGGCTGGCATCTCTATCTCCGCACCGTCACCGATAGCTGGTGGATACGCGCTTCAAACGGTATCGCGCTTGAAATCATGAGGACGTTTCCTTGTGGATTGTTACCTATTCCGGAGAACTTCTATCGCTGGAAGCAAGCATTTGCAGGCGCTTTTCCCCGGCCTGGAAAATTCAGCAGGCAGGGAATGCTCGCTGGATGGATCGAGTGCTATAGAGAAGGTTCAGCGCCTTTGCACTTTGACAGCGCCTATTGGTCGGCACCGGCTCAGCGGAGGATTGCATAGTCATGGGACTCTACAACTTTCAGAAGCGGTTTGCGCCGTTCGTCCTGGATGGCCGCAAGACCCACACCATCCGGGCGCTGAGGGCGCATCCCGACAAGCCGGGAAATACGTTGCATCTGTATACCGGGCTGCGGCAGAAGGGCGCGCGGTTGCTCATGCGCGTGCCATGCACAAAGGTTGAAGACATCCTCATCGACTCCGCCTGCCATATCTCAATCAATGGCGTTCGCCTGGATACCTCCGAGTGCGATCAACTCGCGCGCCGCGACGGATTCCTGGATTACATCGACATGATGTGTTTCTGGTCGGGCCGGCTGCCATTCCGCGGCCAGATCATCCACTGGAAATTTGAGACCAACTCAGGGGAGAAAGCGGGAAATGGAGTACAGAAGGCAATGCCAGTTGATGGGGTGCAAGAACCTGATCGATCCAAAGCGCAGGCTGCAAAAGTTCTGCTCCGACGCGTGCCGGCAAAAAGACGGCCGCGAAATGCGGAAGAATAAGCCGGCCCTGATTTGCCCCCACTGCCACAAGGACGTGAACAAGAAGGACTGACCATGCAGATCACCAAGCCACAGCTCGGACGCCTCCAAACTCTCTACGCGCAACTTGCCCGCCACGAGATCGGCGTGGGCGCCTCGCGCGCAGCGCGGATCGCCTGGGCGACAGAGACGCTGCACAAGCCGGTCGAGAGCTTCAGCGCCTTGACGATGGAAGACGCCGGATGGCTGATCGACCAGCTCCAGCAGCAGCTCGGCGTCCAGGCCCCACTCAAGAGCCGCCCCGACGGCGACCAGGCGCGCCGCGCCGGCCTCGACGGCCGCAAGGACGGTACGGAGTTCGCCAACGCTCCACAGATGGCCACAGCGCGGGATCTGCGACGCATCCAGGCTATGATTGCGCAGCTCGGCTGGAGCCACGAAACCTATGCCAACTTCCTGGCCTCGCAGCGCAGCCCGCTGGCCAAGCGCGCCGACAAGCAGATCCGCACCACATCCGACGCCAACAAGGTCTGGTGGGCGCTCAAGCGCATTGCCCAGCAAAAAGGCGTGTGGAGGAAGACGGCATGAAGCCCTGGCGCAAACTGACGGCGGCGATCGATGAGGACATGCAGCATCCGCAGCTCATGCTGCCGTTCCCTGATGAGAAGACCATCGACATGGGGCGCTGCTGCGCAATCCTCCACGTAACATCGCACGTCGTCCGCCGCCTCTCTGTCACCCCGCTCAAGCCGGGCAGCAGCGAGATGTGCCTCGACGCCTACAACACCATGCGCTGCGCCCCGCTGCGCATCGACTACGACTCCCTGGTGCGCTTCCTCGACCTGCTCAGGGACAAGCACGGCATCGTCGATCGGCGCGCCGCCCCCATCTGGGGACGCCACCGCGACGACGATCTCCTGCCGTTCCCCTGGACCGACACCATGACGGTCGAGGAGGCCGCCGACGCGCTCAGCATCCATCGCAGCAAAGTGCTGCTGCGCATCGAGGCTGGCAAGTTCGAAGCCTATCAACTGGCGCCCGTTTCGCCCTGGCGCATCTCCCGCGCATCCTTCGCGAAATATATCGACAGCTTCCGTTCTCAATCTCGCCTGGAGCGGCCGTACGGAAGCTAGTGCGCGTCGGTCTCCCTGCGCCGCTAATCGACGATAGCTTGCTTATGTTCAGATCATGCGCACCCGTCTACTGATCGCCTTATTGCTCCTTCTGCCGGCCGCCCTCTATTCCCAGACGCAAACCTATGCCACGATCACCGCATCGGGCATCAAGGACGAAGGCGGCAATCTGCTGAGTTCGGGAGAGATTTGCTTCCTCCCGGTCTCGCAGTCCACCGGGTTGCCTATGAACTACACCGTCGTCGGCGACGGGCAGAGATCGAGGGCGCCTGTCTGCAGCCCGATCGCGAACGGCGTAGTGACTCCGTTCACGCTGACCAATACCCTGATCACCTGGCCGGCGAATGCCTGCTATCGAGTCACGGTCACTGACATAACCGGCGCGCCGGTCATCGGCTCAACCTCCGCCACGGCGAAGACGGGCTATCAGTGCGTACAGATGTCCAGTTCCTGGTGTTCGACGGTCTCAAGCGCCTTTGGCTGTAATTGGGATGACTATGTGCCCGACATGTCCGCCCAGGTCACTGTGGAGGCTCCCACGCTCAGCGCGGGCACCTTCACGGCCCTTGCGCCAGGCGCCACGCCGTCATGCACGATCACGGGCAGCAGCCCCAGTTACACGCTGAGTTGCGGCCTGCCACAAGGCGCGCAAGGTATCCAGGGGCCGACCGGGACCCTGGCCAACAACTCGGGCTATAACGGTACGGTGGGCGCGACAACACCCGCAGCGGGCAATTTTACCAACGTCCAGGCAAGCACTCTCGCGGCGCAGACTATGGTTCCCGGCGCGATCATCAGCCCGTCGCTGTACCCGCGCCCAGCATATTTATTTGCCGACTCTCGCGGTTATGGTGTGGGCGCGTCGGTCTACGGAAAGTCATTCGCGGCCCTCCTGGCCGACAGCCACGGTGGTCCCTTCTACAATCAAGCGGTCGGCGGAGATCAGTCGGGAGACGAGACTGTTCGCATCGCGCAGAACTTCGCCCCCTTGGCAGATTTGAGCCAGGGATACCCGGTGAGCGTCATTTCGACCGGCGTCAACAACGCCAACACCTGCGGGGTTACGACGCCGTGTGAGCAGGTTTACACGAGCACCATGATGGCGGCGGTGGCTCTGGCCGCGAATCTGCCAACGTATCAGACACTGGCTCCGGCCTGCACACTATCGGGCTTTACCTCGGACACAACGACCTATGCGCCTTACATCGGCGAGACCACAACCACAAGTGGGAGCACTTTCTCCTGCCCCATCACGACGACGGGGAATCCAATTGGGCTGGAGTATTCCGTTGCCTATGGTGGTGCGGGCACGGCCAGTTGCACTGTGGATGGGGGCACGGCCACAACGATCAATTTCGGCTCCTCTACGGCGGTTGCGGCGCACTTCAACTATGCTTTGTTCCGCGCCGAGTTTGGCGCAGTGGCTGCCGGTTCGCACACCTTGGCTTGCACCGTCACATCTGCGACCGGGTCAACAAACTCTGTTGAGTTTATTGCCGTGGATTCTATCCCGACGGGGCAGCGCACTACCCTGCCGCGTGTCGTGCTGACAAACATCCCTCCGATTAGCGGGTCCAACGATTCCGGCACCGCGACATACTCGACTCTCGTAAATGCTGTCTACAGCACTTATCAAGCCGAGGGCGCAAACATCGTGTGGGTCGATGTTCGGACCCCCATGCTGAATCCGAACTATTACTCGTACTCTTATTCGGCGTGCCCCACGAACATCTACGCGGGATCAGGGGGACTGCACTACAACGACTGCGGCCACCATGTAGTAGCTCAGACCATCATCGCGGTCGCCCCCGATACTTTCGATGAGAAATCCACTCCAAAGGGCAGTCTAGGACTCTCGAGTTCGGCGCTGAGAATGGCAGGCTATACCTACACCAGCAACCTACAATATCCAACAGCCAACGCCTTGGGTGTGGTTCCCGGAGCAGGGGGTCTAGCGGGTGGATGGTGTATGTTCTTGAACGACTGCTACGATTTGGCCTCCGCACCCACCAGTCCGTACAGTTTCATCCTTCCGGAAGTGGGGGCGAGTGGCTATTTTCAACGCATACTTATGGCGAATCACGATTTTTGCTGGGTGAAAGCGAATGGAGTGACCAATAATACGACCGCGCCCATGCCAAACCTTTGCGTGGGGATAGACGGCCGCCTGTTCGGATTCATGACTCAGAACGGAAATACGCCGCTTGAGGCCGCCTGGCACCCTTACGAGCTGTCTTTCGATGATCAGACTTCGCCGAATTATGGACAGACTAGCAATGCTCCCAATCTCAACCATGCAATAAACTATGTGGGGCCGCTTACCGCAGGTGTGACCGCCTCGTTGCCATTTTGCTATAGTGCTTCCAATGCGACAGTTGGCTTTATCAAGGATAGCCCCCTCCTCATCCTCATTCGCCAGGGAACTGACGGTAATCCGGTGACGCTGCTCGGGGGAACAAATAACACGATCAACACGAATGCGGGAGGCGTAGGAACCACTTATGTGTGGACTGCTAACGCTGGCGATGCTCTGCTCCTGCAGTGCAGCACTCAAGTCCCCAGCGCTCTCACGGTCGTCGCTCAGAGTAACTGGTCAGCAATCCCGATCACAGCACAGCCCACGGCCACCACAAATCTCGCTGTCGCCGGGCAAATATCAGCAGCATCGATGGGGATTTTCGCCGGATCATTCTCGAATTTGGTCCACAACTCCTCTGCTCTCACCAACGCCTCATGGACACAGCAGACCTTAGGAGCTTCCCAGTTTGCAGTGACTGGATCGCAGGCTGATCCGGGATTGAGCTACTTGCCCGCAGGCACTACAGCCGTGAAGTTGACTACCGGGACCGGCGTGGGAAACACCGGCTGGTATCGCGATTCGCTTATGACCGCGACGGTTGGTCAAGCCTATTGCATCGGCGTATGGGCAAAGGGCGCCGCTGGCGGCGAAACTAACTTCGCGCTGCAAGTAGGGAACCAAGGCTTCTATTTGACCGGAATCACTACCTCGTGGACGTTATTCACCGGGACGGAGACCGTGGCAAATACTATGGGTCTCACAATCGCACAGTTATCCTTTCCGGCAACTGCAGAGTCGGTAACTTTTGCATACCCGTTTGCGATTCTTGGGGCCTGCCCTGCCAACCCAGCATCCATCGTCTATGTGCCGACCGCTTCGACGTCTATCACGTCGCTGACGGAGCTGATCGCCCCACTGATCAGCGCCCCGCAAAGCAAGCCGTCATTAATCTATTCGGCAGCGGGAACACCAGTGCCCACATGCAACTCCTCGTCGGCTGGATTGCAGGTCACGGTCAGCGATGCCATATCCCCGACGTACCTTAGCACATATACAAGTGGGGGATCGGTTCTGGCTCCAGTGGTGTGTAACGGGACAAACTGGGTGACGCATTGAGCAACGCGCTTCATGGCACTGCGGTGCCTGGAAAGGGGTATGATGCACTGGGAAGTTGCGGGAGGATGAGATGACGCCAAAACGGCATATGAATACGCAGAAGAGATTCGCGAAGGAGACCGGCTCTCGGACATTTACTGCCCCGCCTGGAACGGACTCCCTCCCACTTGCTGAACGGCTCTATATTTACCTCGATGTGTTTGAGAGCGGCTGCACCTCCACGCAGCCGCCGATAGGCAACGGCAACGCGGAAGATTGCCCTGAATGTGTTCGCTCCTTTGTGGATGCGGTGAAGGCGGCTGTGGATGAGGCCATCGCTGCCGATCCTCTGGCCGCTGTATCCAATATGGCAACCTGGGCGTCTGAGCACGCTTCTGAAGCCCAAGCGCTCAGGTCAAAAGGCCAGAGGTAGGACGGCGCATGCAGTGTGTACTCTTCGTGGCGATTTTTCATCTAAATGTTTCTGGACGCGGGAGCGGGGCTGAATTGGAAGTTCGAGCAGGTATGAACGTTACTCCTTATTACGAGCACGATGGCATCACAATTTACCACGGAGATTTCAGCGATTTTGCTGGAAGAAGCGATATTCGCGCGGATCTTCTTTGTACCGATCCGCCTTATGGGATCGGAGCAAGTCGGCGGTCTTTTTACACGCACGGCAAGCGAGCGTGTTACCAGGCAAGAGACTTTGGCGACTCTGATTGGGACGATCATCCGGCCCCTGCCTGTTTAATTGATGCTGCCCGCGCTGCCTGTTCTGACGCGGTGATCTGGGGCGGAAATTACTTCGAGCTTCCGCCATCGATGCGCTGGCTCATTTGGGACAAGCAAAACGACGGGATGAGCTTCGCCGATTGCGAGATGGCGTGGACCAATCAAAGAAAGGCGACCCGGATTTTCCGGCATCGGTGGAATGGAGCGAACCAGCAGCGCTGTGGGAGCGTGAAGGAACCGCGCATGCATCCCACAATGAAGCCCCTGCCATTGATGAAGTAGTGCATCCAGTTCTTTCCAGAAGCAAACTCTGTCCTCGATCCGTTCATGGGATGTGGAACCACGCTCGTCGCAGCTAAAGCGCTCGGACTGCACGCAATCGGAATCGAGCGAGAGGAAAAATACTGCGAAACGGCTGCGATTCGTCTGGCGCAAGAAGTCTTCGCATTTTGATGATTCCCGCTCGGTTTCCGGGGTATGGAAAAGCGTCGGATTCTTCCTCGTTTTTGGGCACAAAAAGCCGTTAGAATGGGCGCCAGCGGCGGGTGGTTTTCGAGGGTCTTCGGGCGGTGCAGCCCGGTCTATCTACGGTTTTTAATAGTTGGCCAGGATTGGGGGTGCCGGGAGCTGATTTGGAGTAGTTGGTTTGGATCTAGGTGAGGCCTTTAGCCGCGGCGTATCTGCCCGTTTTGCGGTTTTCCACATCGCCGGGAATCGGCGCTCAATTGGGGTTGGTTTGGTTGGCTTGGATTCCGAAGCTGCCAGAACGTATTTTCAACAACTTACGCTCCGAATCTAAGTCCAGTCGGCCCGACCACTGTAAAGTAGAGGCTGTATTCTCCGCCCGCGACCGACGTGTGGAAAAGCGTGTTTGACCCGCGCTAATCCCGCCTTTGACCGCGACCGACCGCGACCGACCGCCACTACAAGACAAAGACTGTACTCACAGTGCCCCATCCATTCCGCGCTCTTTGCGGAATGGGTGGGAGAGCACACACTTTCCTGGCAGCCTTCTTGTTCAACATGCACTCTTGTTTCTTGTTAGGGCAGAACCGGGTTACCCTCCGGGTC
>Ga0182013_10000844_pt1 | contig 42360 bp, 39 predicted proteins | sample 612S2MmetaG_FD_120487 | JGI IMG/M metagenome (GOLD analysis project Ga0182013, IMG submission 120487) | Permafrost microbial communities from Stordalen Mire, Sweden - 612S2M metaG | ecosystem: Environmental > Terrestrial > Soil > Wetlands > Permafrost | place: Sweden: Stordalen | collected... | reverse complement strand
ACCAGCGAAGGAACTACCCGATGTCTGTAGTTTTCAGATTCTCGGCGTCGAGCGCTATGACGTAAAGGGGGCGATTATTTGGCGCATGGTTCCCCTTGCCGGACGTGCGAATGCTGAAGACGCTATCGATGTGGCTTCCTTCGGAACTGGTTCAGAGATTCGGTCAATTGAAGTATCTGACGACCGCGGAACCTCGTATCAAATGATGGGTGGCACCAGTGGAGGACGAATTGAAAGAGTCGGTCGATATGAGTTCCGCCCCGCCCCGGCGCATGATGCGACGATCCTGAAGGTCCAATGGAAAGGACTATTCTTCGAAATCAACATTGGCTCGAATTCTTGATTGCGTGAGAGTTCAAACTGAAGAATAGGGAGCGAGAACTCGCTAGCCTTGCCCATAATTCGTGGTGAGCCATTTGCCGGAAACTGGGCGCTCAAGAGAAACGCTCCAGAAGGTGTCGGGGTTATTTTCGCGTGGTGCATTCTTTTTGAATGTGCAAAGAATGGCTGCTGTGTTGGCCTTTTCTCTTGTCACCTGGGTGACGACTTCGTTCCCCTCATCGTGAGGTCCGCCCCGTCGAACGCGGCGCCGCTCACGAAGGATCAGCGCCATGAGATCAAGGACTGGCCGGCCCGCCGACGCGAGCTCTCGAGCGACGTGGCCCAATGGCTCGCGATTTTTACACTGCGGTTATCCTGAAGGCCTGATGTCAGAGAGCGTATTCGAAGGTTCGAGGCCGACTCGCGACGGCGAGTGGGCAGCGGAGTCCCAGGGGATGGCTCCCATCCCGGAAGATGCGCGCTATGGCGCATCGTGGCGTAATTTCACAGTGTGGTTCGCTCCGAACATGCAACTCTCCGGAGTATTCGTCGGAACGCTGGCGATAACGTTGGGCCTCGGATTCTGGTCCGGTTTCTTTGCGATCGTCATCGGCATCATCCTTGGGGCGCTTCCGGTTGCGTATCTGACGCTCTGGGGTCCCAAGACCGGGATGGGCCAGCTGCCGCTGGCTCGCCTGCCCTTCGGCAAGACCATTTCAGTCCCCGCTGCGGTGCAGTGGCTCAGTTCCGTCGCCTGGGACGGGCTGGTGGGCTTGTTTGGAGGTGAAGCCGCACAGCTCTTCTTCCATGTCCCGTTCTTCGTCGGCGTCCTCATCGTTCTCGCTCTCGAGGGTGCCATTGGCTTTCTCGGCTACGAAGTCATCCACCAGGCGCAGAAATGGGGAAGTCTCGTCCTCGGTGTGCTCTACGTCATTCTTTCGTGGAAAATTCTCGACAAGGGGAACCTCCCCATGCACGCAACAGTGCACGGGAATCTCGCAGTAGCAATGTTCGTGCTGATGTCAACCATCGCTTTCAGCGGTAGCTTCAGCTGGGCCAGCTACGCGGCCGACTACTCGCGTTACCAGAAGAAGGACACGCCTTCTGTTCCGATCTTCCTTTGGACCCTCGGGGGACTTGCGATTTCCTACATCTGGATGTACACCATCGGACTCGCGGGAGCAAAGTGGCTCACCAACCAGACGGCAGGTGGCGTGCAGAAACTGATGGGTGGCGGTTTCCTCGGAGTCCTGGCGCTTCTCGCCATCGTGTTCGGAGCCGTTGTCAGCAACGCGATGAACGACTACTCCGGCTCACTCGCCATCCAGGCGGGCGGAATACGGATCAAGCGAAACTGGACCGCGCTCTATTCAACGATTCTGGCGTTCTTCCTGATTCTCTGGCTGCATCAAGGTGATACATCAGGACGATTCGAGAACATCCTTCTCTTCGCCTCGTACTGGATCGCCCCATTCTGTGCAGTCCTCGTGATCGACTGGCTCCACGTGCGTACGTCGCTCACCCACGAGCGACTTACGCACCTCATGGACTTCTCCCGACTGGTCCAGGGGTGGTCGGCCCTGGTTGCATTGGTCGTCGGATTCTGCGCGATGATTCCGTTCATGGATACCTCTTTGGTGGTCGGACCAATCTCCAAGGCAATGGACGGCGCCGACATCTCGTTCTACGTTGGCTTCGTCGTCGCGGCCGTTGTCTACTGGCCCCTACGAAGGATTGAATCGCGTGGCACGCTCACGCCAGCCTTCGAGGCGTCCATGGAACTGGCGAATGTGAAGGCCACTTCCTTGGACAGGTCGTAATGGCTTCGGACAGGCTCTCGTCAAACGCTGCACCGGGACAATCGAAACGCGTCGATCGCATCGCGGCCGGTGGAGGGGCTATCACCGTTGATTCGTTACGTCGGATCTTCTGTCAGGGTTCTGCGCGATGAGCAGTACTACCGAAGAGCCATCGAGCGTTCTCAACGAGGGACTGACCCATCCGTCGCGACGGAGAGTGCTTGGTCGCCACGACCTCGTGTCCTTCATCTTCTTGACGATGGTCGGCGCCACCGTCACGTACTTCGCGGCCATGGGGGTGTCGGTGGTCGGGTGGTGGATCCTCGGGTGCGTGCTTTTCCTACTGCCCAGTTCGCTGATCATTCTCGAGTTGTCGACGGCCTACCCCTATCAAGGCGGGATCTACGACTGGGTGCATCGGGCCTTCGGTCGGCGCATGGCGGCGCGCACGAGCTACTGGTACTGGGTGAACGTGGCGCTGTGGTTGCCGTCGGGCTACTTACTGTGCACCGGGGGAGTCGTCGCCCTGGGCTGGTCGAGCGCCACGCTCTTCCAGCAGTCCCTGGTCTGCATCGTCCTCGTGTGGATCACCGTGGCCATCAGCCTCATGAACCTGAAGGTCGGAAAGCGGATCACCGATGTCAGCGCCGCCGCCGTGGCGATGCTCCTACTCGTCACGATCGTCGGCTCCTTCGTGATCTACTTTCATCGCGGCGTCGCCGCCAACCATTTTTCGCTTCACGCGATGATGCCGAACTTCGGCTCCGCCAAGGTCTACCTTCCGACCATCGTGTCGTCGTTCCTCGGCATGGAGCTCATCGCGTCACTCGCCGGTGAGAGTAAGAACCCCAAGAAGGACATGCTGTGGGCGGTCCCGGTGACCGGCGTGACGTTGTCGGTGGTTCAGCTGCTCGCCATCGTCGGGCTCTTGCTGGTGATCCCGCTGAAGGTGCTCGGGCTCACGACGGGCATGGTCGTCATGTACCGGTCGATCTTTGGCGGCGTGAGCTTCATCATCCCGTGGATACTGGGAATCATCCTGATCGGCACAATTTTTACCGCGATCCTTCCGTGGTCGCTCGGCACGAATCGCATGGCGGCGGAGGCTGCTCGCAACGGTGAACTCCCCGGGATCTTCATGAGGGAGAATTCGTCGGGCACGCCCGCGGGGGCCACGGTGATGATGGGCATCGTGACGACCGGCGTGCTGCTCTTCGCCGGCATCTTCTTGAAGACCGAGAACAACCTCTTCTACGCGCTGTTCGCCGCCGCTTCGGCGGTGACGATCTTGCCGCGCCTGCTGATGTATCCGGCCATCGTGCGTTTGCGCCGGTTCGATCCAATCCTTGAGCGGCCTTTTCGGATCCCCGGGGGGCGCATCGGGCTATGGACCTGCGTGGTTCTCTCCACGGGCGGGGTCCTCTCCTCCCTGGTCCTTTTCCTCTGGACGCCCGGCTCCCCGATCGTCTGGGGCTACACCGGTCCGCTCCTGGTCGTCTTCCTTGGAGCTGTTGGGGTTGGCGAAATCATCACTTCTTGGTGCGTGAGGAGAAGCGCTCTCTTGCCAGCTCCGACCGTAAGCGTCGACGAGGGATACGGAGCAAGGTGAGGATTGATTCCAAAGGCTGGGCACACTTGCATGCCATGCCATTCCGGTGGGTACAGACGAGGGGATCTTCGCTTTCGTCGAGCGTTCTAGGGTGACGAACGCGACGACCGAAGCGACCAGGGACGATCGGCACGATCCGGCACGATCCGGTGCTGAGGCGCCTCACGATCTACAACAGCGCCGACGACGCCATGCACGCTGCTCGTAGCGACGCGTCAAGGTGATGAGTCTCGAGTTGTTGGGCCGGGGCTAGTCAGAACGGGTGTTCTCGACGTCGACGACGAGAACACCTTCCGCCGCGGCGACGGCGTTGCGGTCACCGCCGCGTCCACGCAGCACGTAGGCGATGGCGACGGCGAGGATGGCGCCCACGATCGGACCGACCGCGTAGACCCAGAAATCGGTGAATTTGGTGGCCACGAGATCGGGTCCGAAGGTTCGCGCCGGGTTCATCGAGGCGCCCGACAGGGGGCTAGCCCACAGTCCGGCCAGGGCGATGTAGCTACCGACGCCGAAGGCGCCCAGGATGCCGACGTTCTGCGCGCCAGAGGCGGTGCCAAGAATCACGCTCACGAGGCCCATGGTCAAGATGATCTCCATCCACAGGGCTGCGCCTCCGGAGAAGCCGCTCGCCGGGTAGTTCGACCCATGGAGGGACGAGACCTTTAAGACGGCTTGCAAGAAGAGTGGGGCGAAGGTGGCGCCGGCGAGTTGGACGACGATATAGCCCGGCACACGACGCCACGGGAAGTCCCCGCGAAGGGCGAAGGCGATACTGACGGCCGGATTCAGGTGCGCACCGCTCACTTTGCCCATGAACAAGATGATTGCCATGACCATGAGCGCTGGTGCGACGACCGCCGCGGATCGGCTGATCGAGCTAGGAAAGGCGGCGTTCATCATGCCGGCACCGGCCGCGACCAACACGAGGAAGAACGTGCCGAGCAGTTCCGAGAAGAGACGGCGCCACTCCTGACGCGGGTCGTTGAAGTTCTCGATTCGCTCGTGGACGTCGCGCTCATAGCGAGCGATCACGCCCGACTTGGGAATTTCTTGCAGGGGGCTCATCGTCACGTCACCTCTCGACTCGATAGTCACCGCCGGCGAACCGGACGCTCGTGCCGTTACCGCCGGATCAGGCTACCAATCTTCCTTTGTCATGGCGACAGAAAGATGACGAAACCTGGTCAAGACGAGGGGATTCGAATCCCTGACCCCTTGCAAGCCATGCCAGTCCGGTCGGTTCATACGAATTCGCAGGAGTTCATGAAGTCCTGTTTTGCAGGACTTTCAGTTCATACGAGTTCACTACCGTTCGCTTCAATTCAAAATATTCGTTGACGGAATCGCTGACATTTTACGAGGCCTGAAATGAGGCCCCTCGCGCTGCGCAACATGGATCACAAATACAAGTGGACCCCGTTTCGCAATCGTGTCCAAATGCAATTACTTCGATTTCGTTCAGAAGTACCGCGACCGTTGGGTCCGAGAGCGTGAACGTTCACTTCTTCTCAGTGGGCCGCCTGGGTCTCGATCCCGGCACCTTGTGATTAAAAGAAGCTTGCGGATGGTTGCGACGTGTCGGTCTCGTTGCGTATGTCGTTTGATTTCAAGGAATCGTGTTGTTGTGTGTCGGTCTGGTCTCGTGGTGTTGCAGAAATATGAGGCCTAGAATGAGGCCTGTCCCTCCAAGAAAACCGGCGCAATTCCCTCGCGGTTTGGGTTAAAACCCAACCCGATATTTGGGAGTAAAGGCAAGCGGCGTCACGCTAGCGCCGGCAATTCGGTCTATGCGATAACCACGTAACTGCCCACGATGAATTTGTCGGAGGTGGCGTCAATCTTGATCTTTGCGCAGGCCCGCCATGTCTGCTTAGATCACGGTTTTCAGCACAGCGGTGGGACAAACGGTGGGATTTGAGTAGCACGACTTAATGAAAGAATTCGAAAGTCGTTGGTACTGCTGGTGGACCGCCTGGGTTGGATCAGAGGGATCTGCAAGAGAAAACACTATTCACATTCCGGTGAGGATGATTTCTGAGCAGAGAGGTTATACCGGCACCTGGAAGGACGAAAGCCGACGCTCGAGCATCTCAATTTGGCGCTTCGGCGGCACGGAGGCGGGAAAGTGGGTCCGTTCAACACTGACGCCGTCAATGAGCACCAGGAGTTCCTGGGTCGCGAGATCGAGGTTCAGGTCTTCGCGGAGTTCGCCTGCAGCGCGCGCCTCGTTGAGATGGCCTCTGAGGCGCGATGCTAGAAGGTTGACCTCGAGTTGACCGAGTTCGGACAATCTCGCATCGGAGAGAATGCGTCCCCAAAAACTGACTTCGATGCGTGCCTCGAGTTGGCGCTCGGCGTCAAGAGGCAGAGCTTCGAGCATGGCAATGCGCAGAGCCGACATCCCGTTGAGGCCGACTACCTTCTTTTCGGTCCGCTCACGAACCCGTCGGTGAGACAGTAATAGGGCCGAAGCCAGGATGTCCATCTTGTCGTCGAAGTAGTGCGACAGGATTCCTAATGAGCAGTCCGCCTCCCGGGCAATCGCCCGTACCGTTGTACGTGACAGGCCATCACGGGCGATGACCCGCCACGTGGCCTGCAAGATCTCATCTTTGCGAGCTTCCCAGTCGACAATCTTGGGCAAGCAACCTCACTCTGTTCAAGGTCGAAACCTCACCAACCTTATGTTGGTCGTATTTCAGTGTAGACCACCACATTGATTTTTGTCGGTCGTCCGTATAACATCCCGACATACTGTAATGCGGTCGATGGGGGGTCGGAAATGGGTCAAGCCAAAAGTGACGAAGAAGCGATTGAAGCCGCTCGACGTGATCTGGTCACGTACGGGGTCCGACTTCTGACCGACCGATTGGCACTGGGAACGTCGGGAAACCTCAGCGTTCGCGTTGGTGACCTCATCGCCATCACGCCCAGCAGCATCTCGTACCTAGAGACGACGGTCGAGGACATCTGTGTTATGACACTCGACGGTGAACAGGTGGCGGGCAGAGCTGCCGTGTCCTCGGAATGGCCAATGCATTCGGGAATCTATCTGGCAACTGACTCCACGTCCGTCGTGCACACTCACTCCGAGGAATTGGTTGCCCTCTCGCTTGTGCGTGATGAACTTCCCGCCGTCCATTACAACATCGTGGCGTTCGGACATACGGTGCCGGTTCTTGGTTACACCAGGTTTGGCTCAGACGGTTTGGCGAGCGCAACCGTCGCGGTCATGCAAGACCATAATGCTGCCATCTTGCAGAACCACGGTGCGGTAGTCAGGGGCAAGACGCTCGCCCAGACCTACGAGCACGCCCTCTTGCTCGAATGGCTGGCGCGCGTGTACCGCAAGTCACTCGACTACGGCTCACCTCGGATCCTGAGCGATTCGGAGCTCGGTGAAGTCGAAGACGAGATCCGCCGACGTCGCTACGGAGGGCTCACCAACGCGAAGGTGCAGTCATGAGACAAATGACGAACCTGGGACCGGTGGTCTGCTTTGGTGTCCACATCCTCGATGTGCTGGGTCGGCCTGTCTCGGAGATTCCGCCTGGTCAGCGATCCGTCATCATCGACGAGATCCGAGTCACCGCCGCTGGGACGGCAGCCGGTGCCAGTGTCGACCTCGCAAAACTCGGCGTGCACGTTGAGAACATCGGGGCGATCGGTGAGGACGTGCTCGGCGATATTGTGCTCGCGTTGCTGAAGGGCTATGGAGTTGGGACTGATCTGATAAGCCGCCTGGTCGGCCAACCCACCTCCGCCACGATCCTTCCGATACGCCCCAATGGTGAGCGCCCTGCCCTTCACGCACCTGGAGCCAACGGCGCATTCACGATCGCCGACGTGACTGAGACTCAGCGAGCCGCCGTCCTGAACGCGGCCGGTGTGCACTTCGGAGGTCTTGACGCCATGACCGGGCTGAATCCTGCTGATCTGGCCGACCTGGCGGAGCAAGCGCACGTTCGCGGCGCGATCGTGACGATGGACATCCTTCGAAACGGTGGAGGCGAATCGTTGGAATCCCTCGCACCGGTACTTCGGCACACCGATTGGTTTTGTCCGAACGAAGAACAGTTGCTCGGTTTGGCCGAGACCGACGATCTTCGCGTAGCGGCCCATCGGGTTCTCGATCTTGGGGTGAGGGGAGTGGCCGTGACGTGCGGCGAGCAGGGATGTCGCGTCATCGACCGAACATCCGACGTTGCCCTTCCGGCACTGGACGTGACGGTCGTCGACACCACTGGCTGCGGCGACGGCTTCGACGCAGGATTTCTCACTGGATTATTGGCCGGGCTCTCGCCCGTTCAGGCGGCGTGGGTCGGCACGGTGTGCGGGAGCCTCGTGGCGACCGGACTGGGTTCTGATGCGGGGATCATCGGGTTGGGCCAAGTCGCCCATATCCTCTCTGGTACTGGTGACCATGAAGCGCTGGTAGCGAGCGAACGACTGCTTTCAACGATTGTGAATTCTGAGCCAGGAATAGGAGATGAACGATGACTCTTCATGAGAGCCGAGAGAAGGCGAGTGGGGACAATGTGATCCGGAGTCGCGATGCAGAACTTCGACAGCGCGCGCGTCAAGTGATCCCCGGTGGTATGTACGGGCACCTCAACATGTCCGCCATGCCGGCGGAGTACCCACAGTTCTTCGAGAGCGCCCGCGGTGCCCGCGTCACCGACGTCGACGGGCGCGAGTTCGTCGATCTGATGTGTAGTTGGGGGCCCGTCATCCTCGGTCACCACCACCCCGAGGTCGATGAGGCGTTCAACCGCCAGATGGCGCTGGGAGACTGTCTCAACGGTCCATCTCCTCGCATGGTCGAGTTGGCCGAGCGACTGGTGGGCGTCGTCTCGCACGCTGATTGGGCGATGTTCCAGAAGAACGGAACGGATGCCACAACGCTCTGCGTCACCATCGCCCGGGCCGCCACCGGCCGACGCAAGGTGCTGGTGGCAAAGGGCGCTTACCACGGTGCGGCGCCGTGGTGCACACCCGTCGAGTCGGGTACGACTCCCGAAGATCGGGCGAACCTCGTGCGCTACACCTACAACGACCTTGAGAGCGTGCGCGCCGTACTCAGCGACGACGTGGCCGCGATCATGGTGTCGCCCTTTCGTCACGACGCTGGCTACGACCAGGAGTTTGTCGATCCGGAGTTCGCCCGCGGACTGCGAATGATCTGTGACGAGATTGGCGCGGCCCTGATTCTCGACGACGTCCGCTGCGGATTCCGTCTCCATTTCGGAGGTAGCTGGGACCCGTTGGGTGTCGAGCCGGATCTCTCGGCGTGGAGCAAAGCCATCGCCAACGGCTACCCCCTGGCCGCGGTCCTCGGAAATGACAAGTATCGTGCCGCGGTCCAGAGCATCTTCACCACGGGTTCGTTCTGGTTCGCATCGGCGAGCATGGCGGCGAGTCTCGCGACCCTTGACGTGCTCGAACGTGACGACGCGGTGGGACACATGACTCGCATGGGCGACGCTCTGCGTGCGGGCATTCAAGAACAAGCCGAACGCCGAGGTGTCGAGATCGTGCAGACCGGGCCGTCGCAGATGCCCTTCTTGAGTTTCGTGGGCGATGTCGACTGGTCAATCGCTTCCCAGTTCGCCGCGGCCGCACTGCGTCACGGGCTCTATCTGCATCCTCGTCATAACTGGTTCATTTCGGCGGCCTTGACCGACGCCGATCTCGATCGTGCGCTCTCGGCCACTGACGCAGCCTTCGGCGAACTGCGTTCGCCCAGACTTTAAGGATCACATTGGATTCGTTGACGGTCCCCACTTACGACAATCTGCCCCTTGGCGATGACGGCGTGGCCAGCGCCTGGGGTCTGTTCGGCGCCGAGGACTCCATTGGCCGTCTGAATCTCATCACACCCGAGACGGTGCGCGACGCGACCCAACTCGTACGTCGGGGCGTCAGTTTTGGTCTCGACGCTCCGGTCGACGAGTTCGATCCTCCACTCGACACCACCCGGTCTGGCGCACGTCATCGGGTGCTGAGAGGAGGAACTGATGGGGTGGAGGATCTCGACGACGTCCTCGACGACTACTTCCCTCAGATCTCGAGCCAGTGGGATTCTTTGGCGCACATGGCGGCCCGGCCGAACGTCTTCTACAACAACCGAACGGTCGATGACATCCTCATTGGAGGACGCAATACGATCGATCACTGGACGAAACGAGGCGTAGTGACTCGCGCGGTGCTGCTCGATCTTCCACGTGCCCGTGAGCTCGCACCTGACGTGGTCCCCGATGCCTCCCACGGACCGGTCTCGGTGTCGGTCGAAGTGCTCGAGGTCGTTCGTGCGGTGACGGGGACAGACTTCAGCCCGGGATGCGCGGTAGTGATTCGCACGGGCTTCCTCGAATGGTACCGCGGACTCGACCAGGAACGTCGAGTCGCTCTCAGCGCGAACCTCACGGCGCCGGGACTCGAGCACAGTGAGGACATGGCTCGGTATCTGTGGGACAGCGGGGCGTCGGCCGTCGTCTCGGATTCCTTCGCGACCGAAGTTTGGCCACCCGACGAGTCGCCCCAAGGCGCACCCTTCGGCTTCTTGCACCGAGTCCTCATCGGACGTCTCGGCTTCGCCATTGGCGAACTCTGGGATCTCCAAGAGCTGGCGCGTGACTGCGCTGCGGACGGCGTGTACGAATTTCTTCTGGTCAGCGCCCCATTGCATATTCGCCGGGGAATTGGGTCACCCGCGAACGCGTTGGCAATCAAATAGTGAAAGTTTTGGGTCTTCCGGCATGAATGTGGGTTCCGCGGCGGAATAATTGGGCGCTTCCCCTTGTGAGGTAAGGGTTCTCGACACGAGCGGCCGCCCCGTGATCTGTACTCGTTTCACGGTGACCCAAACAAGCTTGGTACTTGGCGGGGCGAATTCAACCGGCGTGAACAATGCTCGCCACGAGAACCTCAATCGGCGCGTGCGTCTGATCATCAACCGGGCCTACGGATTTCACTCCGCCAACGCGGCGCTCGCTCTCATCATGGTGACGCTCGGACCGATCAAACACGTTCTCGCGAACGTGTCCTGGTTTCAGATGTCTGAATCAACCCACATTCATGCCGGGATGCCCACAAATGAGTTCCCACCATTCGTTCGCGTCGTGGGGGCGCCGCCGTCATCGGTGAACTTGATGCGCACGTGGTGCACCTCGTGCGCCAGGAGTTCCCCCTCGAGCGTCACGAGACCGATCTTCGGACCCCCGTACCGAGGTCGATGCTGAGGCAGAACTCGTCAGTGTTCATTGGTGCGGAAGGGACATCTGCTGGTCCATCATTGCGGCCATGAACATCTTGATGACCGCGTCTGCCTCGTCGGTGGGCCCACCCGTGACGCCTCCGTAGATCGCTCCCGATGCGGGTGTCGCGTCGCGGTGCTCGTGGGCATAGCGCACCGCGTCCTCGAGGTCCTGGGTCCAGCGTTCGACGGTCCCGGGTTGGGTCTGGGGACGCGTGACGGCCATGTGGATCGCGTTGGGATATTGCTGGCCGTTCATTCGCCAGCCCCTCGTTCGCAGGAAATCGTTCACGTGGTAGATGTCGAACTCGTCCGAGGTGAACGAGAAGAGGAAACTCGGCTTGCCCATGATGCGTAGCGCGTCGTGGGCACGCACCGCGTCCTGCATCGCCGAGGATGCGGCGAAGATGGCCTTGGCGTATTCGCGGTAGCCCGTTCGGCCCAGATGGACCATGGCAGCCCAGGTTGCGGCGAGCAGGCCGCCTGACCGCGAACCGTCCATTCCGGGCGAACAGTACTTCCCGCCCGACCAATCGGTTAGATAAAAGTACTGGCTGTTGCGCAGTCGTTCGTCGGCGAAACACAGCACGCTCGTTCCCTTGAGGGCGTAACCGTACTTGTGCGTGTCGGCGGAGATGGTCGTAACGCCCGGCACCGAGAAATCGAATGCCTCGATGTCGTAACCGAGTTCGCGGCCGAAGGGGAGTATGAAGCCGCCGAGGCAACCGTCAACGTGGAGTCCAATCTCGTGCTCCAGAGCGATGGCGCCGAGTTCACGTATCGGATCGACCGTGCCGTAGCCGTAGTTACCGGCGGACCCGACGATGGCGACCGTGTTGCGGTCGATATGGCTCTTCACCCACTCAACGTCCACCTGGGTCGTGATTGGGTCAACCGGGGCGACCCGCAGCTCGATTCCGAAGAGGTGACACGCTTTGTCGAATGCGGGATGCGCGGTCTCGGGCTTGATGACGTTCGGTCGAGCCGTGGTGGCACTAGTGCTCTCGCGGTACGCGAGCATGGCGTGGGCGATCGAGGCGCTGCCGCCGCTGGTGACAAGACCGCCAGGTACCGAAGCGTTGATGGCGGACGCGCCCATCAGGTCCAGTGTCATTGCGATGATCTCTGCCTCGAACTTGGTGGAACTCGGGCACATATCGCGTTGGAGCGAGTTGACGTACGAGAAATTGGCGAACGCCTTGTTTAAGAAATCGTAGTGGTCATGGTCGCCGCAGTACATGGTCCCAGAGCACTGTCCGGTCTCCCACACCTTGTTCTCGGTTTCGGACATCGACGCGAGCATTGCGAGGATGGCGTCTTGCTCCGTGCCGTGTTCGGGGAGGGTCCGATGCATTTCGAACTGATCGGCGTAGGGATACTCACTCATGATCGCTCCTGTCTGAGGCTCCCCTGAGCGTAGAACGTTCGCCGACACAAATGTTTTTATTTTTGTTGGACGTCCGACTTGCTTTAGGGTCTTCAGCAACGTATGCTCCCTCGATAAGCATTGACCGTTTCTGCCTCGGGAAGTGAAGAAGTGCCTTTGAATCAACTGGAAAGGGAGGAAGTTGTGTCCAGGATGAACGACTGCAAAGGACGAGGCCTCATGGGTCACGTGAGACTTGGCGGCGCCGGTGTGGCGCTGGTGGTGAGCGCCGTTGCGCTCGGCGTACTACCGGCGACCAGCGTGTCGGCGGCCAACGGCGTCAATACTTCAGCCGCATGCAAGACGACACCAGTTAAGGGCGGGGATCTCGTCTACGCTCGCCAGGCGGGACCGTTGACACTCAACACTTTCTATCCGATCAACGGCAACGGCGATATCTTCGCGGACACCTTGCTGTACCAAGGGCTCGTGATGCCCGACCCCACCGGCAAGACCAAAAACGTGGTGCCGGGAGTCGCCAGTAGTTGGACCGTCTCCTCCAACGGCCTCACGTATACCTTCCACCTTCGTCCGGGTATCAAGTTCTCGAACGGTCAGCTCGTGACGGCCGCCGACGTGGTGTACTCGCTCGAAACCTTTGCCAATCCCAAGGTTGACGAGACCGCTGGTCTCGCCGCCGGCTTCAAGAACGCGGTCGCCGTGAATGCGTCAACGGTCCAGATGAACCTGACCGAGCCAACACCTGGCATTCTCTATAATCTCAGCATCTTCGACGGCTTCATCGTCCCGAAGAACCTTGTCGTGAAAGACGGCAAGTCCTTCTGGAACAACCCGGTGGGAACGGGCCCGTTCAAGCTTGGTAACTGGGTCCACGGTTCGTCGATCACCTTCGTGAAGAATCCCTACTACTGGCAGCCGGGCCTGCCCTACCTCAACAAGGTGACCTACGACTACGTTTCGAACGACAACACCCGACTCCTCGACGTGGAGAACGGTCAGGCCCAGATCGCTGACGGTATCCCGTTCTCGGCTATTGCGAGCGTGAAGTCGAACTCGAGCGTCACGCTGCAAACCGCCAAGGTCCCCTACTGGGTGGGGCTCTGGATGAACCAGCAGCGCAAGCCCTTCCAGAACCTTGACGTTCGCCAGGCAATGGAATACGCCATCGATCGACCGCTGATCAACAAGCAGATCTACGACGGCCTCGGTACGAACCCGAACTCGGTGCTGCCGCAGTTGAAGTTCGACGCGTCGAACAGCGTGGTGAAGCCGTACACGTTCGACCTGAAGAAGGCTAAGGCGCTGATGGCCAAGTCCCCCTTCCCGAAGGGCTTCACGACCACGCTGCAGTACCCGAGTGGCTACGCCGCTTACACGGACCTCGTGCTCGTCCTCCAGTCGGAGTGGGCGGCGATCGGCATCAAGGTGAAGCTCGTCAGTGAGGATGAGGCGACCGAGACCCAGCTCTACACCGCCGGCAAGTACGACATGACCTTCCCCTACGCGGAGTTCACGAGTGACGTCACGGTCCCTGACGAGTACGCGGCCTTCGTGGGCGTCTACGACGGTGACCACGGCTTCTACTCGTGGTGGAAGAATCCGAAGATCCAGGGCATGATCGAGACGTTCACCCACACCGCAAGTGACGCCTCTCGAGCAGTGCAGTGGCCGAAGATCCAAGCCGCAATGCTCCAGCAGACGCCGTTCATCAACGTGATCGACCTTCCGTTCGTCAATGTTCATCAGCCGAACGTGTGCGGAACCGACCTCGACCCCCTGGGAGCGGACTCACTGCAGTACACCTGGATTGCCAAGTAAGACACGGAGAACACTCGTGGCGATCGTTGGAGAGAGCGAGAGCCGTGGGCCGCGATGACCGGGACTAAACCATGCTGAGCTACGTCGGACGTCGTGTCGGTATCAGCTTGGTGCAGCTCGTGGGACTGGCGCTCATGGCTTTCATCCTGATCCACTTGGCGCCGGGCAACGAGGTTCGCACGATGCTCGGGAGTCGCGCGACCCCGGCGCAGGTGCGAGCAGTCAGTAACAGCCTCGGTCTCAATCGTCCGCTGGTGACGCAGTTCTTCACGTTCATTGGCCATCTACTCACCGTCCACTTCGGCCAGTCGTTCACGTTCAACCAGAGCATCAGCTCGCTGATCAGCGAGCGGGCGCTGCCGAGCGCGGCGTTGATCGGCTACGGGACGTTGGTGGCGCTGGTGCTCGGGGTACCGCTCGCGATCACGGGGGCCCTTCGAGCGGGCAAGCCACTGGACCACGGTATCCGCATCTTCACCACGGTCAGTTTCGCCATGCCGACGTTCTGGTCGGGACTGGTGCTGGCCCTGATCTTCGCCCTGAAGCTTCACTGGCTGCCAGTGTCGGGATACACGGGGGGCTTCGTCGGGATCGTGCGTTCGCTGACGTTACCGGCGATTGCCCTCGGACTCTCGCTGCTGGCGGTGGTGGTGCGGACCCTTCGCTCCAGTGTCCGTCAGGTGCTGTCCACGGAGTACGTCGAAGCGGCGCAGGCGAGAGGATTCTCGACGCCACGAGTCCTCGCGAAGCACGTCGTGCGCAATGCCATCATGCCGACGGTCACAGTGCTCGCGGTAAACGTCGGGTTCCTCATTGGCGGCACGGTCGTGTTGGAGCAGGTCTTTCAGATTCCCGGACTCGGCTCGTTGCTCTTCCAGGCGGTGGAGCAACGTGACTATCCACTCGTGGAGACCTTGGCGGTCCTTTCGGGCGGAGTAGTCGTGCTTTTGAACCTGCTGGCGGACTTGTTACAGGCGGTCGTCGATCCGCGAGTGCGTTTGGGAGCTCAAGGTGGCTGACGTCGGCGTCGTGGTAGAAAAGTTCGCCCGGAGGCGCCGTGCGTTTCGCGTAAAGAACTGGGAGCTGACGCTGGGCCTTGTCATCGTCGGACTGCTCGTGGTGGCGGCGATCCTCGCGCCGGTGATCGCACCGTACAATCCCAATGCGATCAACATCCTGCACGCGTTGGAGAAGCCGTCGTGGTCCCACCTCATGGGTACCGACTTCGTCGGCCGCGACCTCTTCTCTCGCGTCCTGTACGGTCTTCGCGTCGACCTGCTCGTGGTGGCGGTCATCACCTACGTCGGCCTCGCCATCGGGGTCACGGTGGGCACGGTCGCGGGCTACCTCGGTGGATGGTTCGACGCCGTCGTCGGACGGATCGCCGACACGGTCATCTCGTTCCCCTTCATCGTCCTGGTGCTGGCCGTGATCGCCATCGTTGGTCCGGGACTGAAGGGTGTGGCGATCGGCATCATCGTCGTCGGCTGGGCGCTGTACGCGAGGTTGGCCCGCTCCGAGATGTTGGCGATGAAGGAGCAGCCATTCATGCTGGCGACCAAGGCGCTGGGCTACTCCAACACGCGGGCCATCTTCCGCCACGCACTGCCCAACCTCGTGCGCTCGAGTCTGGTCTATTCCACGGTCGATGTCGTGGTGAACATGCTGGTGCTCGCGGGCATGTCCTACCTTGGTCTCGGTCAGCAGGCGCCGGGGGCCGACCTCGGTTCAATCATCGCCGGTGGTCAGGAGTACCTGTTGAACGCGTGGTGGATCACGACCATCCCGGGTGCGGTGCTGGTGTTGTTCGGAATCGGCGTCAGTCTCATCGGCGACGGCCTGACCAACGGAGAGCTGTCGATGGCGACGATATGAGTACCTCTCCTCTGCTCGAGATCAAGGAACTGCGAATTGCCTTCGGCCGGTCGCATCACTCGGCCGTTGCGGTCAACAACGTCTCGCTGGACCTCGGTGTCGGTGAGGTGGTCGGCCTCGTGGGCGAGTCCGGCTCCGGCAAGAGCCTGACCTGCCGGTCGGTGATCCGGATGATGCCGTCATCGGGCCTCATGACCGCGACCGAGATCAACTTCGACGGGCGTGACATCATGTCGCTCTCTCCCGCTCAACTGCGCGAGCATCGGGCTCACAACGTCGGCATGATCTTCCAGGATCCGTTCAGCTGTCTGGACCCCACCAAACGGATCGGTGAGCAGATCGCCGAGACCCTGCGCGTCAACGCCGGCCTCGCCAGTGCGACGGCCCACGACCGGGCCTTGGAGTTGTTGCGAAGTGTCAACATCGACAAGCCCGAACAGCGATACCGTGCCTATCCGCACGAACTCTCCGGCGGCATGCGACAGAGGGTGATGATCGCGATCGCGGTCTCGGCGAAGCCCAAGCTGTTGGTGGCCGATGAACCCACGACCGCTCTCGACGTCACCACCCAGGCCCAGATACTGACGTTGATCAAGCAGTTGCGCGCCGAGACGGGCATGTCGGTACTACTTGTCTCGCACGACTTCGGCGTCATCGCCCAGGTCTGTGACCGGGTGGCCGTCATGTACGGCGGGTACGTCGTTGAGTTCGGGCCGGTGCGCGACATCTGCACCCGGCCCCAGCACCCCTACACTCGGGCGCTGCTCGAATCCATCCCGAGCATGGAGTCGGCGGGACGCCATGTTCGGCGTGCGGGAATATTGGGCCAGCCACCGAGCCTCGGTGACGTCGTTGAAGGCTGCCCCTTCGCGAGCCGATGCTCATTCGCAACGCCGCAGTGTCGGTCGATCGAGATGACGAGGCGCACGGTGGGCGAGGGCCACACCAGTGCGTGCCCGTTCGTCGGCGACGATCTCGTCTCGCAAGGTGCCGGCCCGATCGGTCGCGCTGACTCCACCGAAGGGGATGCGTCATGAGCTCGCCCGTTGCGGATCAGCCGATCCTCGTCGTCCAGGACGTCGTCAAGCGGTTCGTCCTGCGACGTAGCGCGGCCGACTGGCTGCGTCACCGGCCCGGCGAGATCCACACGGCGGTAAAAGGGGTCTCGTTCGAGGTGGCCCGAGGAGAGATCCTAGGTCTGGCGGGCGGCTCGGGCAGTGGCAAGACGACGCTGGCCCGCATGCTCATTCGACTCGTGGAACCTGACGACGGCAAGATCCTCTTTCGAGATACCGACGTCCGCGCCGCTCGGGGCAGGGGCCTTCGCGAGGTGCGCCGCGAGATCCAGATGGTCTTCCAGGATCCGTACTCCTCACTCAATCCGCGCATGCGGGTCGGCGCGGCGATCCTCGAAGCCGGTCGGGTCCATCACCAGCCGGGAGCCGAGGACGGTGATGCTTTCGTCACGCGAATGCTCGACCTCGTCCGACTGCCCGCGAGCGCGGCGACGCGCCGACCTCAGGAGCTCTCCGGCGGGCAACGTCAACGGGTCGCCATTGCGCGCGCACTCGCGGTCGGACCTTCGGTGCTGATCGCCGATGAGGCGGTGAGTGCTCTTGACGTCTCGATCCAGACCCAGTTGCTCAACCTCTTTCTCGATCTGCGCGACGAACTCGGCCTGTCGATCATCTTCGTCGCCCATCAGCTGTCGGTGATCGCCGAGGTTGCCGACCGGGTAGCGATCATGCACGAGGGAGCCATCAAGGAGATCGGCTCCACTGCCGACGTCTTCAACGACCCGCAGGACGACTACACCAAGACGCTGATCGCCGCCCACCCGCATCCCTATCCGCCCGCGGAGGGACCGAGCACCGTAGTGAGCAGCTCTTTGTGAAGCGCGTCGCCCTTTGCTCCCAGGTGGTGTTTAACCTCCAGGCGCCCAATGACGAGGAGGGCGGCGCGTGAGCGACCCGACCAACACCGTTGACTTTGACCGACTCAAGGAACGTGCTCTGTTCGTGCGGCTCGAGACCCTGCGGTTGACTCGAATCGCCGGCGCGGGCCATTACAGTGGCACGTTCTCCGCGGCGGAGTTGTTTGTGGTGCTGTACTACCACCAACTCCGACTGGATCCCTCGCGGCCCGACTGGCCCGACCGCGATCGCTTCGTCCTGAGTAAGGGGCACGCCGCCATCGGGCTCTACCCGATCCTCGCGGACCTCGGATTCTTCGATTCGGCGCAGCTCGAGACGTACACACGGTTCGGGTCCGCGTTCGGTGACCATCCGGACATGCGCAAGGTCGCGGGGATCGACTTCAGCTCCGGTTCACTCGGCCACGGCCTCTCGGTCGGTGTCGGGATGGCCCTCGGAGCGAGGGTGCAGCATCGTGACTTTCGCACCTACGTCATGGTGGGCGATGGAGAACTCGCCGAGGGACAGGTGTGGGAAGCAATCATGGCTGCGCACCACTTCAAACTTGGTTCATTGGTGTGCATCGTCGACCGTAATCAGCTCGGCATTGATGGTCCCACCGAGGAGATCATGTCGGCCGAGCCCATCGATGACCGATTCCGTGCCTTCGGTTGGAATGTGCAGCGGATCAACGGCCATGATCTGGGCCAGATCGTCGGTGCCTTCGACGCGCTCGCCACTGCAGATTCCTCGACGCCCCAGGTCGTCATCGCCGACACGATCAAGGGCAAGGGAGTCAAGCGGATGGAACTCGACGTGAACTGGCACGTCGGAAACCTCAACGATACCGACTACGAGGCGGTCTACGAGGAACTCGTCCAGGGGGCGGGGCTATGAGTTCGCGCGGAGATTCAGGATCCTCACACGCGGGGACGCCCGTTTCCGAGGGGCAGGATCAAAAGGACCTCTTTCGCGGCGCAAGTGAAGACGGCTCTTCGCCACGCCAGGGATCGGAGAAGGGAATCAGCCGAGCGTCCGTGCCTGCGTTCGTCGCCGGTGAGGAGTTGGCGGAACTTGCAAAGGACGACGGGAGGATCGTGGTGCTGACTGCGGACCTCGCGTCAGCCAACCGACTCAATGATTTTGGGGCTCGTCATCCTGACCGCTTCTTTAACTTCGGCATCGCCGAGAAGAACATGATCACTGCGGCGGCGGGCATGGCTTCGACGGGTTTGATGCCTTTCGTCGGGACCTTCGCGGCGTTCGCGGCCCTTTTGGGTTACGAGCAGATCCGGACCGACTGCGCGTATCCAGGTATGGCGGTCCGAATTCTTGCGCACCACTCGGGGATGTCAATGGGCTACTACGGCTCGAGCCATCACGCGCTCGAGGACATCGCCGCGATGCGAGCGGTGGCGGACCTCACGGTCGCCTGCGCGACCGACGGCAATCAGTTACGGGCAATGGTGCGAGCGTCGCTGGATCTGCCCGGTGCGTTGTACCTTCGTCTGGGCCGCGGGCGAGATCCTGAGGTGTATTCGACGGTCCCCGATGACTTCGTCTTCGGCCGGGCGAACAAACTGCGCGACGGCGAGGACGTGACCATCATCGCTACGGGGTCTGAAGTGCATCCCGCATTGGCTGCCGCGGAGTCTTTGACCGTAAGCGGACGCAGCGTGCGGGTACTCGACATGCACACCATCAAGCCACTCGACGTCGACGCCATCGTCAAGGCCGCCACCGAGACCGGAGCAATAGTCACGGTCGAGGAGCACGGCACGATTGGTGGTCTCGGCGGAGCGGTCGCCGAGGTGCTCGCGGACCGACGGCTCGGCGTGCCGTTCCTTCGTCATGGCGTGCACGACGAGTACGTCGAGATCGGTCCACCGGCTGCCCTCTACGCGCACTACCGACTTGACGCGCCGGGCATCATCGCCGTGATCGACGAGTTCCTCACGAAGGGCTAACAAGGTCCATACTGGGCTGTCGGATTTCTAAGGAAGGGAGGTGAGCAGTGACACACCCGAGGCAGTTCAGGTTTGGCGTCGAGATGCTCGAGCCATTCGAAGGTATGACGTGGGCTGATTCGGCTCGCAAGCTCGAAGGCCTCGGGTACTCGACACTTTTCGTCGCGGACCATTTCAACGAGGGCTTCGGGCCGATCACTGGCATGGCAACAGCCGCCGCTGCTACGACGACGCTGAAGGTGGCAAGCGCCGTCTTCGCTCCCGACTTTCGCCATCCAGCCGTCTTGGCACGAGAGCTGGCCTCGATAGACGTGTTATCGAGTGGCCGACTGGAAGTCGGCGTAGGCGCGGGATATATGGTGAGCGACTACGAGACTTCGGGTATCGCAATGGACCGGCCCGGCATTCGAGTGGATCGCATGATCGAGTATGTCTCGGTACTGCGAGGACTCTTCGCTGATGGCCCCTTTAGTTTCGAAGGAACCCACTACAACATCTCTGGACTTGAAGGCACACCGATTCCTTATACCCCTGGCGGTCCACCGATCTTCATCGCCGGCGGCGGCAAGCGCATGTTGACTTTTGCCGCAACTCATGCCGACATCATCGGAGTCAACGTCGCGCTGCCCTCGAGCGACGCAAGGACTGCCGCGGCCCGCGATGGCGTGCCGTCGAGTATTGATGAGAAGCTCTCGTGGATTCGAGAGGCAGCCGGTGACCGGTTCGCAGAAATCGAATTGCACGCCTGGGTTCGCTATGCACACGTGACGAGGGATTCTGCGTCGATGGTTGACGAACTCACAAAAGGATTCGATGCGGAGGAGGAGGAAGTTCGGTCGTCGCCAATGGTGCTGGTAGGGGATGTCGGAGAGATCGTAGAACGGCTTCTTACTCGTCGCGAACGCTGGGGGTATTCGTATTTCACGATTCAGCAGCCAGCGGCTCTTGAGTTCGCCGACGTGGTGGCCCAACTCGCGTCCTGAGCTCGACCCCCTGCTTTGTGCTTGTGAAGAGTCAGCAGTCTCTCCGTGAGCGGCATTACGGCGGAGAGATATGGGTAGTGGTGCGGGTCGTGAGTCGACGAGGACTTTCCGAAACTGCTGAAGGCTGTCTCAAGATTCACTAATTCGTGACCGTTGGGCATCGCGGGGATCAACAGACCTTCTCAAGTGGTGCTACTCGATTCTCCATTCCGGCACCTTGGGATTAAAAGAAACTTGCTAATGGTTGCAGCGTGTCGGTCTCGTCGTGCATGTCGTTGGATTTCGAGGAAACGTGTTGTTGCACGTCAGTCTCGTCTCGTGGTGTTGCAGAAATATGAGGCCCAAAATGAGGCCTGTTTAATCAGGTTCGGTGCCTCAAGAATCTTCGGGATGCAGGTGGTCAGCCTCAGGCAGATGAGATCTCCCGACACGCCACCATTCCGGCTCGAGAACCATCCGGTTACGATACTCCATCTCAAAATATTTCGTGACGGGGTTTTTTCCAATGAATGGCTCGATGACGTTTCGTCGAAACGCATCTTCACTCAACCAGATGCCCACATTGCAGTACGAGTCGAATCGGTCGGATCTGCCACGTCGGTACGTTCATCACCTGGTCGAAGAGGCCGTAGCGGATTACACTCGAAATGTACCCGCAAGTGAAAGTGAGCACGTGTCCTTCGTAGTTCAAAGTAATTCGCTCAGCAAACGCTACGGGGAGGTGCTCGCCGTTGACGACTTGTCCTTCAACATTGAGTCGGGAACCATTACGGGTTTCCTAGGACCCAACGGCGCCGGAAAGTCGACGACGCTGCGAATGCTGCTTGGCCTAGCGAAGCCCACCAGCGGTCACGCCACCCTCTTCGGCAAACCCTATGACCAACTCGAGACACCCGCACTTCGCGTCGGCGCGGTGCTGGAAGCTACAGATTTCCATCCGGGGCGATCTGGCCGAGATCATCTTCGAATGTTGAGTCGGGCCGTTGGTCTTCCCGACGCCAGAGTGGACGAAGTCCTCTCGCTCGTCGAACTGCAGGACGCGGCCAAGCGCCGGGTCAAGGGATACTCCCTCGGCATGCGCCAGCGTCTGGGTCTCGCCGCGGCGCTGCTCGGTGATCCCGACCTGCTCGTCCTGGACGAACCGGCGAACGGACTAGACCCTGAAGGCGTGCGGTGGCTGCGCGATTTCCTGCGAGACTTCGCGTCGGGTGGTCGGACGGTGCTGGTGTCGAGCCACGTGCTCGCCGAGGTTGCCCAGACGGTGGATCAGGTTCTGATCATCAATCACGGCAGACTGGTTACTGAGTCAACACTGGAAAACTTGACCGCCCGCGTCGGCGGAGCGGTGCGGGTGCGAAGTTCCCATCTCCAACAGTTGGCAGAGGCACTGGAGCGCGAAGGCATCCTCACGACGATCAGCGACGAAGCTCTCGTGGCCCAAGGAACGACGAGGGAGCGGGTTGGTGACATTGCGTTCGCCACGGGCGTTCCGATCTACGAGCTGGTGACCGAAGGTTCGTCCTTGGAAGAGATCTTCCTTGACTTAACGTCAGAGGAAGCGCGGCCGTGAATCAACTTCGAGCCGAGCTGCTCAAGATACGTTCGACGCGCACATCGATTGGCCTGCTGGTGGGACTGGTTGCCCTCGCGCTGTTGTTCACCATATTGACCTGCACGTTGTCACCAACGTCCCAAGTGCTCGGTGAGCAGAATCAAATTAGTCTGTTGAGTTTCGGGAGCATCGCGGGAGTCTTCGCGGCGCTCGCGGGCATCATGCTGTTCACCAGCGAATATCGTTTCGGGACCATTCGCCCGTCGGTGTTGTTCAATCCGAATCGAGACAGTCTGTTTGTTTCGAAGATCACGGCGGGAGCGCTTTCGGGTCTCGTCTTCGGGGTTATCGGCGAGGGACTGGTCTTCTCCATCGGCCTCATCATCTTGAAGGCTCGGAGCATCCCTATCACGATGACGGGCGCCAACATGACCGAATTGATCGTTGGCGCGATCATAGGGACGGCCCTGTGGGGCGCCCTTGGCGTTGCGGTGGGCGCTATCGTCCCCAACCAGGTGGGCGCTGTCATCTCTTTGCTCGCGTGGGGCTTCGTCGCGGAGAACTTGCTCTTCGGGTTTCTTCCCAAGATTGGGCGGTTCCTTCCGGTGCATGCGTCGGACTCGATGATGGGCCCGGTCCAAACACACCTCCTACCGGGCAACGTGGGGACTGTCGTGGTGGTGGCGTGGACGGTAGTCCTCGCCGGCGCCGGCGTCGTAATGCTGAAGCGACGCGACGTCAACTAAGCGGCGTGACCAAACAGGTCTGCCGGGCTGATGTCGCCAAAGGACTCATCTAGAGACCCTGAACGACAGCAGCCTCTTTTGGCCTGACAATCACTAGACGAATTTCTAGAATTCTTCGACTTTCGAGGATTAACGCTGGGGCTGCTGACGGTTCGCTTGTCACGGTGACAAGTGATTCTTCAGCAGCCCTCTTTTTGAAGGGCGACGCCTGAGTCCCAAGTCTTGGCGCTTAGGCTTGGCCGGGCCCTCATGGGCGTACGACAGCGAAGGCAGGGGTCGCCATGGAAGTGAACACAATTTCCGACGATACGTTCACGATGGCCGAGGGCCTCACGGTCACCCGTATGGGCTACGGCGCCATGCAGTTGGCCGGCCCCGGGGTCTTCGGGCCACCCAAGGACCGCGACGGCGCGATCGCCGTGCTGCGTGAGGTCCTCGCCCTCGGCATCAATCACATCGACACGAGCGACTACTACGGGCCCTACGTCACCAAGGAAATCATCAAGGAAGCCCTTTTCCCTTACCCCGATTCACTTCACATCGTCACGAAGGTCGGAGCCCTGCGCGACTTAGAAGGCGGCTGGCCCCACGCACGTACTCCCGAGCAGCTGCGCCAGGCCGTCTACGACAACTTGGAGCGTCTCGGTCTGGACGCGCTCGATATCGTCAATCTGCGCGTTGGTGGCTTTAGCGTCGCGGAACCCGGCTCGATCGCTGCGCCGTTCGGTGCCCTCGCAGAACTCCAACAGGAGGGTGTGATCAAGCACCTCGGAGTCAGCACGGTGTCGGCAGAGCAGATCGTTGAGGCGCAGGCCATTGCGCCGATCGTGTGCGTGCAGAACTTCTACAACGTTGCAAACCGAGGTGATGACGACTTGATTGACTCGCTCGCGGCCCAGGGCATCGCCTATGTCCCCTACTTCCCACTCGGTGGCTTCACTCCGCTGCAGTCTGACACCCTGGACCTGATCGCTTCACGGCTCGACGTTACGCCGATGGCGATTGCCCTGGCGTGGCTGCTCCAGCGCTCGCCCAATATCCTCCTCATTCCTGGTACGTCATCCGTGGCCCATCTTCGCGAGAACGTCGCCGGTGCCGTTCTTACGCTCAGTGATGATGACCTCACCGAGTTGGACGATCTTTCGCAGTCGTACTAGACGTTGGCGAAGGGCCCCTCATTCCAGACCGGCTCCCCAAGAACTCGACCACATCCTCTGTCTGATGCTTAGCGGACGGGTGGTGCAGTGAGTCGAATTCGTGCGGCGGTGCCGCGGGAATGTGAGGTCTAGATTGAGGCCCGGGACGGTGTACCGCGACGACTTACTTCGACATTGGATCAATGCAATCAGATCCAGACACTTATAGAATCTTCGATTTTCCGTCTGGTATCCCGCGACGGTTGGGATCCACGAGCGTGAACGTTCAACTATTCTCAGTGGGTCACCCGGGTCTCGATCTCAGCGCCTTGGGAGTTTTTCCAGAATGTCCAGGGACGTTTGTCAGCGTCCAGATTTGCTGGTCGGACGAAGGGGAATGTCCGTCAACGTTCACCGATGTCCTCTCACGTTTGAATTCTTGGCTAGACCAAGGCTCGTTTCAAGGTCAGGTCACAGCAGTTGAATTTCGAGGCGCCGACGGTGAGGTGTTTGAGCTTCGAGTGGGGGAGGAGTAGATAATCGTCTTTGAGGTTCGCGCCTCTGGAAACTTGGTGAATTACGTCTCTACTTGAGGTTAGGAGCGCGGATTTGACACTGACGTCACTGAATCACTTGTAACGCCGAGATTCGGATTCAGTGTGGTCGTTGTCGGTGAAACCTGATTGAAGAGAGCCTCAACAGCTCTCGCCATCGTCTCATGGGCATTCTGTTTCGGATGAAAAGTTTCGTTCGCCACAATGTGCTGCAGGAATACAGCTCCTTCATACGAGGGACACGAAACGAAGGGCCGTAGCGAAAGAAGGTGTGCTAAGTCGAGGTGACAGTTCTTGACGATTGTCGTTAGCGGCGAACCTACAGAAAATCGAAGAGCATTTATGTCGGATCGTCCGTTGGTCGCGAGGTTGCAGGGAATCGCCTCGGCTCTAGTGAGGATGTTGACGTCCACCAGTCGAATATCGTGTCCCAGTGCGCTCACGTCACTGACTGCACTTGCAATGGCGGCGTTCAATTCATTTTCCACGCGATTGAATTGTGAGATCTGACTCGCTGAATAGCCAACGCTCAATTGAGCGGAAGGCACCTTGAATACTGAGGACAGACTGATTCCGGGGGCGACGGGACAGAACTCAGGAGTGCTTTCGGTGAATAGTTGCGGGTAGTTCAATACGGCCAACTCAGTATTTGGTGCGTGAATGAAGATCTGCTGGTAGACGTGTTCAAGTGTGGCCACTTCTTTGGAAGTTCCGTTCGTTACGTCGAAGAGTGAGTTCGCACTGGCGAGGTACTCATCGCACGTTTTACTCTCACGTACTATTCCCGATTGCGTGTAGCTCCTCGTCGTGCGAAGTACTTTGACGCTCGCGCGGAGGTCTAAGCACGCGAGCAGGACATTTGCAAAATGAAGATCATCGCCTCCGGCGGTCACCGTGACCCAACGCGTTGCTGACGACAGCGCACTTAGTTGGGCTGGCTCGCCGTTTTCTCCTTTCAAGAGGTCCTTTGACGTGGCGCCAGAGCACGCAACAAAGCCACCGGACCCATACGCTTCAAACTGACCAAGATCTACGTTGAGGCTCGCCGCCACCAGGACGGGATATGCCGTCACGCTTCGATGACATCCGTCATTGTTCGAGGGAGAAATGTACGTCGTCGCATTGGACTGCAGGCCTTCTCCAGATGCGTAGGAATCTCCGAGTGCCACATATTCTGACGAGGCCGAAACATAGTTATTCAAGCCCGCAGATGAGACAGTGCCGAGACCCAGTGGAACCGTGGCCAAGAGGGCGCATGCAGTGACGAGTTTGAGAACTCTCAGAAAAGGACTAGTTGTATTGCGCATTGATTTACACACTCTCCAATGAAACTGTTCAAGAGGATCTAACGCTATGCCTGTTTGACACGGATAGCGACCTCATGTCACGGGGAAGGTTCCTCGGAGATCAGCCAACTGAATTCTTCGCCACGCATCGTTCTGGGACCACAAATGATCTGTGTCCCGATGGATTGCTCGGCGATTGGCTTGATCGGGCCAATCGGAAGATATTAAAGAGGGTTGGACTAGGGAGGGACTAGGGAGTTTGTGGGCAGCCTGGATCTCGACCCCGGCACCTTGGGATTAAAAGAGGTATGCCGATGGTCGAAACGGTCCGGTGGTGTCGGAACGGTCCGTGGGAAATCGCGTGGGAATTTCGAATTTGGGCGGGACCCACGGAGAGTTCTGTTTGGATTGTTGAGAGGTGGTGGACTTTCAAACCCAAGCGGTATGCAACGATGAAGCAGAATCCAAGTCAGCTGACGCTATCTTCGTGCGAAAGTTTCAAAATGCGAGGTGCCAGTCGCTCCGCCAGCATCTCCAATGCCCCAATTACCTGAGCGAGATCGTCCGGATCATCGCTCGCGAGAGCTTTGGCAATCGTTTTGTCAATCGGCACGTCTACTTTACTTCGAATCTTCCTTGCAATTCCGGGAGCTTCGCGCACCAACGTTCGGCGCCGGTCATCGGGATCTGACACGGTCTCGAGTAGACCATCATCTTTGAGCATCGCCACCGCCGCCGACACTTGACTTTGTGGCAATTCGGTCCGCTTCGCAATCTCACCGATTGAGGAATTGGGAAATTCAAAGACATCAATAAGAACGGCCGAGGCACTTGGGGGGAGTGCGCTTACAGTTGAACTTGGAATTGTCTCAATTCCCATTTTCGCGAGCTTGCGGCCCAACAGAAAAAGTTCGAGTGCATTCATGGTCATGAGGTTATGTGATGGTTCCAGCCGACTGAAACGATGGTGTTGACTGCCACAATTGAATTGGATCGTGAGTCACCGAAACCGAGGCAAATACGATGGAAATTGGTCAGCGCTCATGATCCGGGTGAATTCCACATCAAGCGGGACATGTGTCAGCGCGCGCTCCATACGGACGATGCGCTTCAGATCGCGTCTTGACAGCGACGAACGATTGCGGGCATCGCTCTTCTTACTGGAGCTATCCGAACTCTGACGCTTTGGATGGGAAATGGTCGTTCGAGCCGGGTTGGCGTCGCCTTTGCGAATTCCCTGAAGGGTCGATGTACGCATAAACCCCGTGGCTGCGGCCGGTACCACGTGAATCCTCTTCCAGAACTCACGAGGTGAGACCTTCTGGGTTGTTCGAGTCGTTAGCGTCAATGGGGTCGGAATGGCAATCTGGAGGTCGTGTGCATTCATATCGAAAACGATACATCGATTTCGATGGAATGTCAAGTCAACCGGTCTAGTTCTTCGAAAAGGAGGGCTGCGAGGCGATCCGTCTGCAATCATCGACGAATCGCGGCCCTAGCTTCAAACGCTCGTTCAAGCTCCTGGCAAGAGGCGGAATGCTCGTGGCCTACGGCTTCGCTAGCCAGAGAGACGACACCAGCAACGTGATCGTGAACTTCCTCGGTCTCTACGCTCGACTAGGAGTCTGGAGCCCCTTACCCAATGGGCGGCGTGCCCTCTTCTATAACTTCTGGGAAGGAAAGATCATCCGTCCGAGTCGATCCCGCCAGCGTTTGGCTTCCGATCTAACGTCCGTGCTGTCGCTTCTCGCTGAGGGCGCCATCCAGCCCCAAGTCGCCGCACGCATTCCGTTGGCGGAAGCCGGAAGGACCATGGCGCTAGCCGAATCCAGGACCGTGTACGGCAAGGTGGTGCTTGTCCCGTAAGGCAGGGGTCCGCTTTAGGGCAGTGTCATGGGTCGCGGCTTCCAATGCCCGAATTACGTCCTCAGTCGCACGCGCCCGCGAGAGTGATTGCGAGCCCCGGCGTCGAAGTCTCGTCGTGCACCACGCGCGCTTCTCGGGCCGGAAGGTAGCGAACACTGATGAGCGCACCCATCGCGGTCGCGAGTGCGGCGATGAGGGTTGCTCGATCGGCACCGACCAGGAAGGCCTGGCGAGCGTGGGTGGCGAGCGTTGTCCCGGCCGCGCCGGGTGCGCGCTGGCCAATCGTGACCGCCGCGCCGACCGAGGAGCGAGCCAGGTTGGCGTAGCGGATGGGGAGGTGCCCCACGACGAGGTGGCTCTTATAGACCGTCGCAGCGATCGAACCCATCACGGCAACACCGAGAACGCCACCTATTTCACGGGTGGTGTCGTTGATCGCGGAGCCGACGCCCGCCTTGGCGAGGGGGAGCGAGCCCATGATCGATTCTGTGGCCGGTGCGACCGCGAGGCCCATGCCGGCGGCCACGATGATGCTGACCAGCAGGAGGAACGCGAAATGGCTGGCGGTCGTGGAAGTCGAGGCGAGCGCAAAACCAATTGTCATGACGGCGAGTCCCGTCGACACTACGAGCTTCGATCCGTATCGGGCGGCCAGCGGTGCCGCGATCGGGGTCACCACGCCAATCGTCAGGGCGAAGGGCAACGCGCGGACACCGGCCGCCAGAGCGCTGTAACCCAGTACGAACTGGAGTTGCTGGGTGAAGAGGAACAGCCAGCCGAAGAGTGCGAGAAAGACCATGGTGATGGAGAAGCTGGCCGCGCTGAATCGCGCGTTTCGAAAGATGCTCAAGTCCACCATCGGGAAGGGGCGTCGGAGTTCCCAACGCGCCCAGACCACCATGATCGCGCCGCCGACCGCGCCGATGAGCATGGTACGCGAGCTCAGCCAACCATCGTCGGGAGCTTCGATGAGGGCGTAGACGAGCGCGATGAGTCCCGCGATCGAGAGGAGGCTGCCGAGAATATCGAAGGGGTGCCGGCGAGGGTTCGAGGATGGCGGCACGAACGATCGACCGGTCGCGAGCGCGACGGCCACGATTGGAAGGTTCACCAGGAAGATCGATCCCCAACTGAAGTGCGCGAGGAGCCACCCCCCGAGCGTTGGTCCGATCGCGATGCCCAGACCCGTCACCGCTGACCACATCGCGATGGCCTTGGCACGTTCGGACGTGTCGGAGAAGACGTTGGTGAGTATCGACAGCGTTGACGGCATGATGGCGGCCGCGCCAAGGCCCATCACCACCCGACTGGCGATCAACTGACCCGAGGAGCCGGAGAAGGCGGCCAGCGCGGAACCGAGTCCGAAGATGACGAGGCCACCCGCGAGCGTGCGGTGGCGTCCGATACGGTCTCCGAGACTGCCGAGCGTGATCAAGAGGCCCGCCATAGTGAGGGTGTAGGCGTCGACGATCCACTGTAGGGACGTTGTGGTCGAGTGCAGGTCGCGCACGAGCGTGGGCAGGGCAACATTGACGATGGTGTTGTCGACTACGACGATGAGGACGCTGAGACAGAGGACGGCGAGGGTGCCCCAGCGGCGAGCCTGGATCTGCTCTGGAGTGCGAAGTTTCATATGTTTCTCCTGACATGTAGATATTTACATGTCAGAGTAGAGTCTCGTATTTGACATGTCAAGTGCAACATGTGAGAATCTTCTCAATGTCCCTTCGCTACGCGCTCCTCGACCTCCTCGCGGGTGACCCGATGAGCGGCTACGACCTCACGGGGCGATTTACCGTCTCGCTGGCCAACGTCTGGCCCGCGCAGCACAGCCAGATCTATCCCGAGTTGGCGCGTCTCGTCCAAGACGGGCTCATCGTCCAGACTGGCGAAGGTCCGCGAGGACGAAAGGTGTACTCCATCACGCCGGCCGGCGTCGACGCCATCACCGCATGGTTGCGAGAGACCGAGCCCGACTACACCATCCGCGCGGAATCGCTGCTGCGTATCTTCTGCCTCTGGGCCCTACCCACCGACGAGGCGCTGGCTCATCTCGCCCACGACCGCGGTGAGTTCACGCGACACCGGGACGAGTTGGCCACGATGATCGAGAAAGTTGATTGGGGCGACAACCTCAGCCGTCGCGGTGCTCGACTCTCTATTGAATTCGGCCACCGCTACTACTGCGAACTAGTCGAGTATGTGGACTGGGCCGCTGCTCAGATCGAAGCCGGGGCGCTTCGCGCCGGAGGACCGGTGCCCGCGCCGACGCTGAAGCGCACCCTGTAGGGGTCTACTTCGGATCCGCGTCGATGAACGTCGGGGCCAGAGCCGCGGGAATGTGCAGGGAGATTGACTTCGTTAGAGACGCCGTGTTCCGGATGATCGAAGAAGTCCCTCCACGTTCGGTGAGTTACGTCCTGACGAACGCTCTCGAGCAGGAGCCGGAAGCCTACGTTCTCTGCCAGCGCGTCGAGAGAATTACGGCTAGTCGCGGTTCGCTCTTCCTGCCCGTGGTCTTGATGTGCGACCTCGAGGAGCAACTCCGGCGTATTCCTGGTTCCTCTCGAACGCAGCGACTGAAGATTGACAATGTCGAACGGGCTAGGGCCTACATTGAGAGCACTACTTTCTTCACCTCGGGCGAAGAGGATCTCTTGACAATCGACACCGCTACGATGAGTCTGGAACGTGCGGCCGATTCGATACTGGGCAGATCGGCACGGCGCGCAGTACCTTGATCGGGCGTCAGCAAGTGCTGCGAAAAGGGTAATCGGTGAAATGAGATGAAATGAGCGAATTGAGTGAAGCCCTTGACGAGGCGCGTGAGAACGATCTGGAAGCGGCGCTGGCAGCGTCAAGAGGGATAGAGCTAACAGTTCAAGATATTCCAAACGCCAAGATTGAGTGGTACGTGAACTTCGAGCCGGAACTGGGCGACTTCATGAAACAAGAGTGGAGCAACACGGCCATAAGGGTTGGTGACGTCGAGGTTCTTGACGCATCGCCAACGCGTGAGCTGCTCTTCGGCTGGAACTACGGACCCGCCTCTATTCTTCTTCTTGATGACAACGGCGTGATAGGGGAAGTCGTCTCGGGCAACCTGTTCATCGTTCCTGACAAAGGTGGGAGCATCCGGGCCCAGGCCGTTTGACCGAGCCTGCGGGTTCACGTCGGGCCTCCGACACCAACTAAATCTCATCTGGCTCGAGCCGACTGAGCGAGGGTGCAGATATGTTCGATTGGGCCTTTGACACGAAAGTTGGAGCCTGAACCCGCAGGACAGGATGTAAGCGTCAGCCCGCGAACCGGTTAGTAATCCAGCGTGTGTGCAACGAAGTCCCTGAGGCTCGAGCGAATGTCGCTGTGGCTCATGCCTTCTTCTTTGACCAGGTGGCCAAGGAGGTCGGCCCGGATGGCCGCCAACAGCAAATGGGCGATCCAACTCGCTCGGCTCTTTCCGAACTTGCCAGCGACGAGGTCACGCAAGAGACCATGGACGGCCACGTAATCGACTGACTCGTAGAGGCCGTTCGTTGGTCCGCTGCCTTCTTCGAGTGCCAACATGAGACGGTCATTATCGAGCTTGACGACAGCGATTGCATCGATGATGGCTGAGACGCGTTCCCGGGGCGGGGTGTCAGGCCCGAGCGGCGGCGGCCCCGACTCGATCTGCTCCCGGAGTGGCGTCAGACGGACGGCATAAACCTGTCGGATCAAGTTTCCCCTGTCACCGAAGCGCCGAAACAGCGTGCCCTTGCCTACCCCCGCGGCACGGGCAATGTCGTCCATGGACACCTCGCTAGGACTGTCCGAGGTCGCGAAGAGGTCATCGGCGGCCTCCAGGATCGCCTTACGGTTCCGTGCTGCATCGGCTCGTTCTCCTTGCATGACGTGCCAGCGTCTCCTCTTGACAAGCGGACTATCAGTCCGTATTCTGAACATTAACCGGACCGCTGGTCCGAATACTATCGACAGTCTCAACTTAACGGCAAGCTTCTTGTCGTCACACTCGAAAGGTGACAAACCCATGACCGACGACGAAGCTATTCGACTTGAGACCCTCACCTTGATGCAGCAGTACCAAAGACTTCTCACCGAGGCGCGCTTCGGTGAGTGGATCGAACTGTGGGCTGATGACGGAGTCTGCGAGTTTCCCTTTGCGAGCCCAGAACGCCCGAGACTTCTTCAAGGTAAAGAGCAAATACTTGCCTACATGACGACCTATCCCTCTCGCATCTTCATTGAAGGGGTGGACAAACTACGCGTCCACCCCGCTCTTGACCCGAACGTCGTGGTCGTCGAGATGACAATCAAGGGACGAGTCGTCGAGACGGAAAAGCCCTACAACCAGCAATACGTCATAGTGGCCGAGACGCGTGACGGCAAACTGACCCATTACCGGGAATATTGGAATCCGTTCGTGTTGGCTGAGGCCCTGTCGTGATGAGCAGGGTTCTGGTTACTGGGGCAACCGGCAAGACCGGACGCCGGTTGCTGACGCTTCTTGATCAGCGCAGCGTTCCAACTATGGCCGCTTCACGTGAGCCGCCGACCGGTGGGGTCCACTTCGACTGGACGAATCGCACGACCTGGGACGCCGCGCTGGACGGAGTCAGTGCGATCTATCTGGTTGCGCCAATGGGGGCGGGCGATGCGGTGTTCCTCATGACCGAGTTCATCGAACTGGCGATCGACCGTGGCGTTACTCGATTCGTGCTGCTCAGCGCATCGTCACTCGATGCGGGTGGTCCAGCGATGGGCCAGGTCCATCAGTGGCTTCAAACTTCCGGCGTCGAGTGGGCGGTACTCCGGCCATCGTGGTTCATGGAGAACTTCTCCGAAGGGCCGCACTGTGCCACCATTCGCGACGAACGCGCCATCTACTCCGCAACCGCACACGGACGAGTTCCCTTCATCAGTGCCCACGACATCGCTGCTGCTGCAGCATCCGCGCTTACCGCACCCGTTCCTCCACACGCGGACTATGTGCTGACCGGGCCTGACTTGCTCAGCTATGACGAGGTTGCCCAGCGCATCAGCGCTGTCATCGGTGAGACCATCACTCACTATTCGCTCACCTTCGACGAGCTCGTGGCTCGCCATGTCGCGAATGGGTTGAGTGAGCCACACGCTCAGACGCTTGCCTTCATGGATCTCATCATCGCCGATGGCGCCGAGGATCGAATCACAGACGGACTGGCGCAGCTCGTTGATGAACCACCCGTGACGTTCCTTCAGTTCGTGTCGCACAATGCGTCCGTCTGGAATCGACCCTGAGCTCGGAATCAGGCCGGAGCGTACCTTTATGAAAACCTAAGTCGACGGTCCCGACCATAATTCTTATCCGGGGTGCGGGCTCAAGCTGATGCCTGGTTGCATTCCCCTTGCGTCGGGCTATCTCACCAAGGACGCCAGCGCCGAGCAGATCGATGCCGCCATTCGAGCGGTCCATGCCGGCCAGACCTGGCTCGATCCGGTGGTGCAGGAGAGGCTCGCGGCGTCGGTGGCGTCGGGGAACCTTCGCGACCCACCTGCGTCCACCGTGACCGGCAACCTCGCGTTGCCTGACGGATTGACGGCGCGCGAGGCGCAGGTGCTGGCTCTCATTGGCGAGGGACTCTCGAATCAGGAGATCGGCGATCAACTGGTGCTGAGCCAGGCGACGGTCAAGACCCACGTGAATCGGATCTTCGCCAAGACCGGCGTGGCCGATCGGGCTAATGCCGTTCGTTACGCCTACCAGTTCGGTCTGGCCCGGCCGCCTCGAGAGAACTGAGGTCGAGCTGGCGACATGACTTTCCTGTGGCCAATCGCCATACGGTGTCCGGCCCCCAAAGAGACTGATTCACTTGGCCTTGTCCACGAATAGCGGGCCCTACTTATGCGAGTGTGACCGTCACCTAGAAGGGGACACTCATGGTTTCATGAGGCGTCGAGGTTGTACCGAAGGTGAGACTTCAAGAAGGTGGCGACGCGACTCAAAGCAGCGTCCCCTTCCTCGACCTTCGCGGCGAACGCTTGGAACAAATGCGGGACATTCGGCGTCACATCAAGAATGACCGAGACATTGTCGCTAGCCGCCTTCGTAGCGAGCCGAGTGGAATCATCGAGGAGGATCTCGTGGGATCCAGCCTGGATCAGCAGTGGAGGTAAACCGGACAGGTCGGTAAAGACGGGACTGACGCAGGGGTCCGCTGGATCGCTCGATCCGACGTAGTCGGTCGCTCGAACCCTCACCTTTTCTGGGACGAAAGCGGGGTCGATACCGACCTTGGTCGTCATGCTTGCGCCGCTCAGGGTCAGGTCAGTCCATGGGGAGAAAAGAACCGCGCAAGCTGGCTGCGGCAGGCCGTTCTCGCTCAGAGATGCGAGCAGCGCCGCCGCGAGGCCGCCACCCGCCGACTCGCCGACGAAAGCCACTGACTGGGAATCCACTCCGCTCGCGAGCAAGGCTCGATACGCAGACAGAGCGTCCGCTAACGCCGCCGGATACCGATGCTCGGGAGCGAGGCGGTAGTCGACTGACACGACCCGTGTGCCCGTGCGACGGGCAACGTCGCTGGAAAGGCCGGCGGACGTCCTCGGAGAGCCCATCACGTACCATCCGCCGTGGAACCATAGGAGCACGGCACGGGAGTTCTTGCCCTCGATCTCAATGATGAGCGTGGGGACTCCACCGAGTTCACCGGACGTCACGTGCACGTCATCGGGGAGCGGCCGAGCCGTCAGCATGCGCTCGAAAATCCCTCGTTGTTCTTCGGGGTTTCCTCCGATGTCGAGCGGCCCGTTTCTCATTATCTGGTCGAGTGCCTCGCGTTGCTGTTCACTCATGCTGATTCCTTTCACGTTGGAACTGCCATCCTTGTGCCGCCCTATTCATGCGTCAATAGGATTATTCATATAGCTAGTATTCGCTAAGTGGATATTCTTGGCGTAGATTTGAACCTCCTCGGACCGCTCATCGCGCTCCTGGAGGAACGGCATGTGTCGCGCGCGGCCGAGCGTGCCCACATGAGTCAGCCGGCAATGAGCCGGACGCTGAGCAAGCTGCGGATTGTCTTCGACGACGAGCTCCTCGTGCGAGCGCCCGGAGGATACCGACTGACCCCGAGAGCGGAGCGTCTTCAGCGTGAACTCGCGGTAACCGTGCCCCAACTCGAAGGTCTGTTTTCGGAGCAGCCGTTTGATCCTTTCAACGCGGTCGACAATTTCCACGTCGCTGGAACTGACTACTTACTCTCGGTAGTGGGCCCGGGTCTTGTGCGGCACGTGCGCAGCCACTCTCCAGGGTCGACCCTCCGCTTCGACGCCTGGCGCGAGACGGTTTACGACGACCTCGAACGAGGTGCGCTCGACTTGGTATTTGCGGGCGGCGCTGTTCCTTCGCCATTTCGCTCCGAACATCTCTTCGAAGATCGCTACGTGTGCTTGCTATCCACCGATCATCCGCTCCACGCCGTCGACAGACTTTCGCTCAAGGACTATTTGGATTGCGATCATGTCGTGGTCGACATCGCTGGCGGAAGACAAGGGGCAGTCGATGTGCGCCTCGAGGCGCTGGGTCATCAAAGACGAGCGAGCGTCATAGTGCCCTATCACGCATTTGCCGCAGGAGCGATTCGCGAAACCAACCTCGTCGCGACGCTTCCGAGGCGGTTCGTCGACGGCCTCGTCGAAATTCCTTCCCAAGTAGTGATCGAGGCACCGGCGGCTATCGGCCCCGTGAGCTTTTCGACGGCGTGGCACCCCCGCCTCGACAACGACCCCGCGCATTGCTGGTTGCGCGAGACCGTCCGCGCTACAGCCAACCAAAACTCTTGACGCATTTAACGATCGGTCAATCCAAGCCACCGGAGCGCCCAATCCTCCTTGGGCCTGCTGTTGAACAACTTGACAGTCGTGACCGTGCATAGGTCGGTACGATTCATTCGATCAACTCGGCCAGCAGTCGAGAAAGGTTAAGAGTTGTCCGCTAAGGTCCAGCGAGTGGACAGGAGTCCAACGCCCGGAAGCGGTCTTCGTCATCGACGCGTCCATCTCGGAGCAGCTCCTCGTTCAGATGACGGCCGCCACCTCGTTGAAGAGGTCGCCCGCAAGGGTCTCAGTAAGCCGGGTCACCTGACGTTCGGTGAGCCGCTCCCATCCGCGTTATGTGCCAGCGTGCCCCTGAGAACGGGTCGTCCTTCTGACCGCCGTGCCCGATCGCCTCGCGCTGGACCCATCGAGAAGGAGGCCGGGTTTGTCAGATCCGCCTGGAGTACGAGCGAACGGCGAGTGGAATGAAGATCGCGGCGACCGCGACGCATCCGAGTAATGCCCATCCGACCTGGGCAGTCAAGGCGCGGTTGTTCATCAGGTCACGTAGTGCCGAGATGACATGAGAGACGGGATTGACCCGCGTCACGGCCTGAAGCCATCCCGGAAGGGTGTCAACGGGGACGAACGCGTTGGAAAGGAAGGCCAAGGGGAACATAACCATCATGGACATTCCCTGGACGGCGCCGACACTCCTGGCGCTGGTGCCGATCCAAAGGAAAATCCAGGCGAGGGACCAGCCGAGGATGACGGCAAGAACTATTCCGGCGGCCACCCCGAGAACGCCTCCACCAGGGCGGTAGCCCATGATGACGCCCACGGTGATGGTGACGCTGCTCGCAATGGCGTAGCGTGCGAGGTCGGCCATCATCGGCCCCGCCAGCGGCGCGATCCGGGCGATGGGCAGCGACCTGAAGCGGTCGAATACGCCTTTGTCCATGTCCTCGCGGATTTGGACGCCGGCGGCTAAGCAGCTGGTGACGGTGGTCATGGCGATGATGCCCGGGATGAGGATCGGCAGGTAGTGCGCGGTGCTGCCGGAGATGGCCCCGCCGAACATGAGTCCGAACATCACGGTGAACAACACGGGCATGAAGGTGACGTCGACCAGTTGCTCGGGATTGCGACGCATCTTGACGAGGGCGCGCCAGGCCAACGTCGTGATCTGCCTGAGCGCGTCGCGCACGGGTACGGACGTTTGGACGGTGCGCGCGGTCGGTCGGGATGAGGTGGTTGGGACAGTGATGGCTGCGGTCATGATTTGTTCGCCTCGGTTTCGGGGATAGGGGTTTCACTCTCGTGGCCGGTCAGGGTGAAGAACACGTCGTCGAGGCTCGGTTGCTCGACGGTGGCGTTCGTGATGTCGAGCCCGTGGTTCCGCAGCGCGATGAGGACGTCGGCAGCCTGGTTCGCGTCACTCAGCTTGACGCTGAACCCTGAGCCGGTTGGCGACACGACCGGCGTGTCGCTGGTCAGGTCCGCAGCCAGTGCGACCGCAGCTCCTGTGTTGGCGGCCTCGGACATCTGGACGCGCAGGCTCGACGTGCCGATTTGGGTCTTGAGCTGACCGGGGGTCCCCTCGGCGACCTTGCGACCGCGATCGATGACGGCAACCCGTCCCGCCAGTGCGTCGGCTTCGTCGAGGTACTGGGTGGTCAACAAGATGGTCGATCCTTGGGCGACCAGGTCGCGGATCGTGTCCCACATCTGGTTGCGATTCCGGGGGTCGAGACCTGTCGTGGGCTCGTCGAGGAAGATCAGTGCGGGTCGGGTGATCAGGCTGGCCGCGAGATCGAGGCGGCGGCGCATGCCGCCGGAGAACTGCGAGATGGGGCGGTGAGCGGCCTCCGTGAGGTCGAACTGCGCGAGCAGGTCGTCGGCGATGCTGTGGGCCCTCTTGGAGGACAATCCCTGCAGACGGCCGAACATCCAGAGGTTCTCACGTCCCGTCAGGTTCTCGTCGACCGACGCGAACTGACCGGTGACGCCGATCAGTTGGCGCACAGCGTGGCCCTGGCTGCGAACGTCGTAGCCGAAGATCCTCGCCTCGCCGCCATCGATCGGCAGCAGCGTCGCCAACATGTTCAGCACGGTCGTCTTGCCGGCACCGTTCGGGCCGAGCACCCCGAAGATCTCACCTTCCATGACGGTGAGGTCGATGTTGTCCACGGCGAGGTTCGTGCCGAACCTTTTTGTCAAGCTGCGGGCCTCGACGGCCGGAATGGCTGATGGGGAACTACCGTTCGATCGACCGAACTGTGGCAGGCTTTGAGTTGTCATAGGGTTGCCTTAAAATTAGTGTCACTATAAGTATAGTACAACTCTAATATTTGATCTATACTTATTCGCATGACTGAAAGCGGTGATCCGGACGTGGGCGCGATCCTTGAGCTCTTCGAAGCAGGGCATGCCGAGGAGGCTCCTGACCCGAACGAGGGCCTGCGCGAACGCAAGAAGCGACGGGTTCGTCAAAAGATCTCCGATGTCGCGACTGCGATGATATTGGTTCACGGGTTCGACAAAGTGACCGTCGCCCAGATCGCGGCGGCGTGCGAGGTCGCCGAACAGACCCTGTTCAACTATTTTCCGAACAAGGAGTCGATGTTCTTCGATCGCTCCGAGTCCTTGACCATGGCCGTGTCGGATGCAGTTCGTGAACGCCGCAGCGCCTCACTGGTCGAGGCCGTTCTGCAGGCGCTGACCGAGGGAATTCCTCTCGGCCGGTCCGAGGCGCACGACGAAGACCGCCAACTGCACCTGCTCCGGCTCTTCTGTAACGTCGCCACTGGATCGCCGGCGCTCGCTTCTGCGCGACTTGCTGATTTTGTTCGCTTCACAGACGAAGTGTCCGTCGCGCTGGCGCAACGCATCGGCGCGGACCCGATTGATCCCGAGGTACTCCTCGCCGCACTCGTCATCGCCGGTCTCATCCAAGTCCGACTGCAGTCGACCTTCCGTCACGTTCAGCACGCGACCTCGCTCGCCGCCCTCAACAACGCCGTCCACCGCGACCTTCTTAGGGCTGCCCAGCTCGCTGAGCCGACCCTGAACGCATTCGACAACATGCGCGACACAGTGGACGGCTCGAAAGACGACGATGGAACGAAAAGGGTGAATCGCGCCGGGAAAGCGAGAGACTAAGTAGCTTCCAAGACGGTACCATCGCACGTCAGTTTGGTTTCGCAGTGTTGCAGAAATCGGAGGCCTAGAGTAGGGCCCGTAGTGGTACGCGACGTTTTACAAAACCGAAGTAGGGGTGGATTGCGGAACCGCGAAGATATCGAAAATCTTCGTTTTTCCTTCCATGGCGACGCGACCATTCGGATCCACGAGCGTGAACGTGTTGACGTCGGCTGTCCGACACCAAAGATGGAGTCACGTTGGCGTCACTCTTGACGTTTCGCCACTGTCACGTAGGAGCATTTCTCCGTCGAGAATTCATGGGTACGGTTCGACACGGTACTGGCAGTGTTTCGATCGAAGAGGCGTGCGTTATTCGTACGTTGGGGCATTTCATCATTGAGCGTCTAGCCCCTAGTCATGACTCGGGAATATGATCTCGCCAGGAATGGTGCGGTTCGTAGCCGATAGTCTCTCGGGCGCGGTTGATTGCGAGCAACGTCTCATATTCGCCGATGTCGCGAGTCAGCGGCACCCCGGGGAATACTTCGGTCATAAGTCCGGCCGATGGTCGATTCATTACGGTGTCCGCTGCGGCAATGATCAAGCCAGGGCTCCCGGCGACAGCCTCAGACGGTGCGGTCAGTGCCTGGCGACACGCAGTGGCGGCGTCTCTTACGTCAACGTAGCCCCACAGATTCCATTTGCGCAGATGGGGATTTGACCAGTACGAGGGGAACTCCTGGTAATCCTCGGGATACATGATGTTGGAGAACCGAAGCGCCACGAACGGTACTCCTGACCACTCGGATATCTGTCCGGCGATGGTCTCACTCGCAACCTTGGAAAGTGCGTACGTGACGGTCGGAAATGGGTAGTGGTCTTCGTCAACCGGGGCGTATCGAGGGGGCCGTCCATCAACTTCCATGGAAGGGAATTGCTGACGGGTAACTCCAAAAAAGAGGCCGAGTGTCGTTTCGCTTGATGCCCACACGACGCGACTCAGGCCATTGTTCACCGCAGCGTAAAAGATGTTGAAGTTCATCGCCATATTGGTGTTGAACGTGACGGAGGGCGTTTGTAGGCCGGGGGCTGGAATGTTCGCGAGATGGATAACGGCGTCGACGCCCTTGAGCACCTCGAGCGCCTGACCGTAATCAGTCAGGTCTGCCCGAAGGAGTCCTTTTTCCGCGTCCTCTCTAGAAACCTCAATATCAGTAGCAGCGACCTCGTAGCCGTGTTGGAGAAGTTCTCGCACTACGGCTCGTCCGGCCTTCCCACTTGCTCCCGTCACGCAGATGCGCCGTAGCGATGTAGATTCCATATCAGCCTTCTTTCTAAGTCTCCTGAAATCCCGTCGGTCCAATGCAATCCGGCCATAACTGGACCGCGCTGCAGCAAAGCCTCGAGTGCACGTGCGAGTGCTTGCTATCAGTATTGTCACAATGAATCGTGCCGTCACTCATGGTCGGGCACGATGATCCGGCAGGTGGTGCGGTTCCCAGATAAATCGTTCTCCAATATTCCCGTCGCGACCCACTCGTCTCATTCCGTGAATCTGGTGTGGTCACGGTGAATCTGCTGGTAGTGCAGCTCCCATAGAAACCCTCCAGGTAACCCGGGCGATCCACCCTCTTAGAGATTCAGGACGGGTTGGTCTCTTGGTCTGTCTGAGAGGTGGCCGACGGTTCGACATCTCCAGAGGGCAGCCAAACAATCATAAGTAAGGAGCCGACGATGGCCACGATGGCTCCGACGAGGGAGGATACCTCGATGCCGCTCATGAACGCGCCCCGAGCAGCACGAGCCAGTAGCACTTCCGTGTCACCGCCCACACTTCGCGCCACAGCGAGTGCACCGCCCAGAGAGCCCAAGATAGTCTGCCTGGCTGCAGTCGGGATGTGGCGGCCAGCGAGCGCCGCGGTCAGGTGGTCTCGGTAGCGGGTCGACAGCACACTTCCAATCACGGCGACACCGAGAGCTCCTCCGACTTGGAGTGCGACGGCGTTACTCGCCGAACCGATCCCCGAGTCTCCTTGAGGGAGGGAGCCGACCAAGGAGTTCGTTGCCGTGGGAAGCAGAAGGCCGGCGCCGAGACCGAGCAGCAACATACCGGTCACGACGTCTCCGTAGGTGGTCGCAGTCGTCGATGCCGCCGAGACCTGCCACAGGCCGCCGGCGATTGATGCGAGGCCGGCAGCGACGGTGAACTTGACGCCGATGATGCGAACGATGGAGGAAGAGAACGCGGCGACAAGGGCCAGCATGCCGGCGATTGGCAAGATTCGTATTCCGGCTTGAAGGGGCGAATAACCGAGGTCGAACTGCAGGAACTGGGTCTGCACGAACAGTGCTCCCAGGAGTCCGAACGTTCCAAGCATCTCACCCGCCGCCGCGATCGAGAACCGACGATTCGAGAGGAGATCGAGCTTCAGCATGGGGTGCGAGCTACGAGCCTCCCAGGCAAAAAAAGAGCCGAAAACAATGACGCTGGCGGCCAAGGCTCCGAGGACAGGTACCGAAGTCCAACCCTTCGTCGGGGCTTCGATGATCGCCCAGAGGAGGAGCCCCAAGCCGGCGATCGAGAGAATTGCTCCTTCGGGATCCGGACGTGCGGTGGCCGGGTTCTTCGAGTCGGGAACCAGCAAAAGTGCGCAGATCACTCCGGCGAGTGCGACCGGCACATTGACGAGAAAGATTGAGCCCCACCAAAACCGTGAGAGCAACAAGCCCCCTGCGATTGGGCCGATAGCGATACCGAGTCCAATGGTTCCTCCCCAGGCACCGATCGCTTTCGCCCGTTCCATTGGATCACGAAAAACGTCGTTCACGATCGACAGCGACGCGGGAATCGTGAGGGCCGCCCCCGCGCCCATGACCGCGCGCCACGCGATAAGCAAATTCACTGAGCCGCAAAGCGCTGCGCCGACGGATCCGCCCGCGAAGACGATCAATCCAATGAGAAAGAAGCGTTTGCGACCGAACCGATCGGCGAGGCTGCCTCCGACCAGCAACAGTCCAGCGAACACCATCGCGTAGGAATCGACAATCCACTGCAGCTCACTTGATGTGGCGTGCAGGTCCCGTACGAGCGTGGGCAAGGCTACGTTGAGGATCGTATTATCGACATTAATAATGAGCGCCGACAGGCAAACGATTGCCAGCACGGCCCAACGATGGGCGCTCGGCGTCGCATTAGTCGGCACTGAACCATCCCTCAAACTCACAAAGGTTAAGTCCCAACAAGTGGTGTAAGAGTTCGTGGGCGTCGACGTTCTCCGCGCCAATCTCTTCGTCGTGAACTCTATGCCGCGGTGAGATCGATGGCAACCTCCTTGACGAGTGTGGCTTT
>Ga0182013_10000839_pt1 | contig 42628 bp, 36 predicted proteins | sample 612S2MmetaG_FD_120487 | JGI IMG/M metagenome (GOLD analysis project Ga0182013, IMG submission 120487) | Permafrost microbial communities from Stordalen Mire, Sweden - 612S2M metaG | ecosystem: Environmental > Terrestrial > Soil > Wetlands > Permafrost | place: Sweden: Stordalen | collected... | reverse complement strand
TTCAAGAAGGCAGAAAATGGCAGAAAACATCGGCAAAGTAATCAAGGTCTCCGGCCCCGCCGTAGACGTGCAATTCGAAGAAGCGACCATGCCGCCCATCTATCAGGCGCTCCGCGTCGTCAGCGACGGCTTCACCGTCCCCACGCCCATCAACGTCATCCTCGAGGTCCAGCAGCACCTCGGCGAGGGCCGCGTCCGCACCGTGGCCATGGAAGCCACCGACGGCATGGTCCGCGGCATGAACGCCATCGACCTCGGCGGACCCATCCGCGTGCCCGTGGGCAAGGAGACGCTGGGCCGCATCCTCAACGTCATCGGCGAGCCGGTCGACGAGCTCGGCCCCATCGGCGAAAAGTCGCGCATGCCCATCCATCGCCCCGCTCCGCTCTTCGACGAGCAGACCACCCACGAAGAGATGTTCGAGACCGGCATCAAGGTCATCGATCTCATCCAGCCCTTCCTCAAAGGCGGCAAGATCGGCCTCTTCGGCGGCGCAGGCGTCGGCAAAACCGTCGTCATCATGGAACTTATCAACAACGTCGCCAAAAACCATGGCGGCTTCTCCGTCTTCGCCGGCGTGGGCGAGCGCACCCGCGAGGGCAACGATCTGTGGCTTGAAATGACCGAGTCCGGCGTCATCAAGCCCGGCGACTGGGCCAACTCCAAGTGCGCCCTGGTCTACGGCCAGATGACCGAGCCGCCCGGAGCCCGTCTGCGCGTGGCCTTGAGCGCGCTCACCGTCGCCGAGTACTTCCGCGACGTCGAGGGCTCCGACACGCTGCTCTTCATCGACAACATCTTCCGCTTCACCCAGGCCGGCTCCGAGGTTTCCACGCTGCTCGGCCGCATGCCGTCGGCCGTCGGCTACCAGCCCAACCTGGCCACTGAAATGGGCGAGCTGCAGGAGCGTATCACCTCCACCAGCAAAGGCTCGGTCACCAGCGTTCAGGCCGTCTACGTGCCCGCCGACGACCTCACCGATCCCGCTCCGGCCACCACCTTCGCTCACCTCGACGCCACCACTGTGCTCAGCCGCCCGCTTTCCGAACTCGGCATCTACCCGGCCGTCGATCCGCTCGCCTCCACCTCGCGCATTCTATCCGCGCGCATCGTGGGCGATGAGCATTACAACGTGGCCCAGGGCGTAAAGAAAATCCTGCAGCGCTACAAGGATCTCCAGGACATCATCGCCATTCTCGGCATCGACGAGCTCTCTGAAGATGACAAGCTCACCGTCGCCCGCGCCCGCAAGGTCCAGAAATTCCTCTCGCAGCCCTTCCATGTGGCCGAGCAGTTCACCGGCATCCCCGGCGCGTACGTCAAAATCGCCGACACCGTGCGCAGCTTCAAGGAGATCATCGAGGGCAAGTACGACGACATCCCCGAGCAGGCCTTCTACATGAAAGGCGCCATAGAAGAAGTGCTCGAAACCGCCGAGAAGCTGAAGGCGACGGCGTAAGAAACAGGGTTCAGGGATCAGGTTTCAGGGATCAGAAAAGCGCTCGGCGCGGGAAGTTTTTTTGACTGACCCCTGACCCCTGAAACCTGACCCCTCAAAAATCCTGAAAGGATTTTTCCATGTCCGACGAATCCAGCCAACTCCGCGTCCGCCTCGTCACCCCCGAGCGCACCCTCTTTGACCACCCGGCGACCGCCGTCGAGCTGCCTTCGAAGTCGGGCCATTTCGAGGTGCTCTACGGCCACGCGCCGCTCATGGCCGAGCTCGGCGCTGGCGATGTCACTGTCCACACCGGCGCGGGAATCGAATCGAACTCGCCCGACAGCGCCCGCTACAACGTCAGTTGGGGATTCGTCGAGGTCCTCGGCGACCGCGTCACCATCCTCGCCTCCGACGCCCTCAAGCCCGAAGAAATCGACGTGCCCCGCGCCCAGCAGCAACTCGACCGCGGCCACAAGATGTGGAACGAAGCCGGCGAAAGCGAAGACGCCTACACCGACGCCCTGAGAGTCATCTCCGAAGCCGAAGCCAAAATCGCCTCCGCCTCAGAAAAACACTAGTACCGTGACCGAATGATTGTGGTATCGCAGGAAGGTAGCGCCGTGTATGACTGGAATGTAGCGCTGTGATCATGACCGGAATGTAGCGCCGGCCTCCTGGCCGGCTGTAGTGCGGGCGTCCCCGCCCGCGCTGGTCCAACGGTAATTGTCAAATCACACGAGCTAGACCCTCGAACGCCAATCCACCATCCCGAAGTCCTGTAGAAACACAAGCTGCAAATGTGCTACGCTATACGTGTATAGCAAGGAGCGGCCATGCTTGCCATCAGGCTTCCTGAAGCCATCGAAAAGCGCCTTGACCGGCTGGCGAAGCGCACCGGGCGAACAAAAACTTATTACGCGCGCGAAGCCATCCTCAGGCACCTCGAAGATCTCGAAGACATCCATCTCGCCGAAAAACGTCTGGAAGATCTCCGCGCCGGCCGCAGCCACACCGTTCCCCTCGAGGCCGTAATGAGGAAGCATGGGAACCTGGAAGATTGAGCTGGACAGAGCTGCCGAACGCGATCTCGACAAACTCGATCCTCAAGTCACCCGGCGCATCGAACGATTTCTCCACGAGCGTGTGGCCACACTGGACAATCCGCGCCTCATCGGCGAAGCGCTGCACGGTTCAAAGCTCGGTGAATTCTGGAAATATCGCGTTGGCGATTACCGCATCATTGCGAAGATCGAAGACAACATTCTGCGTGTGCTGGTGATAAGCATCGGCCACCGGCGCGAAGTCTACGAGCGCTGATCCCTGAACCCTGAAACCTGACCCCTAGCCCTTCACCCGCTTCACCACCAGCGCCAAACTATTCCCCCCCTGCTCAAACGTCCCGTCGATCGTACCCAGGTCCGCGCTGATCGTGCCCGTAAACGTCACTCCAATCCCCTTCAGCGTAATGTTCAGCGCGCTGCCGCTGCGGGTCACCGAAGAGGCAGTCAGCCACACCGGGTTTTGATCCGGACTCTGCATCTGCGCCGTCAGCCCGTCCTGCGTGTTCACGATCTTGAAAAGTATGTGCAGCTCCGTTGAGCCGGCATCGATCGCACCCATCCATGTGCCGTCGATATCGGACGGCGGCGCAGGCTTCGCCGCAACCGCCGCAGCCGCGGCCGGCGCGCGTTTCAAATCCAGCTCCAGCGGCTGGCCCTGCGACCATGTCCCGTCAATCTCGCTGCCATCCTTGTTCACCGTGCCCTCATACGTACCATGCACCGCATCCACGGTCATGCTCAGTTTCGAATCCTTGAGCGTAATCGTGGTCACCGGGATGCCGTTCGCGCCCTGGTCCACGCTGTCCATCGTGGCCGTCAGGCTGCCGTCCTTGGCCGCGACAATATGTATCACCAGGCGAAGCTGGTTGCCCTCTGCGCTCAGCGCTCCCTGCCAATCCCCGGCTATGGATGCTTGCGCGCGGCCGAGCGGCGTCAGCGCCGCCAGCAACATCAAAGTAAGAATTTGAAAAATGCGGATTTTCATCGCTCTCCTCGTGCGCTGGAGAGCCTTTCACTGCATCTCCGCGCCGTTGCGGTTGCGTGTGCTCGCCGTAGCGGTTGCGTGTTTCAGACAAACATACAGAATGAAGCCTCGTTTTTCTCCGTTGAATACGCCTACGCGGGCGCAGCAGGATAAGTTCCCCTCCCGCGACGCCTGAAAACTCCATCCGCGGCTTCCCGTGCGCGGCCTCACACATCGCCGTTATTCGTCCCACCTGAAGCTCAGTCTCATCGAATACCCAAATAGCTCCACGGTCAAGCCCACGTGCCGTTCATGCCGGCGATTGCTCAGGTCGCTGCTAAAGGTGACATGCGCCCATCCTGCCCGCGCCGGGTTGTCCATTCTGTCGCAATAGCCTCTGAAAGAGGTTTGCCCAACGCCAAGCGGAGAAAGAGCTCCCGCCAGCAGAATTAACGCGAGTATTCTTGCAATTCGGTTTTTCATTTCTCTCCTTGCCCGCCTGCGAGTTCGTCCACAAGTTCTCCGCGCCGTTCCAGTTGTTTGTAATAGACGAGCGAATAGGCCACGGGCGCGAGCCCGCCAACTATCAGAGCGATCACCGCCCAGAGATACAGGCCAGTGACCGAGAGCGCCAGCCCGAGCAACCCGGTCCCCACCCATACCTTGGCCGCAAAACGATGCGTGCGATTCCAGACGCGCTCGCTGGCCAGCGTCCACGGCGTCCGGACGCCGAGATAGAAGTTTCGGCGCAGCTTCCCCATCACATTGCCGAAGGCCACGATAAAGAGACAGATGCCGCAGAGAAGCGCCCGTCCCATATTGATCGCGCGGCCGCTATCTGCCCACAGCATCGCGGCATAGATATAGGTCATCATGCCGAAGAGCAACAGCATCACCAGATGGTAGGTTGGCCAGAAGCTGTCGATCTCGAAACGCTTGGGCGAAATCAGCGGGAAAAGCCAGGTCATCAGCATCACCGAGGCCATGAAGCCGGGACCCATCAAATAGAGCGCCCACTTGGGTCCGTACGTGTCGGGCTGCATGTGCAGGTTCCAGTGAAATGGAACCTGGGCCGGAAGTTGGGGATACAGCACCACCGTGATAACCAGCGCCGCCGCTATCAACAGAATCTCGAAGAAGAATATCTTGCGCGTCATGCTTGTTTCGCTCCTTTCCGTTTGCCGCCGTTCACCAGGTCCATCGTCCACGCCATCAGCTCCTCCACCACCGTGGTGTTCAGCCCGTACCAGATCTGCTGGCCCTCGCGGCGGCTGGTAATCAACTCCGCCTCCTTCAACACCGCAAAATGATGCGACATCGAGGGCTTGGTCATGTCGAATCGCTCCGCCAGCGCTCCCGCCGTCATCTCCCCCTGCCGAAGCAGGGCCAGAATCTCCCGCCGTGTCGGATCGGCCAGCGCTTTGAATGCTTCGTTGCTGCTCATAACGTTATTAGGTCATCTCCTAATTAGATGATTGTCTAAATATATCCCCGCCCCATTTTCCTGTCAACAGAAAAATTCAATCCCCAGTCGCCACTGCCACTGACCACTCTTCGCTATTCCCTATTCCCTATTCCCTATTCCCTGTTCCCTAACCCCTCCCCCTTGCCGACCGTGCATCCCGCCCGATAAAGTTTGAACCACGCGGCAATTCTCATCGCAGCACCACCCTTACGCCGCAAGCGGTTCCGATTCACTACCAGCAAGAGGATCCCGTATGTCTTCCGTCCCAGTCTCCGCCGCCGCCAATCAGGACATCGACTCGACTCTGCGCGAAAATCGCGTCTTTCCCCCCCCGCCCGAATTCGCCGCCAAGGCCCTCATCGGCTCGCTCGCCGAATACGAATCCCTCTACAAGCAGTCCATCGACGATCCCGAAAAATTCTGGGCCGGCGTGGCCGCCGATCTCCACTGGTTCAAGCCCTGGGACAAGGTCCTCGATTGGAACCTTCCCCACGCCAAGTGGTTCGTCGGCGGCAAGCTCAACCTGAGCTACAACTGTGTCGACCGCCATGCCCTCGGCGAACGCGCCCAGAAAACCGCCATCATCTGGGAAGGCGAGCCCGGCGAGATTCGCCGCCTCACCTACGCCGAGCTGCACGCCGAGGTGCAAAAATTCGCCAACGCCCTCAAGACCCTCGGCATTCAAAAAGGCGACCGCGTCGCCGTCTACATGGGCATGACGCCCGAGCTGGCCATTGCCCTGCTCGCCTGCGCGCGCATCGGCGCAGTCCACAACGTCATCTTTGGCGGATTCGCCGCCAACGCCATCGCCGACCGCGTCAACGACTCCACCTGCGTCGCCATCCTCACCCAGGATTCGAGCTTCCGCCGCGGCAACGAGATTCCGCTCAAGCGCACCGTCGACGAAGCCCTCGCCGCATGCCCCACCGTCAAGCACGTGGTCGTCTATCGCCGCACCGGCTCGCCCGTCAAAATGGTCGACGGCCGCGACCACTGGTGGCACGATCTCATCGCCAGGGCCGCGCCCATCTGCCCCGCCGAGCCGCTCGATTCCGAAGACCCGCTCTACATCCTCTACACCTCCGGCACCACCGGCAAACCCAAGGGCCTCGTCCACACCACCGGCGGCTACGCCGTGCAAACCTACATCACCGCCAAATACGTCTTCGACCTGCGCGACAGCGACGTCTACTGGTGCACGGCAGACATCGGCTGGGTCACCGGCCACTCCTACGTCGTCTACGGCCCGCTGCAAAACGGCGCAACCGTTCTCATGTACGAGGGCGCGCCCAACTTCCCTGACTTCTCCCGCTTCTGGAAGATCATCGACGACCACCAGGTCACCATCTTCTACACCGCGCCTACCGCCATCCGCGCCTTCATCAAGTGGGGCGACCAGTACGTCGAAAAATTCAAGCTCGATTCGCTCCGCCTGCTCGGCACCGTCGGCGAGCCCATCAACCCTGAAGCGTGGATATGGTACCGCGACAAGATCGGCCACAACCGCTGCCCCATCGTCGATACCTGGTGGCAGACTGAAACCGGCGCAATCCTCATCGCGCCCATCCCCGGCGCGGTGCCCACCAAGCCCGGCTCCGCCACGCGTCCCTTCTTCGGCATTCAGCCTGAAGTCGTCACCAAGGAGGGCGAACCCGTCCCCGCCGGTCACGGCGGCCTGCTCGTCATCCGCAAGCCCTGGCCCTCCATGGCCCGCACCGTCTACGGCGACCCCGAGCGCTACCAAAAAACTTATTGGAGTGACGTTCCCGGCTGCTACTTCACCGGCGACGGCGCGCGCCAGGACGCCGATGGCTACTTCTGGCTCATGGGCCGCGTCGACGATGTCATCAACGTCTCGGGCCACCGTCTCGGCACCATGGAAGTCGAGTCCGCCCTCGTGGCCCACCCCAAGGTCGCCGAAGCCGCCGTCGTCGGCCGTCCCGACGCGCTCAAGGGCCAGGCCATCGCCGCCTTTGTCTCCCTCGAGAGCGGCAACGAGCCCAACGAAGCCCTCAAAGACGAGCTCCGCAAGTGGGTCTCGAAAGAGATCGGCTCTCTCGCCCGCCCGGACGATATCAGGTTCACTGAAGCCCTGCCCAAAACCCGCAGCGGCAAAATCATGCGCCGCCTCCTGCGCGAGCTAGCCACCCACGGCGAAATCAAGGGCGACACCACCACCCTCGAAGACTTCACCGTAATCGCCAAACTCCGCGAAGCCGAAGAAGGCTAGAACTGGTTGCATAAATCGGGTTTTGAAAGGGCACGGCTTCACAGGCTGCGGAAAAACTCAATATGGGCGGGGTATTTAGAAGTTTTGTAACAGGGCACGACTTCAGTCGTGCCGCAAAAAGGCACGTAAAACCTGGGGCTTCACAGGCCGCAGGACAAGCTCCCGGAGGGAGCGCACGAGGTCAGCTCAAGACAAGCTCCCGCAGGGAGCGCAAGAGGTTAGCCCAGGACAAGCGGAGCGCAGTCCTGGGAGAAGATCTCAACAAGAATCCCTAGCCCCGTAGGGGCGACAGAACTCGGGTGTTTTGAAAGGGCACGAGTTTACTCGTGCCGAAAAATGCGCCCAATGAAAGCGGAGGGAGCAGGGGCATTTATGCCCCTGAATCGCGGCCCTGATTTGTCGTCGGGCTTTAGCCCCGTCTCCCATCCCGTAGGGATGAGCGAAAATAGCCCCGGATGAAGTCGGCCGCGAAGCGTGAGCGAGCGGAAGACGCAATCCGGGGAATCCGCCATCGCGAATCCCGCCGCCCCGTAGGGTCGGCGCGAATCAAAACCCGCACTCGATCAACACGGAGGCATCTCGTGAATTCATGCCCCCTGAATCGCCGCCTCAGATTCTTATAAAGGAGAGCGCCCATGTCCGCGTCGAATAAAGAAGTCGTCCAGGCGTTTATCGAAGATGTCATCAACCAGGGCCGGCTTGAGCGGGCCAACGACCTGGTGAAAGAAGATTTCGTAGAACTCGATCCGCTTCCGGGACAGGAACAGGGTAGAGAAGGCCTCAAGGCAGTCATCCATGCTCTCCGCTCGGCGTTCCCCGACATGCGCTGGGTTGTCAGGGAAATGGTGGCCGAGGGGGAAAAGGTCGTCACCCGCTTTGTATTTACCGGCACTCATCGCGGCACGTTCCTCGGGATTCCCGCCACAGGCAGCAGCGTCGAGGTCAAAGGCGTGGTCATCGACCGCCTCGAGGACGACAAAATGGCAGACAGCCGCATTCTGATGGACACCATGGGCCTGATGCAGCAGCTCGGTGTGATTCCCGCCTCCCCACCGGCGGCTTAGCGGGTGCCAATTTGCCGGCTCGCACTCAACCCACCCCAACGGGCAAGGAACTCTCGCCGGATACACCGGATCGCGTGAGACTGAGGCGCGATGGGCGGAGAACCTGCATTTGGCAACAATCGATAGACTCAGAAAATTCAATCGGGGATGGTCCGTTTGTGCGATGATAAGCCGGGTCTCGGCTAACCTTTCCCCACAACCTGAATGATTGATGCAACGACGGATCGTTCGCTCATCGGCGCAGCAATGGACTTCGTGCAACTCAATCTCATCCGCGTATCAACCTGGCTCCAGGAGGTGCATCCGAATGACGCTACAAGGAAATTGGGAGTGTTGCAACAAATGCCAGGGGCTTTTCTACTTAGGCGGCGGCGTCAGCCCTTGTCCGGCAGGCGGAATCCATACATGCGCGCAATTCACGGGATGGGCGATCGATCCGACCGGGTCCGCCGTCACATGGAAACGGTGTGGCCAGTGCCAGGGCCTGTTTCAGGCCGGCGTTAGCTCCGGAGTGTGTCCAACGCATGCCGTCGCCGCAGATTCCGAGTATTTTCTGCTCGTCAATACCCCGGCCGAACTGAATTTCCCAGTGGCGCCGGCCTCACCCGCATGGATGTGGTGCGGCCAGTGCCAAAATCTATTCCTGGCTTCCGCGAGCGCCAGTGTTTGCGCAGCGGGAGGCGCCCATGTAGCCACCGAAGACTATAGCTACGTTCTGCAAACTTCCGCGGTAGCCGGCCAAACTTCAGAACCCGGTTGGAGCCAGTGCAATAAATGCCAGTCGTTGTTTTATGCCGCGGGCGGCGGGGGAGTTTGTCCGGCGGGTAGCTCCCACGAAGCAACCGGGCCCAACTTCTTTATTTCGCAATCGGCAAACGCAGGCCAGGCTGGCTGGAAATGGTGTTATCAGTGTCAGTGTCTGTTTTACGGAGCCAATACGCTCGGTGTCTGCCCTCATCCCGGAAGCCACACCGCGGCTGACAACATCGATTATGTTCTTCCGGTCCCGGTCCCGCCTGGTTCCGGATGGGGCCTGAACTGCAATAGGTGCCAAGGCCTCTTTTTCGTCGCCGCGGAGACTGCGCAACCACCCTCTCTCAGGTTTGGGGTCTGTCCCTCAAGGGCCGGATCTACAAAGAACCAGCCCACGCTTCATGATGGTACGGGCAGCCCTAAGTTTGGAGTGTGGTGGATCGGCAGCAGTTTTAACTACTATTTGAGCAACAACTGCACAAGCCTGGAGGGCGTGTCGGTGACAATTGTAGTTACCGAAGACCTGGTTCTCTCAACCAATTCACAAAGTCCGGGCTACTCGTTCCAGTTGAACTGCAATTCGCTGGGGCAGTCGGCGAATGCCTGGCAGCAATTCATAATATGGATACAAAACAACGTTCTTCAGGCTTCCGACCAAAGTTGGGATCAAGCGGGAAATAACGTGTTTGCCGGCCCCGGCCCCGTCACCTTCGGGCCCAATCTGCCGAACAATATACTTCCAACGAATTTTGAACTCACAATCAGCATCGAGTATTCGTCTGCAACTCCCCCACTCCCGAACGGTGCGAACTTTACGGTAAAAGACAACCATGGCAAGACATGGCCCTCCGCGTCGATACCCTATTCAAGCCTCGAACAAACGGTGACTGGCGGCATTCCAGCGTCATCCGACTCAGCACCGATTGCCGCCTTCCAGCTGGACCTTGTTGGGGTCAACACCTTGAATGCGCAATTTGCGTCAGGTGCTTGCACGGTAACGTACCAGGCTTCCAGCGCTCTCACGCCATCGCTGCAGAAGCCTGGGTGCGCCGAAGGTTCCGGAACGGCAGAAACTTCCAATGTTGCGTATAGCGTAATGGCGGGCGGCGGGAACGGGTTGACCCAGAATTTCATCGTCCCAAATCCGGTCGCTCCGTCGCCGCCGGGGCCGCCTCAGATTCCGAGTCCGCCCTTGCCTCCTGCTCCCAAATATTGTGTCGAGCCGGTGCAACAACTCCAGCAGATACTGGCTTCGGGTCAATCCCTGAGCGAAGTCTCGCGTGCTAAATGGTCCGTTGCGCTGCTCGACTGCATGAACAACGGAACCATCAGCGCGAGTACGTATGCTCAGGCGCTTTCCGTTCTTGTCCTGATACCGAGTGCCGGGCCCGACCTGCCGATGCAGTGAGACTCGTAACGAATGGGGATGGAATGCAGTCGCTTGCTGGCGGGTGGCCCTGATCCCTCGCTCCTTTTCTAAACCACAACGAGGGTGCCCCCCGGTCCCTCGCACTTGGGGACCGGGGATGGAAGCGCCCGAACCTTACGCCAGAAGATTCCTAACGAAAAGTCGGTTTATGGCAAGTGGCATGCCCCGGGGAACCTAAACGCCCGCTCAGAACCGCGCCTCAGCACCCTCAGCCCGCCCTCATTCCGCGGCTCAAGCCGGCCAGGACGCACCCGCCCGCCGCAACCTCGCTCCCACGTCCGACACCCGCGCAAAAGCCAAGCGCGCCTTGAAAGCCTGAGCCCCGCCCTTCCGCTGTCAGGCCCCCGTCCCCCGCGCACCCTCCCCATCCCGCATGTTTTCAATCGATTCCAGCCACCACTCTGATTGCAGTTTGTTTCTCTCCAATCGCTATTCTGTAATTGAGCATCGAACACCGCCCCAGCGCGTCGGAAGGTATGCCGCGCAACGCTCTGAATAACATCTTTATTTTCAGGATTTTAGTTTTCAGGTGCTTCAAAACGCGCAACTTGGGAGAAAACCAGGCCCCCAACCCGCACCATTCAGGAGCCTTACCCAAGAACAACCCGAAAGGGAGTGGGCGGGGGGCCTACAAGGAGAGAAGACCCATGATCCAGGAACTCCGCCACAGAATGCCGCGTGCCCGCGCTCGGCCCGCACAGCAAAGTCCCTAAGTCCCTCAGTCTCTAGTCCCTCAGTCCCTAGTTCTTTGGCCGTATGAAAATGTTCCATTTGGAAATGTAGCGCCGGCCTCCCGGCCGGCTGTAATGTGGGCCTCCTGGCCCACGTCCGCTCATTAGATAGAACATCTTCTCCCGGTCACAGACCTAGTCCCTCAGTCCCTCAGTCCCTCAGAACTTGTACACAATCCCGATCGTGGCGCTCGAATTCCACGTCCTGTGCGACGAATAGCCCGGCAAAGCGTCGATCAGCGAATACGCCGCGCCAATCTTGTCGCCCGAGGCCCGTATCGCCCATCGCGGGCTGAGGCCATACGACAGCCCGCCGCCAAATCCGCCGGCAAATGAAGAATTCGGATTCATCGCTTCGCCGCCCGTGTGCGCGTAGCCGAATCCGCCATGAATAAACCCGCTCACGGTGTTGTAGATCTGAGCGTGGATCTCGGGCCCCACCAGCACTTCATAAACCGACGGGTCGCCGGGATTCCCTGGCGTGGCGCTTTCCACCGGCGGTTTGTAATAATTTCCCATCAGGCTGAGGCCAAAATACTTGCCCCAGTCGCGGGTCAGCGACAGATCCGCGCCAATCAAGCCGTAGCGCGACTGATTCACCTGGTTGATGCTCGTGTAGCCGAAACCGGCATAGGCCTCGTATTTCGGACCTTGATTCGCCGGGGCCGGCCCGCCGCTTTCCGGCGCGGTAACCTGGCTGGTCGCCATCAGGGGAATGAACATGGCCGCAATCACGGCCAGAATCGTACGCTGAAACATCCTCTTCAACTTCAAACTCTCCTCAATTCCGTGCTGTCACAATCCCGCCCCATCCGGCTGCTTCCCGGCCCAGGCGCTCAAACCAATTTCCGGTACTTCAATAGACTACCTTCTACCCCCTGCTTCCAAGAAGTCGTCCCTTGCACTCCGGCAACGTCCGCCAGGCCCTCCTCACCTCGTCTGAACCGGAACCGGCCCCGAAACGCCCATCCGCTTGTCCGGCTCGCTGTCTTTCCCGCCTCCAACTGTGACGGCCACGCCGCCCGGAAGATAGCGCGCGATCGCCTCCGGATTCTCCCATTCCAGGTCCCAACCGTCCTTGATGGCCACCGCCGTGTACTGTCCCGGCGCCACATTGAGCAGCGCAAAGCTCCCGTCGGAGTCCGATTGGTCGCGCCGAGCCAGTTCCGCAATCGTCCCCAGGTCTTTGGGAATCAGCAATACCAGCGCCCCGGCAAACCCCTTGCCGCCCTGCCGCGCAAAACCCTCCACCCGCGTCGGGTTCGCGCTCACCGTCACCCGCAGAGCAAGCGTCCGGTCCTCCACCGTCACGCGGTTGCCGGCCTGCCTGCGCCCGCCCGCCGTTATCGCCAGCACCGGCAACACCCCGCTCGAATTCATCACCCGCAGTTGCCATGCGCCCGGAACTGCCTGAAAACTGAATCCGCCCCGAACCAGCGTAGTCGACTGCGCATTGGCGCGCGCGTCCGCGCCCTCGCCCGGCGTCAGCGTCACCACGGCCTCACCCGCCAGCGCCTCCCCGGATGCGTTTTCGAGCGCTCCGCTTACAGCCACCGTGGCTGTCGCCGACGATGTATCCACCTGCCCGCTCACCGCCGCGTCCATCTCCATCACCCGCGGCGGATTTCCCACTGTCAGCTCGTAGTGGCCCGGCGCCACGCCGCTGAACTCGCCACTTCCCGTCTGTGCGTCATACTGCAAGCCCGCTCCAAGAAGAGGCGCATCCATGCCAAAAATTGGTTGCCGCAACTCCGGCCGTGAAATCGCTTCGTCCTGTTTGCTCGTCCCTTGGAACTCCATGCGCAGCGCCGGAACCGCGTGCAGGCTGAGATTCGCCTCCTCGCGGCTGCCTTCAGACAGTGCAATCGGCGTCGCCGAGCCCTCGTCCGTCGTGGAATCGAAAAACGTCACCGGATACGCCACATCCAGCGCCGCTTCCGCCTCGGTTTCCCGCCGTTGCTCCGAAGCGCTGGTCCGGCTCAGCGCATACCAGGGCTGCGCCCTCACCGCCAGCAGATATTCGCCCGCCGTCAGCCCCGTAAACTCATACGCCCCGGTGTCGTCCGTCTGCTCCGAGTTCATTTGGACGATCTTTCCGCCTGCCTCATGATTCCGCGGCTTCTTGAAGAGCATCACCGTTGCGCCCTCCGCGGGGTCGCCTCCATCGCCCGTCACCACCCCGCTCAGCAGCCCCTCCGGCGTCACCCGGAATACCAGGTCCCCGGTCCGCTGGTCCGCCCCGGTCACAATGGCCGTGTTATACCCATCGTGATCGTCGTAATATGCCGCGCAATAGCCGCGCTTTGACGCCCGCAGCGGGTATTTGGCGGCCGCCAGGTGCTCCAGCGTAAAATGCCCATCCTCGCCGGACTCCGTGCTGGCCACCACGTAGCTGCCTTCTTCGTTCAGCGCCTCCACCGTCGCGCCCCGCACCGGGCCGCCCGTCTGCGCATTCACGACCGTCCCCGCAATCCGGTAGTTGCCGGCCGTCTGCGCATGCGCCGCCATAGTCAGCATCACGGCCGCCGAGATCGCGCCGCAAACCAACCGCCTTGTGAGCCGCTGCGTCATGGCTCCGGCGCCTCCACCACAAGATTTGTCGTTTCACTCGGAGATAGCGTCACCACCTGCCCCGCATCCGGCAGTGCCGCCAGCGCCGTGCGGTTCCTGTACTCCAGCCGCACCGGCCCCGCGAACGTATACACGTGATAGTTCCCCGGCGTCATATTGTTCAGCAACACCGTCCCGCCCGATGTAGGCCGCAACACCACCGGGTATAGCTCGCGCGTGAAATCGAAATCCGGAACCACCCACGCTGTGTAGTAGCGCTCCTCGCCCGCTGCCATCCCCGCCACATCTTCCGGCAGGCTGAGATTCAGTTGCGCGCAGTCGTCGCGCAGCGTCAGCTCCATCGGCGCGGTCGAGCCGCTCAGTCCGATCGCCACCGGCTCGCGCGCCAGGTTCGCCCCACCGGCCGTAAACGACCCCTCGCAAAGCCCCTGCTCCGCAAGTTGTACATCCGCCCAATAGGCGCCCGGCAGGGTGTACGTCGCCGGCAGCGGAGCAGGCGGCGTGCCGCTCGCATACACGCTCGCCATTCCGTCGTCAATCCAACCTCCCGCCCTGTTCACCATCACCAGGACCTCGCCGATTTGACCCGCTCCCTTTCCTGCCCCGCTTCTCACCACGTTTACCTGTACGGAACTCGGCCTCGGCGTCGTCAACGGCACCCGCAGGTTGGTCACCGCATGCCCGGCCACGGAAAAATCCACCGTCCCCACCAGCACCCCGGCCCCGCCGCCGCGGCCCGCCTGGTCAAATTGCGGCGCCGACGAAACCAGCATCGAGTAGCTCCCATCCGGCAGCGCCGCCTGGATCGTATGCGAGTTCTGGTCGTACTGCGCTCCGTAGCGAAGCTGGCGCCCGGCCCCATCCATCACCAGCGCCGAGTAGTTCATCCCCGCCTGCGCCGGCACAACATTTGCGGTCACAGTCTGAAACGGCTCCCGCGTCAGCGTCAGGTTAGCCTGCGCCTCTTCGCCGCTCGCTACCGTAATCTTCGCCGCTCCCGACGGATCACGCGCGTCAGGATAGTACACGCTCGCGTAGCCCCACCGCTCGGCGGCCTTTGCGCCCGGCTGCACCAGGTTCGCCGCCGCTTCACTGTCCATCGACGGCTCTGTGTAGAGCGCATACGCCCCGTCCGCAAGCCCGCCAAACCGGTACTTCCCATCGCTCCGGGTGTGCGCAAATCCGCTCGCCTGCCAGATGGCTCGCCCGTTCGCCACCGTCCGCCGCGCCAACCCAACCTCGATCCCTTCCGCCGGGTCACCCGTCGAGAGTTCGATCTGGCCGCGAATCGTGCATGTCGGCGAAAGCGTAAACTCCACGTCCGCCATATCCGCGGCCAACAGCACATTGTGCGGCAGCCCGCTCGCGGTCGCGTCGTAAACCGCGGAGTTGGTCTGATCCAGAAAGCCTGGCTTGCGCACCTCTACCGCCTGCGGACCCACCGGCAATCCGGGAATCTCGAAGCGCCCGTCTCCATCCGTCAGCGCTCCCGTACTCGCATCTCCCTGGATCGACACCAGGGCCCGCGGCACTCCCTCGCCCGTGGCCGAGTTGCGCACCACTCCATGCAGTGTCGCCAGCGTGCGATCGATTGCCGGCAGCGACGGCAACTGCTCCCCCGGCAAGGGGTCCTGCGCCATCGCCGGCTGCATCGCCGCAATTCCCACACCCGTCAGAAACAGCGCCGCCATCGCGCCCCGGCAGGCAATCCCCGCCCCGCGTCTCCGGCCATTCCTGTTCTCTTTGGTTGGACTAGGGTGCACTCACCATTGTGACTGCTCACCACGCCTTTAGGAAAGCACGCACCCCGTCAAAATCCCGCTCACCGGCCGCCTTCCTGCCCCCGCGCAGCCTATTTCTCTTCCAGGTACCACGGAATATTGATCACAATAATGCGCCGGTTTCCGCGCACCAGCAGAATCACCTTCAGCAAATCCGCCCGCCGGTTGTGCAGCAGGTTCTCCCACCAGTGCCGCACCACCAGCTCCGGAACCAGCACGCAGATTTTATTGAAGTCCGACTCCTTCTCCACCTTCAGCACGTAGTCCACCACCGGCTGTATCACGTAGCGGAAAGGCGAATGCAGAATCTCGAGCTTCGGTACGCACTTGCCTGCCGCCCGCAGCGGCGCGGCCACGTCCTTCTCCCAGTCCTGGCAAATCGGGTCCAGTTCCTCGCCCACCTGCACATGCAGGCAGCGGATATCATTCGACATCGCCAGCGCGAACGAAAGTGCCTTCTCCGTGATCCGGCTCCAGCGGTCGATCGGCACCACCACGATCGGTTCCTTCACCTGCGCCGGTACGATCGGCCTATCCAGCGCCGTGGCCCGGTTCACGCGCACATAATGCCGCTTCACCGCGCGCATCATCACGATCATCACCACCACCAGCAATGCCGTAATCCACGCCCCGGCGGCAAACTTGGCCACCAGCACCACCACTGTCGTAATCCCCGTGGCCACCGCGCCCAGCCCGTTCACAAACATCCGCACCGGCACATTGCCCTGGCGCTTCCAGTGCATCACCATCCCTGCCTGCGACAGCGTAAAAGCCATGAATGCGCCGATGGCAAACAGCGGGATCAGCCGGTCCGTGACGCCGCCAAAAATGATCAGCAGCAGCGCCGTCAGCGCCACCAGCACATAAATGCCCCACGAGTAGAGCAGCCGCCGCCCGCGCAGCATGAACACGTGCGGCATGTAATCGTCGATCGCAATCGCCCGCGTCAACCGCGGAAAATCCGCAAACGCCGTGTTCGCTGACAGCGCCAGCACCAGCAGCACCGAGGTGATCGTCACGTAGTAGAACCAGCCGTGCCCCATCACCGCCCGCGTCAGCATCGACAGCACGCTCTCGTAGCCCGGCCCGTCGGGATTCGTCGCGGCAATTGTGTACGACCGGCACAGCAGCGCAATCCCCGACAGCAGCACGCCCAGCAGCACGATGATGATCGTCAGCGTGATCTTCGCGTTCTTCCGCGTATCGTCGCGGAACGCCATCACCCCGTTGCTCACCGCCTCCACGCCGGTCATCGCCGTGCACCCCGACGAAAACACCTTCAGCAGCAGCCACCAGCCCACCGCCATCGTAGCCGCCGGCACCACCGGCATCTGCATCACCGGTTGCGGATGCCCCCCGCTCGCCAGCACATGCCACGCCCCAACCCCGATCACGATCAGCAGCGTTCCCGTGAACAAATAGGTGGGAATCATGAACACCACGCCCGTGTCGTGCACCCCGCGCATGTTCACGATGGTCAGAATCGCCAGCACCAACAGGCAAAGTTTCAATGTATGCGGCTGCAGGCTGGGCACAGCCGAGATCAGCGCGCCCACCCCTGCCGAAATCCCCACTGCGGCCGTCAGCACGTAGTCGATCATCAGCGCCGCCGCCGCCAGCAGCCCCGCGCCCTCGCCCAGGTTCTGGCTGGCCACCGTGTACGAGCCCCCGCCATGCGGATAGGCTTCAATCGTCTGCCGGTAGCTGAAATACACAATCGTCAGCAGCGCCACAATCGCCGCGCTCACCGGCACGATGTAATGCACGCCCATCAGCCCCAGCGGGATCAGCAGCGTCAGCGCCGCCTCCGGCCCGTACGCAGCCGAGCTCAGCGCATCCAGCCCGAAGACCGGAATCCCCGCCAGGGGACCGATATGTTCGGCCCGCTCCTCGCTCGTAGCCAGCGGCCGTCCAAAAAGTAAATTCAATGCGCGTGCGGGAAATGCCATGAAGGATCATCCAACAGCCGAAGATTCAATGCGGGGAAGGCCGTCGAAGGCATTGTCTCATGCAAGGCGCCCATCAGTGATCCGTGGACCGTGATCACTGACCACTGACCACTGACCACTGATCCCTGACCACTGAAGGCAGGCGGCCCACTCATCACGGCATTGGGAACTGTGCCCCGTTCATCGCGGCACTATCGCGATGAGCGGGTCTTCGCCGGGCGCCCCAGATCTCGCTTCCGAGCCCCCGGAACTGACCACTGACCCCTGACCCCTGACCCCTGATCACTCCACCTTCCCCGCCTCGTTCTTCAGCACCACGTCCGACACCACCGCCGTATCCACCGTAGCCGGCAGATGCGAACAGAACCCGATCCCCACATAAAACGGCCCGTCGAAGTGCATCGTGATCGGCGGTCCGAACTGGTGCATCGGTTCGCCCGTGATGCTCACGAAAATCGCAATCTGGTCGCCGCGCTTTTCGATGCCCACCCGCTTGGCATGAAGCCCCGCCAGTCCGCCGCCAAACCGATATTGCATGTCCTTGAGGAACACCGCCTTGTCCGTCCGGTACGCCAGGTGAATCATCCCCGCGCCGTGCTCGCCCAGCATCGCCTCCTTCGAGTCGTCGTCGAGATTCTGACGGATCACCAGCACCACCTTGCGATCCCCATAGCCCTTCGGGTCGGGAAACGTCACGTCCCCAGCCAGCGAAACGTCTCCGCTCACCTTCTTCCACAAATAGCGAAACTCGTCCCGGTCGTACCAGATGTTGTATCCAGCCGAATTGATCGTGTACTGCTTCGTCGCCGGATCGTAACTCGCGCTCCCCGGAACCACCGCGCTGCCGATGTCCGACTGCCCGTCAAACACCCCGATCGGCGTATCGAAGTTCGTGCTTGCCCGGTGAAAATCAGCCGGCGGCGGCACTTGCGTGTGCGTCGCCGAACCCGGCTGCGCCCAATCCGGAACCGCTGGCGTAGCCTGCGCCGCCCCAGCAGTCTGCGCCTGCGCGTGAGTGAAATTCGCCCCAAAGCACAAAACCGCGGCAAGCAAAAACGCCTGCCACGATTTTCCGATCGCGAAACCAACCATCAAATTTTCCATAACAAGGAACTTTAGCAGATCGTGCAGAAGCTGATCCCGGGAACCTGATCGGGAAAAGCCGATTCGCCGCCCCTACGCCGCCTCGGCAAGCGGAGCCGCCGGAAGCGTGAACATGAAGCGGCTGCCCTTGCCCACTTCGCTCTCCGCCCAGATCCGCCCTCCGTGCTGCTCCACAATGCTGCGGCACAGCGCCAAACCCAGGCCCGTCCCGCCCAGCGTCCGCGAGTCCGATGCATCTCCCTGCTGGAAGCGCTCGAATATGCGCTCCAGCTTTTCCTGCGCGATGCCCCGGCCCTGGTCCTCCACGATGAAACACACCTCGTTCGCGCCCGAGCCCTTGGCCACCGCGCGCCGCGCTGACAGCCGGATCGTCGTATCCTGCTTTGAAAATTTGATGGCGTTCGTCACCAGCTCGTTCAGCACCTGCATGATCCGTTCCTCGTCGGCAAGCACCATCGCCGGCGCAGCGTTGATGAGAAAGTCGATGCGCGCCGTGCCGGCCGTGCTGTGGGCCACGTCCGCAGCCCGCCGCAGCAGGTCGACCGCCTCTACTGACTGGCGCTGCAAACTCAGCCTGCCCTTTTCCACGCTGTCGAAGTCCAGAATGTCGTTCACCAGCCGAACCAGCCGGTCGCAGTTGCCGATCGCCATCTCCACCATCTGCCGCTGCTTCTCCGGCCGCTTGTCCAGCGCGCCCGATGAAACCAGCCCCAACGCCGCGCGCAGTGACGTCAGCGGCGTCCTCAGCTCGTGGCTCACCGTCGATATAAACTCGTCCTTCATCCTGTCCAGCCGCCGCCGCTCTGAAACATCCTGGAATGCCACCACCATGCCCGAAACGCTGCCCTCTTCCATCAGCGGGTTGGCGCTGTATTCCACCGGAATCGCCGTTCCGTCCCGCCGCCAGAACACATCGTTGTTCATGCGGATTGGCTCGCAGCGCCGCAGCGCCTGCAATATCGGGCTTGTCGAGGTCGAGCTCGGCGTCCCGTCCGCGTGGCTGTGCTGGATCGCCAAATGCATGTCCCGACCCGCCAGTTGCTCCCGCGTGTAGCCCAGCGCGTGCGCTCCCGCCTCGTTGATAAACGTCAGCCGCCCCTCAAGGTCGATTCCATAGATCCCGTCGGCCACTGACTCCAGAATCAACTCCCGCTGCCGCGTCGCCAGGTGAAGCGCCTCTTCGGCCTCGTGCTGTTCCGTCACGTCCATGCCGTGGTTCAACACAAACGTCCGCTCGCCCGGCAATTGCATCCGCCGGCTGCGCAACGCGATCCGGCGATACACCCCGTCGCTGCGCCGAATCGGCAATGCCCCCTGCCACTCCTCCTGCGTCTCCAGCGTCCGCAGGCATTCCTGGAACCTCGCCGCTCCCATCGCGTCCATCAGCTCCGTCGCCGTCCGCCCCACCAGCGCATCCGCACGATAGCCCAGCGTCTCGGCGGTAAATGAGTTCATCGCCGTCACTCGCCCTTCCATCGAGCAGGTGAATACAAATCCCAGGCTGCTCTCCACCATCTCCCGGTAGCGCCCTTCGCTCGACAGCAGCGCTCCCTCCGTCGCCCGCTGTTCGGTCACATCCTGGCCGCTCACAATCACGTACTGAATCTCTCCATTCGGTCCCTGCAACGGCCTCAGCGTCCAGCTCACTCGCCTGCCCGCCGCGCCCTTCCCTTTGCCCTTGGCGCCCTGTTTCGTTTGCGCCTCGCCCGCCGCCGTCTTCCACACCGTCTCCAGAGGTCCGGAAACCTGACCGCCCGCCGCTTCGCGCAGCTTCGCTGCCGCCCAACCCCGGTCGCCCGCTTCCAGAAACTCCTCCACAAATGGCCGCCCTACCACGCTGGTCAGGCTCAATCCCGTCATCTGCAGGCAGGGATCGTTCATCCGTACCACCCGCCCCGCCGTGTCCAGAACTGCCACCAGCGCCGGAATCGAATCCAGCGTCGCCGTCACAAAGCAACGCTCGATGGCCAGCACCCGCTCCGTCCGCTGCCGCATTCGCTGCGCCTGTTCCTGCAGCAGGATTCGCCCATACAACTCCAGCCGCGTCACCGCCTGGCGTCCCAGTTTCTCCATCAATGAAATTTGTTGCGGCGTGAATCGGCCCGGCTCCCGCGCCAGCACCGCCAGCGTTCCAATCACCTGCTGCGAACTTGAGATCAGAGGCGTTCCAAGATACGAGCGGCACGCCGCTCCTTCGCTCAGCAGAATTCCATCCGCAGTAAATCGCGGGTCGTCGCCGGCATCGCTGATCAACAGCGGTGCGCCCTTTTCGAGCACCCACTGGCACGCCGCTGCCTCGCGCGGCTGCTCGAATCCTTCGAATCCGTAACGCGACTTGAACCACAGGCGGCTCGAATCCATCCAGCCCACATACGCAAAGTCCGCGCCGCACAACTGGGCCGCAAGCTCGACAAGCTCATCCAGGGCGGGGTCCCGGTTGCGGTCGAACAAGTTGAACTCCGGTCGTAGAACTCCGTCCTGGTCCTCACCGAGTTGGGAACCAAGCATCGCACTCATTGGCGTACGCACCCGACTGTAAGTATCCGAGATATTTTTTGGGTTGACTCTGGCACAAAAGGGGCAAAACAGCCCCTTCCCACCTACAACTCAAGTAACGTATCTTTTGCGAATATTGGAGTTGCTTTTGTGTTACTAAAGATACCTATCCGTCGTTGACTCCACCCAACCCACCACAGATCTGGGTGCCCCATCCATTCCGCAGTTTCATCGCGGAATGGGTGGGAAACGCAGGTGGCCCACTCATCACGGCATTGGGAACTGTGCCCCGTTCATCGCGGCATTATGCGATGAGCGGGTCTTCGGCGGGTGGCCCACTCATCACGGCATTGGGAACTGTGCCCCGTTCATCGCGGCACTATGCGATGAGCGGGTCTTCGCACAAGGCCGCAACGGCGAAAAACCCAAACCCCTCAATGTCCCGGCAGCTTGCAGCAATCTCCGGCCGCGGCCGCATCGTTGGCCCCCGCGTCCAGCGCCACCTTCCAGCTCCCGTCCGGCTCCCTCCGCCAGATGGTGATAAACCGCCCGCTGGTCAGCACCGGATTCCCGTTCGCGTCCTTGCTCCGGCCCTCGTAGTGGCTCCAGGTATACCCGATGTCTCCCGACGGCCCCATCACCGCCTCAGTCGGAGTCCACGTCAACTGGTAATCCTTCGCCAGCCAGTTGGCGGTTTTCGCAATCGCCACTTTGCCCACCAGCGGAGCGGCGCCATTGCCCAGCAGCACTCCATCCTCGGCAAACCACGAAACAAATCCCGCCCCGCCACGCTCCGCCACATCCTTCGCAAATTTCGCTTCCAGGCTGAACAGCAGCACCTTGCCCGGCTTGACCGTCGTATCGGTCAGCGGATTGGGCGTCGCCTGGTCCGTGTTGCCCGCCGGAAACGTCAACTGTCCCCACCCCGCAACCGAACCCGCGCCCGCCATTCCCGCAACCAGCATAAAGCCGCAAACAATCTTCCTCATTCCCATCGCGTTCCCCGCCCTCCCAAAATCAAAAGGCCTACGCGCCCATCCTACAACGCTCGGTTGCCGGCTGCGGCGGAACCCTGTCACGCGTTCCCTCATACCAGGCCGCTATACTTCCACCATGATTCCCATCGGTTCTCATCCAGCGTGGCATCCGGTGTTTGAGACCCTGGCTTACGCGGCGGGATATGCGGTCTTTCGCCGGCTTCGCGCCCGCCACGGCGACGTGGTCGAAGAGCCGCAGCGCTGGACCGTGCTGGCCGCCGCAGCGGTCGGAGCTTTGCTGGGATGCCGCTTGCTCGGCCTCGCCGAACAATGGCCCACCGTCATCCAGGCCTGGCACGCCGGCAGAATGTGGGCCCTGATGTTCTCACCCGGTGGCAAGACCATTGTCGGCGGCCTGCTCGGCGGATGGCTGGGCGTCGAGATTGCCAAGAAACTGAGCGGGATCAAGCGCCGCACCGGAGATCTGTTCGCGCTGCCGCTCTGCGTCGGCATTGCCGTGGGACGCGTCGGATGCCTGCTGGCCGGCCTCGCCGACGATACCTATGGCAAGCCGTCGAGCCTGCCCTGGGCGGTGAATCTCGGCGACGGCATCGGGCGTCATCCCGTGCAGGTCTACGAGATACTATTCCTGATTCTGCTCGGATTCGTTGTAAGCACAAAAGCAAAACTCCCTGAGGGAGCGCGGTTCAGACTCTTTCTGGGAAGCTATCTCGCCTGGAGAGTGGCGATCGACTTCCTTAAACCCCAGCCATTGGTTGCCGGAATGAATTTGATTCAATGGGCCTGCCTGGCCGGGATCGTTGTTCTGGTCGTGGACGGGGTGCGAATGAGAGAGGAGCTTCATGAGCGGGCGTACTAAAGGCTTTCCATTTGCCAAGATCGTTTGGGTGCTCGCATTGGCCTTCATCGCGGGGGTTGGCCTGTGCGGGTTGGACTTCTTCCTCGCTAACAAGGGCATCGGCAAAAGCACCGAGGAACTTGGCGTCGGCCCCCTCGATAACATTTCGCTCATCGTCATGCTTCTTTCCCTGGTTGGCCTCGTGATCGCGTTGCTTGCGTGGGCGGTGAACGGAATCATCCGAGCCTTCCGGCGCGGGGACAACGGCGCGCAAAAGCTGTTAGACAAGAAGGATGAGAAGGACAAGTTGAGTTAAGCTGCTTGTGGCGCGGACAGGGTTCCGATGACGACTCCGGGATGGTGGAAGCGACAGAGCGGTTATGCCAGGACGGTTGTGGTGCTGGCCGTCTTGCTGGTCTTGCAATTCAGCTTATGCGCCGTTTTGCCTTCCAATGGGGGGTTCGGGGGAAGCGCGATCCAGACAATCCTTGTTCTTGTCACGCTTGCGTTATTGATTGTGGTTTTTGTGGCACGGTTGCTTAAAGCCCTGTTCCTGTAACCAGAGGATGAACACGTGAGGTTCCAATGACTGACAAACTTCGCCCCTATCTGTTCTATGACGTGGCCATCTCCATCTGCTCCACCTGTTACCGCCGGGTCGACGCGAAAATCGTCTTCGAGAACGACAAAGTCTGGATGCTGAAACGGTGTCCACAGCACGGTCACGAGCGTGTGCTGGTGGCCGACGACGTTGACTACTACCGCCGCTCGCGAGAGGTGTTCATCAAGACTCCCGAGCAGCCCATGGTCTACAACACCCCGGTCAAATGGGGATGTCCCTATGACTGCGGCCTCTGCCCGGATCACGAGCAGCACAGTTGCCTGACGCTGGTGGAGATTTGCGATGCGTGCAATCTCACCTGCCCCATTTGCTATGCCGGAAGCGGCCAGCACCGGACCGAATACCGCACCCTGGAACAGATTGAGGCCATGCTCGACTGCGTCGTCCGCAACGAGAAGCAGCCGGACGTGGTCCAGATCTCCGGCGGAGAGCCCACGCTGCATCCGGATTTCTTTCGCGTGCTCGAAATGTGCAAGGAGCGGCCCATCCGGCACCTCATGGTCAACACCAACGGCATCAGGATTGCCCAGGACGAGGAGTTTGCCAGGCGTCTGGCGGGATTCATGCCCCAGTTTGAGGTGTACCTGCAATTCGACTCCCTCGAGCGCGATCCATTGATGCAGTTGCGAGGCGCGGATCTGAGAGGAATTCGCGAAAAGGCGCTGGAGCGCTTGAACAGGCTCGGCGTTTCTACCACCCTGGTTGTAACGGTCGAGCGCGGCGTAAACGACGGCGAGTTGGGCGCGATTGTGGACTTCGCGCTCACCCAGCCGGTCGTCCGCGGAGTTACCTTCCAGCCCGTGCAGCAGGCGGGCCGCATGATGGGGTTTGAGAGCGCGCAGCACCGGCTCACGCTGACCGAGGTCAGGCGGCGCATCCTGGAGCAGACAAATGTGTTCCGGCCGGAGGATTTGATTCCTGTGCCTTGTCACCCGGATGCGTTGGCCATGGCCTACGCCCTGAAGATGGGCGGCAAAACTGTTCCGCTCACCGGTATGGTGCCTCCGGAGGTGCTGATCGACGGCGCGAAAAATACCATCGTGTATGAGCAGGAGGCGGGCCTGCGCGATCACCTGTTCAAACTGTTTGCCACCAATCTTTCCCCCAGTTCCCAGGCTTCCACCCTGCGCGAACTATTGTGCTGCCTGCCCAGGGTGCTCATGCCCAAAGAGCTGGGATACAAAAACCTGTTCCGCGTCCTGATCGTGCAATTCATTGATGCCCAGGCCTTCGATGTGCGCAGCGTCAAAAAGAGTTGCATTCACATCGCCCATCCCGACGGAAAACGGCTCATCCCCTTCGATACCTTCAATATGTTCTATCGCGGGGAGTTGGAAACCACGCGGCTGGCAGGGCTGCGCCAGGCGATAGCCGCGCCCCTTGAGGCCCTGGCGCAGGACTGATTCTCCAAACGGTCGGTCGCGCACCCGGCAGCCCCATCCGCCGCCCGCATTTCGCCCGATACGCCCCGATTTGCGCGCCTGCCCCCCACCCCGCAATTCCCGCATCCGTCTAACCCGCATTTCTCACAGGCGGCGAAAAATCGTAGCGCCGGCCTCCTGGCCCCCAGAGACTTCGCCAGACACTGAATTCTCGGTTCCCGAGAAGACTGTGACAGATGCCGACTAATCCCCCGCAGCCCCGAATCCGTCGAGCGGTATACTATAGGTTGGTTTTACCAAGGCTGAACAACCCTCGCTGCGAGAGGACTTTTTCGCAGCAAAGGGCTTTTTCCCTGATTACTCGGCATTTTTTCGGGGGAAGGATCTAAATGGGAACACTGCTTGAGTCGATTCATTCTCCCGCCGACCTCAAACATCTGAATTACGCGCAGATGGCCACCCTCGCCGAAGAGATTCGCGAGTTCCTCATCCAAACCCTCTCCCGCACCGGCGGCCATCTCGGACCCAACCTTGGCGTCGTCGAACTCACCCTCGCCCTCCACGCCGTCTTTACCACTCCCGAAGACAAAATCCTGTTCGACGTCAGCCACCAGTCCTACATCCACAAAATTCTTACCGGACGCTTCGATCGCTTTGCCACCATCCGCCAGCCCGGCGGCCTCAACGGCTTCATGCTCCGCACTGAAAGCGTGCACGACTGCTACGGCGCGGGACACGCCGGCACCGCGCTCTCCGCCGCCCTCGGCATGGCCGTGGCCCGCGACCTGGCCGGCGGCACCGAGAACGTAGTCGCCGTTGCCGGAGACGCCGCCTTCACCAACGGCATCTCCTTCGAGGCCATGAACAACATCGCCGAACAGACCAAACGCATGATCGTTGTCCTCAACGACAACGAATGGTCCATCGACCGCAACGTCGGCGCAGTCGCCCGCTACTTCCACCGCATCGTCACCAACGAGCACTACCAGCATCTCCACCAGAAGGCCACCCGCCTCATCGAGCGCGTCGCCGGCAAGACCGCCGTTAAAGTCGTCCGCCGCGCCGAGGAGGCTGCAAAGAGCATGCTCTGGCCCTCCATCCTCTTCGAGGAGTTCGGACTCGAGTACTTCGGCCCCATCGACGGCCACAATATTCCCTTGCTCATCGAGACCTTCAAGTTCCTCAGATCCGTCGACCACCCCGTCCTGCTCCACGTGCTCACCCAGAAAGGCCGCGGCTTCCAGCCCGCCCTCGACGGCCAGAAAAAATTCCACGGCCTCGGCCCCTACGATCCTGAAACCGGCGACACCGCCGCCGCCGGCCTGCCCACCTACGCTGAGGTCTTCGCCAATACCCTCACCAGTCTGGCAGACAAAGACCAGCGCATCGTCGCCATCACCGCCGCCATGCCCAACGGCACCGGCCTCGATCTCTTCCGTCCTCACCACCCCACCCGCTACTTTGACGTCGGCATCGCCGAGGAACACGCCGTCGTCTTTGCCGCCGGCATGGCCACCCGCGGCTTCCGCCCCGTCTGCGCCATCTACTCCACCTTCCTGCAGCGCGCCTTCGACCCCATCGTCCACGACGTCTGCCTGCAACAACTGCCCGTCGTCTTCTGCATCGACCGCGCCGGCCTCTCCGGCGACGACGGCCCCACCCACCACGGCCTCTTCGACATCGGCTACCTGCGCTCCATCCCCGGCATCGTCCTCATGTCGCCCAAAGACGAAGATGAACTGGCCGACATGATGAAAACCGCCTTCGAGATTCCCGGTCCCTGCGCCATTCGCTATCCGCGCGGCGTCGTCGCCGGCGTCGCCCGCAAGCCCGAGCCCCAGGTCCTCCCCATCGGCAAGGCCGAGCTGATCCAGGACGGCTCCGACGTCGCAATCCTCGGCCTCGGCCCCATGTTCGCGCTCGCCGCCCAGCTCGCCGCCGCCCTCAAGCGCGAGGGCCACTCCGCCGCTCTAATCAATCCCCGCTTCGTCAAGCCTCTCGACCGCGAGATACTCGCCCGCTACGCCTCCCGCGTCGCCGCCTTCGTCACTTTTGAAGATCACGCGATGATGGGCGGTTTCGGCACCGCCGTCGTTGAAGCCCTCGAGGAAATGGGCTGCTCCGTTCCCGTCGTCCGCATCGGCTGGCCCGATCGATTCATCGAGCACGGCAAAGTCGACCAGCTCCGCGCCCGCTACGGCCTCACCGCCGAAGCAGCCCTGGCGCAACTCCTCCCCCTGCTAACCCGCCGCCGCCGTCCCACATTAGTAGCCAGCTAACCAACTGACCCTATTCCCAGCTCCCAGTTCACTTCTTCACTCTTTCACTTTTTCACTTCTTCACTCTTTCACTTCTTCACTTTTTCACTCGTTCCCCTATTCCCTGACCCCTGATCCCTGACCCCTGATCCCTGACCCCTGATCCCTGACCCCTGATCACTGACCACTGTCTTCTGTGCGACAATCCTCAACAGGCCGGCCCGTCTATGAGAACCATCCACTACGCTCTTCTATATCTGATAGCCGCAGCCCTCGCCGCCCTTCCCGCTTCGCCGCAAACCCCTCCACAATCCAGCCCCGCCACCCTCGTCCTCACTGGCGGCACCGTCGTCGACGTCACTAGCTGGGGCGACTCCGCTCGCGACCTTCCCAACGCCGTCGTCATCGTCCGCGATGGCCGCATCGCCGACGTCGGCGTCTCCGGCGCACTCGCCATCCCCAAAGGCGCCCGCATCCTCGACTGCACTGGAAAATTCCTCATCCCCGGCCTCGTCGACGGCTTTGCAGGCATGAACTCCCAGGCCCAGGCCAACGCCAATCTCTATATGGGCGTCACCACCGTCGTCGCCCGCGCCGACTACCAGCGCGGATTCATCGATCTCGACGCCAATCCCAGTCCCCACCTCTTTCTCATTGACTCCGTCGGCACCACTGACAACTGGAGCCTCCTCGCTCATAGTCCCGATTGGATCTCAAAGCTCCGCGAAGGCACGCTTCCAGTCGAGCTCACCCCAGAAGACACCGCGCGCCAGATCGCCGACACCGCCCGCATCGGCACTCGCGTCCTCTTCCTCGGCCCCAATATCACCGCCGCCAACGCCCAGTGGATCATCACCCACGCCCACGAACTCCACCTCGCCACCTACGGCGATTTCGTCTCCACGCCCTACCGCGTCGGCATCGAGGCCGGCGTCGACGTCCTCCCCCACATGGGCGATTACGAGCTCGGCGTCATTCCCAATGAACTTCAGCGCCCCCTCGTAGACGACCCCTTCGGTCCCTCTGAAATCACCGCCCACGACTACTCTGAGCGCATCCCGCCCAATGACCTCCACCTGCGCAACTACTCCGCCTTCATCGCCGCCCACCACGCCGCCTTGATGCCCACCTTCAGCCTCTTCTACGTCGAGCTCCCCGGCCATCGCAACCTATGGAAAGAGCCGGCAGCCGCGCTCCTCAATCCCAGCCGCATGTTCCATCCCACCGACCGCGCCACCGGCGAAATGCCCTACACGCTTCCCGCCTGGGCGCGCCACCTGCCCCAATCCGGCCAGCGCTGGCTGGCAGCCGACCTGCAGAAACGAGCCGATCAAGGAGCCATGCGCCTCTGGCGCATCAATGAAACCATCTTCTCCGCCTTCCCTCACTACCTCGCCGCCTCCGGCGCTGACGCTCTCGGAACCATGCCCGGCATCTCCATCCACACCGAGCTCGAATTGCTCGTCCGACTCGGCCTCTCCTCGCGCGAAGCCCTCGCCGCCGCCACCAATAACTACGCCCTCCAGTTGGGCTGGACCGAACTCGGCCAGATCGCACCCGGCCGCCGCGCAGACATCCTCGTCGTCGACGCCGACCCCACCATCAACATCTGGAACGCCCGCCGCATCTCCACCCTCATCCTCGACGGCAACACAATCGACCGCGACGCCCTCCTGCATCTCAAAAAATAATTCAGCCGCGCCAATCTCCGCCGGGGTGCCCCCGGTCCCTCGCTTTTGGGGACCGGGGAATCTAAACCAAGACTCGCCGGGTGCCCCATCCATGCCGCAGTCTTTTCGCGGCATGGGTGGGATACCACGAACCAAAGCGAGGGACCGGGGATCGCGACGCCTCCTGCATTTCAAGAAATAATCTCCGCCCCCATCCGCTGGACAGCCGAATACCGCCGTGATTTACCCTCCGGAATGTGGCATAAGATGATTGGATGAGTTACCACAACATCAGCTTCGAAACCGAGGGCGGCATCGCCGTGGTCACCCTCAATCGGCCCCAGCGCCGCAACGCCCTTTCGCTCGCGCTGATGCAGGAGCTCGTCGACTGCCTGGGTGCGATTGGCGCGCGGCCTGACCTGCATTGCGTCATCCTGGCCGCCGCTGGCAAGGTCTTTTCCTCCGGTCACGACCTCTCTGAAATGGTCGGTCGCGAAGAGAACGAATACCGCGAGCTGTTCGACGTCTGCACCGACCTGATGACCCGGCTGCAGTCCATCCCCCAGCCCGTCATCGCCGAGGTGCAGGGCCTCGCCACCGCCGCCGGATGCCAGCTCGTCGCCACCTGCGACCTGGCCATCGCTGCCGAGCAAGCTGCCTTTGCCACCCCCGGCGTCAAGATCGGTTTGTTCTGCACCACTCCCATGGTCGCTCTCAGTCGAGCCGTGGGGCGCAAGCGCGCGCTCCAGATGCTGCTCACCGGCGAGTCGATCGACGCCCACACAGCCGCAGAATGGGGACTCGTGAATCGGGTCGTCCCCGCCGGTCAATTGCGGACCGAGACTCGCCGCCTTGCCGCTCAAATCGCCGCAGCCAGCCCCGCTGTCGTCGCTCTCGGCAAGCACGCCTACTACGCGCAGATCGATCTGGATCAGGCCAAAGCCTACGAATGCGCCAAAGACGTCATGACCGCTAACGCGCTCGCTCAAGACGCGCAGGAAGGTATCTCGTCCTTCCTCGAAAAACGAACGCCATCCTGGACAGGACAATGAGCAATCCCAGCGTCGATGCCGGCTCTCAAATGTTCTTCGTGAATCAACCCGGACATAAAAAGTTTCCCTGTTTTTTCAGTTACCCCGGCATGGAAAGGGGCCTCGCATGGTCAGCAGGGTAGCTCGCGTTCCCGCACAAACCATCTCCGGCGACGAGGCCGCGGACCTCGTTCGCTCTGGCATGTGGCTCGATTACGGGGTGGGGCTCTGTCAGCCCGACGTGTTCGATAAGGCGCTCGCCGCCCGAAGAGACGCCCTCGAGAACGTAAAAATCCGTTCCTGCCTCTCCATGAGGCCGCGGGCTGTTGCTGAAGGCGATCCCGACAGCAGGCATTTCTTTTTTTTCAGTTGGCATTTCTCCGGCTACGACCGGAAAAGACACGACGCCGGCCGCTGCAACTACATGCCGCTCAACCTCGGCGAAGTCCCCGACTATTACCGCCGCTTCCTCGATCCTGTTGACATCGTCATCCTCAAGACATGCCCCATGGACCAGAACGGCTGCTTCAACTTCAGTGCCTCCAATATGTGGCACCGCGCCGTGATTGAACGCGCCAGGATGGTGATTGTCGAGGTGAGCAAAAGCCTCCCCTATGCCTGCGGAGACGAGAACGGCGTTCATCTCAGCGAAGTCGATTACATCGTCGAAGGCGACGGCGATCCAGCGCCGGAGTTGCCAAATCCGCAACCGTGCGAAGTCGATCGCGCCGTTGCGCGCCGCATCGCCGTCGAGATTGAAGATGGCGCCTGCCTGCAGATCGGCATCGGCGGCATGCCCAACGCCGTTTGCACCCTGCTGCTCGAAAGCGGTGTCCGCGATCTCGGCATTCACACTGAAATGCTCACCGACGGCATCGCGGATCTCTATAAATCGGGCCGCATCACCGGCTCCCGAAAAACTCTTGATCCCGGCAAGATCGCCTACACCTTCGCGCTCGGCTCCAGCGCTCTCTATGCGGTCATCGACCGCAACCCGGACTGCTTCTGCCGCCCGGTTGACTACACCAACTCCCCGCACATCATCATGCGGAACGACCGCGTCGTCTCCATCAACAACACCACCCAGATCGACCTGCAAGGGCAGGCCGCTTCTGAATCCGACGGCCACCGCCATATCAGCGGCACCGGCGGACAGCTACAGTTCGTGCGCGGCGCCTATGCTTCCAAGGGCGGCAAATCCTTCATCTGCATGGCATCCACCTACCAAAAGCTCGGCGAGCCCCGCAGCCGCATCGTCCTCAACCTCACTCCCGGCAATATCGTCACCACTCCCCGCTCCGACGTCATGTACGTCGTCACTGAATATGGCCTCGTCAACCTGAAAGGAAAGTCGGTCGCCGAGCGCGCCCTTGCCCTCATCTCCATCGCCCATCCTGATTTCCGCGAGCAACTTGAGCGCCAGGCCTACGAACACCGCCTCATTCCCCACGGCGTTTCCTTCTAGCCAGCATTTCTCACAGGCGACGAAAAATTGTAGCGCCGGTCTCCAGACCGGCTGTTCTGGGGGCCTCCTGGCCCCCAGAGACTTCGCCAGACGCTGAATTCTGGGTTTTCGAGTCGTCTGTGAGAAACGCAGGCCGGGCGCCGGATGCCCCCATCCTCACCGCGTTCTTGTCTTTGCGGGCACGTGGCCCGCTCATCACGGCATTGGAAGCTGTGCCCCGTTCATCGCGGCACTCTCGCGATGAGCGGGCCGGTGCCCCATCCTTGCGCGTTCTTTGCGCAAGGGTGGGATAGCACGGCCTCCCCGCTGACTCGCTGACTCGCTGACTAGCTGACTCGCCAACCAGCTACACCTTCCCCAGCTCCGCCAGGCTATCTTCGCGGCTCGAATCGACCACCAGAAACGTATCCGTCTTCGTCATCTTCGGGAGCGACAAAACCCGCGGAGCCACTCCGAACAAACGAAGCGTGCCCTGCTTCTCATTGAGCGTCCCGTAGGCGTACACCAGCATCCCCAGACCCGCGCTATCCACGTAGTCCACGCCCGTCAGGTCGATCACCATTTTCGTGACCCCATCGGCAATGGTCCTGTAAATCTGCGAGTCGGCTAAACTCAACGAGGTTCCCAGCGTCACGCTTCCTTGCATCGTGACAACCGCGGTCCCTCCCGGCAGTTTTTCAATCTCGACGCTCACTGGCATGCGGACATTGTATACACCCGGCAGTTGAAATCCATTCATATAAACCCATATTTTTCCATTTTGAGCCGCAATTCCTGGCCCTCCGCGTCCCGCAATCGCCACCTTCGTAGAAAGCGCCTCTCACATAGAAATCAAAGCGCCCGCATAGCGCAAACCCAAGTCGCAGGTCCCAGTCCCTGCGTCCCTTAGTCCCTATTCCCGTTCACTCATTCACTCGTTCACTTATTCACTTACTCACTTATTCACTCGTTTCCCTATTCCCTATTCCCTGACCACTGACCACTGACCACTGACCACTGATAACTGATAACTGACCACTGTCTTCCCTCCACCCTCCCCGCTTTTCCCCCGTGAAAATCCAATCCGGCCCAATACTTGCCCTATTGTGCCCTTGCAGGCCGGGTATATAATTGCGCAGTCCCCGGCCCCTCACGCCCAGATTGAGGCACTTCATCCCACCTTTGGAGTCGACCACCATGACCAACCAACAGGATTGCCTTCCCCGGCCGCAATCACAGTCCACGGCTCTCACCCTGATGGCCACATTGCTTGCCCTGTCCGCGCTGCTGCTGCTGCCCCTCGGGGCCGGCGCGCAGAGCGGCCCGCTCAGGATTGGCGTACTGCCATTCGCTGACAACACCGGGTCCGGCTCGGGAAATGTCGCCGGCTCCGTATCCCTCGCCGTGCAAGCTGAGATTGCTCACTCCACGCAACTGATGGGCGTGGTTCTCACCCTCGATGCCGGGTTGAACCCCAACAACCTCGATCCCACCAAAGCCATTGCCATGGGCCGCGCCCAGGGTGTTGACGTGGTAATGATCGGCACCATCCTTGAAGCCACTTCGCAATCGTCCTCCGGCTCCACCAATCTGCCTTCCTTCGGCGGCATCAGCCTCGGCGGCAGCAAGCAAACCACTAAAGCCACCGTCACCCTGCAGGCCGACCTTTACAGCACTTCCAATGGACAGAAAATCGACAGCATCCGCCAAACTGGAAACGCCTCGCAGAACCATGTCGGTACCGATGTCAGCACCAACCTGGGTAACATCAACACCGGCGGCGCCAGCTTTGACAACTCCGCCATGGGCAAGGCCTTTCACTCGGCAGTCAGCGCGCTGGTCAAGCGGATCAATAGCGAACAAGGGCAGATGACTCACTATTCGCCAAGCGAGACGGCGCCCGCGGCTCCTGCCCCGCCGGCTCCGGCGCCGGCTCCCGCAGCCGTTCCGGCGGCCGCCGTTGCGCCTGCCCCTGCATCCACCGCGCCGGCAGCCGCCTCAGTCCCCATCACCGCTTATCAGAATTATGACTTCACGCCCGGAGATACCATCCTCTTCGCCGACGATTTCTCAGCCGTGCAGGATGGCGAGTTCCCCGACCGCTGGGAATTGGTCAACGGCCAGGGCGTCGTCAACAACACCAAGGGCATCCCTGCCTTCCTCCTCACCGACGCCAGCAACGGCGGCTATGCCCGCGTTGCCCCGCGCCTCACCAACAAGAGCTACCTCAGCGCACCCTACACCATTGAATTCGATTTGTATCCCGTTTCCGGCGCTTACCCCACAATGCTTTTCTTCGAGTCGCCAAACGGCGAAGGCTATCTGAACTTCTCGCATGACGGCCTGGAATACCATAGCGCCGACGACAAAACTCTCGACGCCGATCTACCCGCCTCCATGGCCGGCTCCGCCATTTTCGACACCTGGCGTCATGTGGCCGTCGCCTTCAAGGGCACGCAGATGAAGGTATATATCGATCAGTTCCGTGTCTTCGTCGTTCCCGACATGCACATGACTCCCACTTCGGTGCAATGGGGCGGCATGGCCAGCTCGGATCATCCGCTCGCCTTCACCAACGTCCGCATCGCTTCTGGTGGCGGCATGAACATGATCGGCCAGACATTCACCGATGCCAAGATCGTCACCCACGGCATCAACTTCGACGTCGACAAGGCCATCATCCGCCCCGAGAGCATGGGCACCCTGAACCAGATCAAGCGCATCCTTACCCAGAATCCAGGCCTCAGGTTTGAGATCGACGGGCACACTGACAACTCGGGCACTCCCGCGCACAACCTCACCCTGTCTCAGCAGCGCGCGGATGCGGTCAAGGCGCAACTGGTCGAGATGGGCATCGACGGCTCGCGGCTCACAACCAAGGGCTTTGGCGACACCAAGCCGATTGCCCCGAACTCCACGCCCGACGGCAAAGCCAACAACCGCCGCGTAGAGTTTGTGCGCATCAAGTAAATTGGATCGAGGGCTTCACAGCCTGCGGAAAAACTCAATATGGGCGGGGTATTTAGAAGTTTTGTAACAGTCCCCCACCGGCTTCGCCGACCCACGGAGATGAAACTCCGGCCGCCCCACAAATGCTCCGTGCCCCATCCATCGAGCGTCTTTTGCTCGATGGGTGGGAGACCACAAAGGCCAACCGCCCGCCATCGGGTCTTTCCAGGTTCCATCCTGTATCTTTTCAGGGCACGACCTCAGTCGCGCCGCAAATATCCAAAAACGGCGGGCTTCAGCCCCTGAGGGATGTTCTCAGCCCAGCCGGATCCCTTGACCACCCGGCAACCGCCCGGCCCTGCCATTCCCGCATGAATCCTGCCCACCCCGCCGCACCAACCCTTACCCCCATCATTTAACCTGAAACCAGCAATCGACTTCGTCCCCATGCCCCTGACCCTCTTCCGAGCGCGACCCGGACTTCTGCACCATAACCGGTGGCTGGTCCTCATCGCGGCCTTCAAATTCGCCCAGGCCGCCCTGTTCATCGCCATCGGTGTCGGCGCGCATCGCCTGCTCCACAAGGATTTCGGCGATTGGCTCTTTGAGCTCGCCCATCATCTCCGTTTCAACCCCGAGTCGCGCATCGTCGACTTCATCCTGTTGAAAGGCAAACTCGTCAACGATTCCGTGCTCCGCCGCATCGGCCTCGTCGCCTTTTGCTACTCCGCAATCGGCATCGCCGAGGGCGTCGGCCTCTACCTCGAAAAAGCCTGGGGCGAATTCCTCACCATCGCCATCACCGCCTCGTTCCTGCCCTGGGAGATCTTTGAAGTCTTCCGCCGCGTCACCTGGATCCGCATCAGCCTCCTCACCATCAACATCCTCGTCTTCTGCTACCTCTTCCAGCTAATCACCGGCCGAGGCCGCCTCAAAAACCGCACCCCAAAAACCTGATCCACCACCAGGCGTATTCCCTGATCCCTGACCACTGACCACTGATCACTGACCACCGTCCATCAGCACCAGCGACCGCTGCGCAAACGGCGAATACACCAGCAGCGTCAAACAAGCCAGCGCCAATCCAAAATTGATATGGTGCAGCAGCAGAAACGGCGACAGCGCCCAAAGCTCATCGAACGGCATCAGAAACGGCCACATCTTCAAAAAATTTCCCCGCGCCCCCGGCGCATGAAACAGCACCGCGCACAGCACGAAGGCTCGAACGGGAATCAATATCGCCGCGGTCACGATCAATACATTCATTGCCAGCGCTGCTCTCGGCAGCGGCGAAAACAAATCTCCAATCTCCGCCAGGTTTGCCAGCGCCCCAACATAAAAACCCAGGTACATAAGCTGCAACAAAACAAACAGCGTCTGCACCACTCGATGCGAGGCCTTCGGAAGCTCCTCCGGCGAAGCCAGAATCCGGCCAAAAAGTTTAGCCCCCGGCTCCGCCCCAACTCCACCGTGCTCCTCTGCCGCTCCGGACGGCGATTCCGCAGCTATCTCGTCCTTACCGTCTCCGATCCGCTCCACCGGAGCCACAAATCGATAGCCGCGCCGCGCCCGCGTCACCACAAATCGCGGATTGCTCGCCGTATCTCCCAGCGCCTCGCGAATCCGATTCACCGCCGAGTTTACCCCGTGCTCATAGTCCACAAACGTCCCGTCGGGCCAAAGCTCCCGCGAGATTTCCTCCCTCGTCAGCAGCTCTCCCGGCCGCTCCAACAACAGCATCAGCACCTGGAACGGCTGCGCATTCAACTTGATCAGCACTCCCTGCCTCCGCAACTCTCCCGTCGTCGAGTCTGCTTCAAAGGCTCCAAAGCGATACCGCCGGCCTGGCCGCAAATCCGTCATCCGATTCGTCATCTCTTTTCTTTCTGCCCAGTGTATCCGATCGCCGCCTCCATCCCCACCCGTCGCCCCGGCGATAATTTCCCGCAACTCAAACAGCCGCAACCCCTTGCACCGTGAGAAACAATGGTCAACAAGTGAGATTCCATGCATTGCCTTCTGCGCCGATACAGTGCAACATCCAATTCATGAAACGCCGGCTCTCAGCTTCGCAAACTCTCTTCACCCTCTGCGGATTCCTCGTACTCGCCGCCGCTCCCGGCCGAGCGCCCGCCCAGCCCTCGCCCGCCGCCGTCGCCGCCTTCAACACCTATATTGATACCGTCGAGTCCCGACTCGCCCGGCAGCACAGCTCCCCAACCACCTTCCTCGACTCCAACCCGCAACTTGACGCCCGCCTCCGCCAGGGCGAATTCATCGTCGAGCAGCTCTCCCCATCCGCCGCCAATCTCCCCGGCGCGCTCCTCCACGATTGGCGCGGCTCCGCCTTCGTCCCCGGCGCCAAAGCCGCCGCCTTCGAGCGCCTCATGAAGGACTTCCCCGCCTACCCGCAACACTTCTCCCCGCAAGTCCTCCAGGCAAAAATCCTCTCCCAGCAGGGCAACCACTTTGAGGTGTCCATGCGCGTCCGCCAGCGCCACGTCATCACCGTGGTCATGGATACGGCCTACGACGTCACCTTCTCGACCCTCGATCCTCTCCGCGGTTACAGCATCTCCCGCAGCACGCAAATCTCTGAAATCGACTCTCCCGGCGCCCCCCGCGAGCGCGCCCTCACCCCCGCCCAGGATCACGGCTTTCTCTGGCGTCTCAACACCTATTGGACATACGAGGAACGCGACGGCGGCCTCTACATCCAGATCGAATCCGTCTCCCTCACCCGCTCCATTCCCACCGGCCTCGCCTGGGCCGTCGGACCCTTTGTTGAAAGCGTCCCCCGCGAATCCCTCGATTTCACCCTGCGCGCCACCAGCGCCGCCCTGCGAAAATGACCCGCCCTCGCCGCCGCACTCCAGCCCAAAAATCCACCGGAAAGGAAAACCCCATGCCCGCCACAATCGAAACCGCCCCCGCCCAGCCGGCCTTCCAATCCGCACGCCGCATCAACCAGTCCCTCACCGCCGCCATCGAAAAACGCGCCCTTCAATGGATGGCCCTTCGCGCCCCCACCTGGCTCACCTCTGACCAGCTCACCCTCCTCGGCCTCGCCTCACAAATCGCCGCCGGCCTCTGCTACGCACTCGCGCGCTATAACCGCCTCGCCCTGCTCCTCGTTATCCTCTGCATCGCCCTCAACTGGCTCGGGGACAGCCTCGACGGCACACTCGCCCGCGTCCGCAACCAGCAGCGTCCCCGCTACGGCTTCTACGTCGATCACATGGTCGACATCTTCGGCTCCCTCGCCCTCATGTCCGGCCTCGCCTGCTCCGGATTCCTCCACTGGCAAACCGCCATCGCCATGCTCATCGCCTTTCTCCTTCTCTCCAGCGAGAGCTACCTCGCCACTTACACCCTCTCTTGCTTCTCGCTCTCCCAGGGACCCTTCGGTCCCACTGAGATTCGCCTTCTCCTCATCGCCGGCAACCTCGCCCTGCTGCGCACTCCTTACGCCACCATCTTCGGCCACAAGCTTCTGCTCTTCGATGTAGGCGGAGCCATCGCCGCCGCCGCCATGTTCGCCATGGCCATCGCCGTCACCCTCCGCCACACCGCCCAACTCTACCGCCAAGAGCCGTTGCCGTGACCAGCCCCGTTGCCGTGAACCGAGGTGCAGCCGTGATCAGGCCCGCCGCCGTGAACCTCTTCATCCGCTGGGGCAAGTTCAATCTCGTCGGAGCCATCGGCATGGCCGTGCAGCTTGCCTCCCTCGCCCTCATCAACCGCTGTCTCCCCGGCCACTATCTCTTCTCCACCGCCGCGGCCATTGAACTCACCCTCCTCCACAACTTCGTCTGGCACCTCCACTACACCTGGCCCGACCGCCGCTGCCATTCCACGCTCCTCACCCAATGCCTCCGCTTCCATCTCTCCAACGGACTGGTCTCCATGATCGGTAATCTGGCCCTCATGCGCATTCTGGTCAGCACCGCGCACCTCCCCGTCCTGATCGCGAACTGCATAGCCATCCTCTGCTGTTCCATCATCAATTTCGGTTTAGGCAACAACTGGGCCTTCCCCGGCAAACCACCCCAAATCCAAAGCCAGCCAACCTAACCCGCCAACTTGCCAACCCGCAACTCGCTGACTTGCTGACTCGCTGACTCGCTGGTTTGCTGACTCGCTGACTCGCTAACTCGCCAACTCGCCAACTCGCCAACCCGCCAACCCGCCAACCCGCTAACTCGCCAACTCACTAACTCGCTAACTCGCTAAACCCGCCAACCCCGCTGAAGAATAGACTTGTCATCCTGAGCGAGCGCAGCGAGTCGAAAGCCTGCCCTGAGCGTAGCCGAAGGGGACCTACGGTTGTTCTTCGGGGCTTTGAACGGGAGACCTGCGGTTGCTTTTCGGAGCTTTGAACGGGGGGACCTGCGGTTTCCCGGCCAACTTGCTGACTCGCTGACTCGCTAACTCGCTGACTCGCTGTCAGGTGAGCGTAGTCGAAGGGGACCTGCGGTTGTTCTTCGGGACTTTGAACGGGGGGACCTGCGGTTGTTCTTCGGGACTTTGAACGGGGGGACCTGCGGTTGCCTTTCGGGCCTTTCAAGGTCGCACCCCTGTAGGCCGGGGTTTCAACCCCGGGCCGGAACAAACAACGGAGGGAGCAGGGGCCTTCAGGCCCCTGAATCCAGGCCTTCCATAAACGCGGGCTTCAGCCCCGGCCGTACACCTGAGCCCCTCCAAAAAGAGCCGTCCTCCTGAGCGACCGAAGCGCAGCGCAGCGAGTCGAAGGACCTGCGGTTGCCTTTCGGGCCCTTCAAGGTCGCACCCCTGTAGGCCGGGGTTTCAACCCCGGGCCGGAACAAACAACGGAGGGAGCAGGGGCCTTCAGGCCCCTGAACCCCGGCACAACCCACCCAACAAGAATCAGGAAGAACGTGTACGCGGCCCAAGCCGCGTACAAAACCTCGTGCTGCCCTTCACTCCGAAAACAGCGCCTTGCGCAGACTGGCCACGTTCTCTCGCACCCGCGTCTCCGCAAGCGTCCGCAACTCCTTCCGGCTGATCCCATAATCCGCCAAACTTCTCGCCGCGCTGTCCAGGCAGTCCGCCAAATTCTTCTCCGCGTCCAGCACCTTTCCGCCTAGCTCGCTGTCTTCAATCTCGACTGCCGTAAAAATGTGTCGTAACGAAAGCACGTCCATCTGGCGGGCGTCCTCCGGGATGTCGATCAGGCGGCGGGCGATCTTTCTCATGCGAATCCCCTCATGCGCCATCGACATCCCCTCAAGCCGAACACGGCCTTCGTTGGCGCGCAGCCGCAAGCGATCGTTGTCGTAGGTCTTGGCGACCTTCTTCAGCTTCGCCACCACCTCAATTGGGATGCTCACGCTGCCAATCTCGGCAGCCTCAATCGCAACCTCCACGCTCCTGCCCGTCACCACCACCGTAAGCGCCTCGCGCCCAGCCGTGAAGTCCACCACGTCCGGACCCTGCGCGCTTCTGCCCTGCAATATCACCCGCAGAGCCTTGTCAAGTTCCTTCCGATCCACCATCAAATCCATTCCAAACCCTCCCTTACGTTCACCATCGCGAAGCACGCCTCCGGCGTGACGGAACCGCAGGCAACAGCGGAGCGGCCAGCCTCTCATAGAGCGCGAAGAGAAATTCAGCCCGCGCGGAGTGTCTTCCCGGCTTCCGGCTCCCGTTTCCAATACTAAGCCGTCCCTCCCTGCGCTATCCTCCATACTGAGCAGCATTCATGTCCTCGTTCAACCTCAAACCGACTCATGCGCCGGTCAAGAAGTACTACGCGACCCTCCAGCGCTTCGCCCGCGGTCACTTTGACAAGGAGGGCAACATCCGCGGAGCCTTCGAGGACCTGCTCAAACACTGCGCCCGCCAATACGACTGGACCCTCGTCCCCGAATACTCTATCCCGCGCAAGGACCGCAATCCCCTCAGCGTTGACGGAGCCCTCCTCGACGCATTCAATCTCCCGCGCGGCTACTGGGAAGCCAAGGACACCAAAGATTCGCTCGAAGCCGAGATGAAGAAGAAGTTTGAGGCCGGCTATCCCCGCTCCAACATCCTCTTCCAGCGCCCCGACCGAGCCCTGCTCTTCCAGGACGGCCGCATCGCCGGGCGTGGCATGTCGCCCACGACTGTAGGCTCAAGTGGATTTCCATTTGCATTGTGAACACAAATAAATGCCGGCTCAAATCGGGAGGCAGTATCAAGTTGGTGCCCGGTTATCAACAATGCCCCTATAAGAAATGAGGATTTTCGTCGATTTTTCGCCTATACTGTCGTTGAGTTCTGACCATAATCGGTAGGTCAACGCATGAAAAAGCATCCGGCAAACCTGAGACTGGTCTACCCGCTAAATGAGAATCGGGAAGCTGCCGATTGTGGCCAGCCTTCGCTTTCGACCGTCGATTTGTTCTGCGGCGCAGGGGGCATTACTGAGGGCTTTCGTCAAGCGGGGTTCCGCTGCCTCTATGCCAATGACTGCATGCCGGAAGCCATCCAGACGTTTGAGGAGAATCATCCCGGTGTTTGGGCGGATTGCGAGAACATTGAGCGGGTGAAACCTGCGGAGATCCGCGCAAAGCTCAAGATAGCCAAAGGCGACTTGGACGTGCTCGTGGGCGGACCGCCGTGCCAGGGCTTTTCAATCAATGCGCCGGGGCGCTTCCTATCCGACCCGAGAAACAAGCTCTTCAAAGACCACGTCAGATTCCTTGTTCCCTTGGAGGGGCGGTAAATTCAGTGATCAGCGTCCGCAAGCAAAGCGCGAATCCCAACCATAATTGCCTACAGGGCAAGCGCTGCCCAGAATGCGGCTCCTATGGTCCGTTCGAGGTTTCGGTTTCCATGAGAGTTCTGTTACTCGACAGCGGGTCCGACGATGCGGAGGACGGAGCCATCGAATATCATGACGAATCGTGGACAGTATGCCGCGCATGTAGACACGAGGGGAAGTTCGGCGACTTCAGCGAGTGAGCATTCATGATTAATTGGATATATTTTCCAAAGTCCTCTCCGGTCCCCGACTTTGGTCTTTCCATCGTCACTCTTTTCGAAGAAAATGCCCGCGCCATCGACTCGACTTCAAATGTGAGGCAGCATAGCGATGCCGTGATGGAGCGCCTCAGACCGGGGCTCGAAGAGCTGGGGTTTCGAGTCGAGAAGGGCAAGACCAGCGAGGGTAAGATAGTGGTTCCCGTCCTTTTTGGACGCAAAGGGAAAATTCTGAAATGCTTCAATGCCGACGCCCATGCCGCAAGGGCTGGCTGGGTGCTTGAGGTCGAAGCGGGCCGCGCGGTTGACAACAACCAATTCCTTAAAGACGTCTTTCAGGCCTGCATGATGCACGACGTCCTCCATCTTGCTATAGCTGTGCGAAATTCCTATCGTGGCTCGGACGATTTTGCCAAAATTGAAAACTTCCTGGAGACGCTGTACGTCAGCGGACGGCTCCAGCTCCCTTTGAAGGGCATTCTCCTCATTGGATATTGACCGGTTGTTATTGTAGTCCGTCCTCTTATTGGGCTGAGCTGAGGCCGGTTCATACTCGTCGAACCATGATCGATTCATCTCTCCTGGAGTTGCAGGGGTCTTAAGGTGGTCTTGGGTACGCATGGCGGAGGGAGCAGGGGCCTTCAGGCCCCTGGATCAAGCTCAATGGGCGGCCTTTAGGCCCGGGCTTCATTGCCTTGTAGCAGGTTTAGCCTTGCAGGTGGAGGGGCATGGGATCCAACGAGGCGCGAGCGGCAGAACTGAAGGAGTGGGCTTGCGGCGTCGAAGCAAGTCCTCGGCGAACGGGGTTCTCTTCAATGTACCGTACACAGTTCATGAACTTCTCTTTGCTCATGATCTGGCTCTCGTTGAAGCTGCGCATCCACACCTCGGTCTTGCCCTTCAGGCGGAAAGAGAAACCTCCTTTGATGAACTGCATCGCCTTTTCAAGCGACACGTCGGGGGAGGGCGTGATCAAAGCGTGGAAATGGTCAGGCATGATGACGAATGCGTGCAAAAAGGAACCTTCCCTGGCTGCGATAGTCGAGGATGGTTTGCTGTAGCAGTTCCGCAGTGGCCGTGACCTGAAAAAGGCTGTGGCGTTGCGCTGTTACAGCGGTGACAAGATACGTTCGGGTTTCTTGCGGCGCGAGTCGCACATCGGAAGCATAAACGAAATGCCCGTGGCTAAAGCCAATTTTATTGAGGGCCCTCATTCAGGGGCCTGAAGGCCCCTGCTCCCTCCGCCGGGAGGAGCCAGAGCGTCCACCATGGATCAGGTGGCGCTCGCTTTCACCGCTCCTAGCAACTTTCCGCCAGCCCAGGTCTACGAGACGGCTATCCGAGCGTCGTTGACTCAGCCTTAATGGACCGCAGCGCCAACATGCGCGCTATCCGCAGCAAGGATATGCGACC
>Ga0182013_10000837_pt1 | contig 42666 bp, 48 predicted proteins | sample 612S2MmetaG_FD_120487 | JGI IMG/M metagenome (GOLD analysis project Ga0182013, IMG submission 120487) | Permafrost microbial communities from Stordalen Mire, Sweden - 612S2M metaG | ecosystem: Environmental > Terrestrial > Soil > Wetlands > Permafrost | place: Sweden: Stordalen | collected... | reverse complement strand
TCGGAGATCACCGAGTCGAACGGCTCGTCGTCGATGGCGACGGTGTGCGGCTCATCGCTGGCGCTGATGGATGCGGGCGTGCCGCTCAAGCGGCCGACCGCCGGCATCGCCATGGGCCTTATTCTCGAAGGCGACCGCTTCGCGGTCCTGTCCGACATTCTCGGCGACGAGGACCACCTCGGCGACATGGACTTCAAGGTCGCCGGCACCACCGAGGGGGTCACCTCGCTACAGATGGACATCAAGATCGCCGGCATCACCGAGGAGATCATGCGCGTCGCCCTCGCTCAGGCGAAGGATGGGCGACTGCACATCCTGGGCGAGATGAACAAGGCGCTGCCCGACGCCCGCTCCGAGCTCGGCGAGTTCGCGCCGCGTATCGAAACGATGAAGATCCCAACCGACAAGATCCGCGAAGTGATCGGCACCGGCGGCAAAGTGATCCGCGAGATCGTCGAGAAGACCGGCGCCAAGATCAACATCGAGGACGACGGCACGGTCAAGATCGCCTCCGCCGACGGCGCCAAGATCAAGGCGGCGATCAACTGGATCAAGGGCATCGCCGCCGAGCCGGAGGTCGGCGCGATCTATGACGGAACCGTGGTCAAGACGATGGAGTTCGGCGCCTTCGTCAACTTCTTCGGCTCGAAGGACGGCCTCGTCCACATTTCCCAGCTCGCCAAGGGCCGCGTCGCCAAGACCACCGACGTCGTCAAGGAAGGCGACAAGGTCAAGGTCAAGCTGATGGGCTTCGACGACCGCGGCAAGGTCAAGCTTTCGATGCGCGTCGTCGACCAGCAGACCGGCGAGGACCTGGAAAAGAAGGAAAAGGACGCAGCCGAGCCCGCGGCGTCCCAAGGCTGATCCCGCGTTAACCCTACGGGGTTAATTCCGGTTAACCCACGAAATCGCCAGAGCGGCGCCGCACCGGCGCCGCTCTTTGTCGTTTTTCTGCGGGCGTCCCGTAACGACGTTTCGTCAACCGCGCCTGCCGAGAATTGCCCGCGTTAAGGCGAGCGAAACGTCGACCGCGCAGACTGTCCGATCAACGAATCCAGCCCAAGAGTCTTCCATGCAAGTCAGTTTCACCGACGCGCTCGAAGGCGGCCGCGCCGTCCGCTCGATCGGCCGGATCAAGGCTTTCGGTCGCTGGCGCGCCGCCGACGAGCCGGCGACCGACGCCGACCGCCGCGCGTTGCTGCTGGCGCTCACCCGCGAAGCCGAGGAATACGGCGCCGACGCTCTGGTCGAGGTCCGCTTCGAAGTCGACGAGACCGCCGAGATCGACGGCGTGAGCCTGCGCCGGCTGGTCGCCACCGGCGCGGCCGTCAGCGCCTCGCTCGCCGCCTGAGATCCGGCGCGGCGGCGCTAGCCCGACCGCCGCGCCGCCAGCCCGAACAGCGTGAAGGCGCACACCTCGCGCCCGCCCTGGTTGACGCCGGAAATGCGCATGCCGATCAGGCCCCAGCCCGGCCGCCGGATCTCGCGCATCGATTCGACCCGCAACGAATATGCGATCGTATCGCCGACCTTGACCGGCGCCGTCCAGCGCAGGTCGCGCACGCCGCGGCCGAGGCCGAGCGGCGGCGGCGCCTCGCCTTTCGCCGCCGCGGCCTGATGCTGCCCGCGGCGTCCGTCGACCAGGAGCCGCATCGACACGCTGACGGTGTGCCAGCCTGACGCGACGAGGCCGCCGAAGATCGACTTCGCCGCCGCCGCCTCGTCGAGGTGAAAAGGCTGTGGGTCGTACTTCTGCGCGAAGGCGACGATCTCATCGCGAGTGAAAGTATGCGACCCGAGCGACGCCGCCTGGCCGACCGCGTGGTCCTCGTACCACAACCCGATCATCGCGCGGCCTCGCCGTCGGGACGGCGGCGAAAGAGCACCGACCCCTGCTGCCGCAGCACGACTTCGCGATCCTGATTGAGGAGCTCGAACCGCATCTCGATCAGGCCGATTTCGGGACGCGAGCGTGACGGCCGCGCACCGATCGTCGTGCGGCGCACGCTCAGGCGGTCGCCCGGCTTGACCGGCTTGAGCCAGTCGATCGAGTCGAGGCCCGGCGAGCCCTGCGCGCTCGAGCGCAGGAAGACCTCGTCGCAATTGATGCGCATCATGATCGCTGCGCTGTGCCAGCCGGAAGCGATCAGGCCGCCGGCCATCGTCTCTCGCGCCGCGACCTCGTCGAGATGGAACGGCTGCGGATCAAATGCGCGCGCGAAGGTCATGATCTCTTCGGCGGTCACCGCGTAATCGCCGTATTCCGCCGTCTCGCCCGGCGGAAAATCCTCGAAATAGAGCCGATCCATCACGTCCGTCTCAGGTGGCGAAGCGGAAGTGCAGGACATCGCCGTCCTGGACGACGTAGTCCTTGCCCTCGAGCCGGAACTTGCCCGCCTCGCGCGCGCCCGCCTCGCCCTTGTGGGCGACGTAGTCGTCATAGGCGATCGTCTCGGCGCGGATGAAGCCCTTCTCGAAGTCGGTGTGGATGACGCCGGCGGCCTGCGGCGCCCGCGCGCCCTTCTCGACCGTCCAGGCGCGCGATTCCTTCGGCCCGACCGTGAAGAAGGTGACGAGATGCAGCAGATCGTAGCCGGCGCGAATGACGCGGTTGAGGCCGGGTTCGGCGAGACCGACCGCCTCGAGATAGTCCCTCTGCTCGGCCTGCGGCAGCACCGCGATCTCGCTCTCGATCTTGGCCGAGACCACCACCGCCGCCGCGCCCTCCTTGGCCGCGACCTCGCCCACCTTGTCGGCGAAGGCGTTGCCCTTGTCGGCCGAGGCTTCCTCGACGTTGCAGACATAGAGCACGGGCTTCGACGACAGCAGGCCGAGCGACTGGAATTGCCTGTGCTGGTCGCGGCTGACCCCGGCGGCGCGCGCCGGTCGGCCCTCGCGCAATTCGGCCAGGCTGCGCACGGCGAGGTCGTGCAGCTCTTTCGTCTCCGCGTCGCCGCCCTTGGCCTTCTTTTCCATCGCGACGACCCGCCGCTCGAGGCCTTCGAGATCGGCGAGCATCAGCTCGGTCTCGATCGTGGCGATGTCCGACAGGGGATCGATGCGGCCCTCGACATGAGTGACGTCGCCGTCCTCGAAGCAGCGCACGACATGGGCGATGGCGTCGCATTCGCGGATGTTGGCGAGGAACTGGTTGCCGAGCCCCTCGCCCTTCGAGGCGCCGCGCACCAGGCCGGCGATGTCGACGAAGGTCAGGCGGGTCGGGATGATCTCCTTCGAGCTGGCGATCGCCGCGAGCGTCGTGAGCCGCGGATCGGGCACGGCGACGTCGCCGACGTTGGGCTCGATGGTGCAGAACGGGTAGTTGGCCGCCTGAGCCGCCGCGGTCTGGGTGAGCGCGTTGAAAAGCGTCGATTTGCCGACGTTCGGCAGGCCGACGATGCCGCATTTGAAGCCCATGGAGACGCGCTCGCCAATGCTGACGTTCGGCGCTCGAATGACGGCAGCGGCGCGCTGAGTCCCTTCTCCCCGCGCGCGGGGAGAGGGAAGAGCGCCGCATCCGCCGAGCGACGGAACGCTTCAAGAAAGTTCGAGCGGCCCTATGCGCGGGCGCGGGCGAAAAGGCAAGTGGCGGAATGTCGGGACACGCCGTTGTCAGGCCCGGTCGATGCGGCCGGAATAGCAGCCTCGCTTGGCGTAATGGGCGTGGATGTAGCTCACCTCGGCGTTGGCCAGCAGCCGGGCGATGAGCGGCTCGACGGCGGCGCCCTCGACGATGTCGGCGTCGAGCATCATGCCGCTGGCGTCGAAGGCGCGCAGCGACAGCAGCCGCGCGCGCATCACCGCCGGCACGTCGTCGACCCGGTCGTAGGCGGCTGCGGCGCCTTCGCGCACGAAGATCGCGTGCGAGGCCCGATAGGGCGTGTCGGCCGGCTGGCAGACGTGGTTGAGCAGCAGCACGGTCTCGCCCGGCGCGGCGTCGCGCATCTCCACCCGGCAGGGAAAGGCCTGCGGCTTGTCGGCGACATAGCGCTTGACGCCGAGACTGGCCAACTCGTCGTCGCGCAATCCGAACAGGCGCCGGAAAGGTTCGGGCGACAGCCCGCTGATGCGGAAAGCCATGGGGAACTCCAAATTGTCGGGAGCGCACCCAATCAGCCGCGCGGCGCGGCCGCCACCCGGTTCCTGCGGTCGCGTTCGACCGCGTGGCGCGTTTGCGCCGCGCCTCCCTCGTCGACGCCGGCGCGCGCTCGGGGTAATCTCACCCCATGCGAGAGGGACAATTCAGCCGCACCGCGCTCGGCGCCGCCGGGCGTCGCGCCGCGCATCAGGTCATCGACGGCGCGCGCGTGTTCGACGACCCGCTGGCGCTGCGCATTCTGGGGCCGGACGCGGACGCCGCAGTCGCCGAGGCGCGCGCCGACCCGGCCTTGCGCGGGTTGCGCTTCTACGTCGCCATGCGCAGCCGCTTCGCCGAAGACGCGGCGCGACGCGCGATCGCGCACGGCATACGGCAAATCGTCGTCCTCGGGGCCGGCCTCGACACGTTCGCCTATCGCGTCGAGCCGATCGAGGGGTTGCGCGTCACCGAGGTCGACCATCCGGCGACGCAGGCCGAGAAGCGCCGCCGCCTTGCAGCTGCAGCGATCGCCGCGCCGTCGCACGTCGTCTACGCAGCTTGCGATTTCGAGACCGAGAGCCTGGCGGACGCGCTGGCGGCGTCGGGGTTCGACGCCGGGCGGCCGAGCGTCTTCCTCTGGCTCGGCGTCGTCCCCTATCTCACCGAGCCGGCGATTTTCGCCACCCTGGCCTTTATCGGCGCCTTGGCGGGCGGAAGCGAAGTCGTGTTCGACTATTCCAGTATGGCGGCCCCGATCGCCGGGGGAGGCCGGCGCCGAGTGCATGAAATCGTCAGGGCGCGAGCGGAGGCCGCCGGCGAGCCGTTGCGGACCTTCTTCGCGACGCCCGCGCTGCACGAAAAGCTGCGCGCGTTCGGCTTTCGCAGCATCGAAGACCTCGATCCCAACGAAATTGTGGCGCGCTTCTTCCCCGAACGCGCCGCCCGGTCGAGCGAAGGGGGCGGGCATTTCGTCCTGGCCGGGACGTCGCCGCCGCGCGCGGCGACCGCCTGAACCGACTTCACAGCCGCGCTTTGGCCTGGGAGACGGTGAGGAAAGTGAATTCCTGGATGCCGATGTCGGTGATCACGTCGGCGCCGAGCCGGGCGTTGACGGACTTGATCAGCGACGCGGTCATCTTCTTGAGATCGAATTGCTCGAGGTGGTCGAAGTCGATCGTCGGATCGTCGTAGAGGTAGCGGAACGCTTCGTCGACGATGAAGGCGTCGGGCGGCAGCGGCGCCTTCGCCGCCGCGGCGTTGTCGACGACATAGGAGAGCTGCGCGACGATGTAGCCCTTGACCGCGCCGTCGCGGATCTTCGGGACGTTGAACTCCTTGGTCTTCTTGAGCTCCTTCGGCGTCTTGGCCTCGACGGCGGCGGGATGGGCCGCCTCAGCGCGGAAATGCGTCGTCGCGTAGCCCGCCGCAAGCGTCGTCAGGCAGGCCCAGAATCCGATCATGATGATGCGGATCATTGGTCGTCCCAGTAGCGATCCGAATAGGTCCCGTCGGACTGGCTGTCGCGGATCGCCTGCGTGATGATGTTCGAGACCGCGCGCGCCGCGGTCAATTGCGTGCTGAGCAGGCGGCGGTTGGTTTCGAGCCGCGTCTGCAGGTCGCCGAGCGCGGCGGCGAGGACCGGGCCGAGCCGCTGGCCGGCGACACTCGGCGCCAGCCGATTGAGCTCGAGCAGGCCTTGGCTCTTGCGGCGATTGAACGCGTCGTAATCGACCGGCCCGCGCCGCGCGATCGCCTGACTTTCCTCCTCGAGCGCCAGATTGATGCGCTCGATCGCCGGCAGGATCATCGCCGCCGGCGACTGCGGACGGCCGTTGGACGCAAACTTCAGGACGGCGCTCACGAGCGCTTCTCGCCGGCGAACAGGACCGCGCCGCTGTCGACGTCGGCGCCGCTCGGCAGCGCCAGCGAATTGGCGCTCATCTGCGCGGTGGCGGCGGTCGCGGCGGAGTCGGCGCGCCGCACTTCTTCGAGCGCCTCGGAGGCGGCGCCGAGCGGATGGCTGGCAAACAGACGCTTGGCGATGCCGAGCGCGTCGGACTTGGCGATCTGCCGCGACACCTGATCGGCGAGCATCGACTTCCACATGTCGCCGGCGAGCCCCTGGCCGAAGATCGAGCTCGCGTCCTTCGGCAGCATCTCGCTGACGAAACTGTTGAGCATCACCGCCTCGAAATTGGTCTGGACCTTGGCGGCCTTTTCGTCGACGGCGCCGGCCGCCGTCGCCGCCTCGGCGGCGAAGCGCGCGCGCGCGTCGGCGGCCGACGGCCCGTTCGCCGCCGCGGGCGCAGTCGCGGCAAGCGTGTCGGCAAAGTCGGTGGCGTTCGCGCCTGCCGCGGCGCCGAGCGCGTTGAGCCGCTGCGCGACGGCGGCGGCGCGCGCCGGGTCGGCGGCCTTGGCGACCTCCAGCACGATGTCCGAGGAAGCGTCGATGGCCATGGGTTCCCCGTGGGTGTAGCTGGCGGCGACCTTCCGCCCGCAGGCTTACGCCGAGCTTGACGGCGGCTTGCCGAGGGTGCGCTCGATCAGCTCGGCGAGTTCGCGCCGCTGCTGCTGGTCGCGAAATTTGCCCTCGAGATCATCGTGCGCGCGTTCGGCGAGCTTGGCGCGCGCGCCTTCCTTGAGCGCCTCGCGCGACTGAGCGGCGTAGGCCGCGTCGGCGGCGGCGATCTCGGCCTCGAGCCGGCGGATGCGCCCCATCGCCACTTCGGCCAGCGGACCATAGGCGGCGAGCCCCTCGCCGACCGCCCGCCAGGTCGCCTGTTCGTCTTCGGCGAGTCCGTCGCGCCGCTGCCCGATCTGCGCCAGCCGCCACGCCGCAAGGTCGTGAAGCTGCCGCTGCAGCTTGCCGATCCGCGCCAGGGTTTCGAGCCGCCGCTTCATCGTTCAGCCAGTCGCCAGCCAGGCGGCGAACGCCGCCATGAATTCGCCGAGCATAGGTCGGGCGGTGAAATAGAGCAGCAGCAGGCCGCCGGCGACGATGAACGGCGTCGCGACATAGAAGATCGCGATCTGCGGCGTCAGACGGCTGATGAGGCTCATCGCCAAGTTGACGGTGATCGCATAGAGGAAAAACGGCGACATGACGCGCAGCGCGATGCGGAATGATTCGGCGAGCATGTCGGCAACCTGCCTGAGCGAATAGCCGGGGTCGAAGTCGGCGCCCATCGGAATGGCGCGGTAGGACGCGACGAGGCCGCGCAGCACCTCCCAATGCGCGTCGGTGATGAAGATCAACGCCGTCGCGGAGAGAACCACCAAGGTGGCGAGCGGCGGCAACATGGCGTCGGGCTCGATCTCGACGCCGAACGGATTGGCGAGGCCGAGCATGGCCGACGCGCCGACCGCCATCGTCTCCAGCGCCAGAAACATCAGCCGGCCGAGCACGCCGATGGTCGCGCCGATCGCGCTCTCGACCACGATCAGGCGCAGCGCCGGCAGCGGGTCGGCGCTCAGCGACCGCAGCGGGGCCTGGTCGATCAACGCCGGCGTCAGCGCCAGCGTCGTCGCCACGGCGACGAACAACCGCACCTGCATCGGGATCTGGGCGTTCGCCCAGCCCGGCATCAGCATCAGGCAGCCGCCGATGCGACAGAACAGCACGAACACCGCCAATGTCAGGTTGGGATCGAACAGGCGGGCGATGTCGCCGTTCGCGTCCACTAGGAAATCGCGCCCAGCGACTTGACCTCGAAGCCGCGCGCGATCTCGAGCTGCGACAGCACCGGCAGGGTCGGGAACATCCGCTCGATGATCATGCGCACGTAGGATCGCGTCTCCGCAGTCGTCACCAGCGCAAAGAGGTGCTTGTCCTCCATGCGTTTGCGGATCGCCGCAGAGGACTCGGTGGCGAACTGCTCCATCAGGCGCGGGTCGATGTCGAACTCGACGATTTCGCCCTTGGCGTCGCGCTTGAGGCTCTGGTGGAAAACCATGTCCCAGCGGTTGCCGAGCCTCAGCACTCTCAGCACGCCGTCGTCCTGGATCTCGCCGCAGATCTGCTGCGCGAGGCGCACGCGCACGTGCTCGACGATCTGCTCCGGCCGCCGCACGTGCGGCGCGACCTCGGCGATCGCCTCGAGGATGAGGCTGAGATTGCGGATCGACACCCGCTCGGCAAGCAGCAGTTTCAGCACCGCCTGCAGGCCGGAATAGGAGATCTGCGACGGGCTGAGTTCGTCGACCAGCCGCTTGTATTCCGGTTCGAGCCGATCGAGCAGCGCGCGCATGTCCTTGTAGGACAGCAATTGCGCGAGATTGCTGTGGATCACCTCGCTGAGGTGGGTCAGCAGGATCGACACCGGGTCGATCGGCTTGAAGCCCTCACGCTTGACGTCCTTGAGATAAGCCTGCGAAATCGACATCGCCTTCATGCCGAAGGCGGGCTCGCGCACCTCGTCGCCGGGGACATTGGGGCGGCGGCCGTCGCCGACAATGACCAGGAATTCGTGGGTCTTCAGCTCCTGGGTGGCGACGACGGTGCCATGAATGCGAATCTGGTAGGTCTTCGCCGGCGCCCGGATGTCGTCGGTGAGCTTGATCTCCGGGACGACGAAGCCGTACTGGCGCGCGAATTTGCGCCGCATCTTGGCGACGCGCGAGGCGATCTCGTCGTACTGCGGCAGCAGCGTCGCGGTCAGCTCCTTGCTGAGGCAAAGCTCGATCTCCGCCGACTTCAGCTGCTCCCGGATCGAGCCGCGCTGTTCGGCCCGCGCCTTCTCGTCGCGCGCGGCCTCCGTCGCCGCTACGACCGCGCGCTCCTTGGCCTGGCGCTGCGGAATCGCCACGCCGACGAACGCCATCAACCCGCCGAGCGTGGCGAAGGGCAGGAACGGCAGCCCCGGAACGACGCCGAGCACAAACATCATCAGCGCCGCCATGAACAGCGCAGTCGGGTAGCCGCTGAGCTGGCCTAGCACCGCCTTGTCGGCCGAGCCGCGCGTGCCGCCTTTGGCGACCAGCAAGCCGGCGGCGAGCGAGATGATCAGCGCCGGGATCTGCGACACCAAGCCGTCGCCGACCGAGAGCCTGGTGAAGACGTCCGCTGCGGCGGAAAGCCCGAGCCCGTGCCGGGTGACGCCAATGACGATGCCGCCGAAAATGTTGACCGCGAGGATGATCAGTCCAGCGATGGCGTCGCCGCGAACGAACTTCGAGGCGCCGTCCATCGAGCCGAAGAAGGCGCTCTCCTCCTCTAGCTCGCGGCGGCGCTGCTGGGCGACCTTCTCATCGATCAGGCCCGCCGACAGATCGGCGTCGATCGCCATCTGCTTGCCGGGGATCGCGTCGAGGGTGAAGCGCGCGCCGACCTCGGCAATGCGGGTCGCGCCCTTGGTGATGACGAGAAAATTGATGATGACGAGAATGAGGAAGACGATGATGCCGATGACGAAGTCACCGCTCATCACCAGGCTGGCGAAGCCGCCGATGACGTAGCCGGCGGCGGTGATGCCGGTCGCGCCATGGGCGAGGATCAGCCGCGTCGTCGAGATGTTGAGCGCCAGCCGCAGGATCGTCGCGACCAGCAGAACGGTGGGAAAAGCGGAGAATTCGAGCGGCTTGTTGATCCATAGGGCGACCATCAGGATCAACACCGACAGTGCGATCGACAGCGCCAGGCCGAGGTCGATCATCATCGCCGGGACCGGCAGGAAGAACAGACACAGGATCAGGACGATGCAGACCGCGAAGGCGACATCCTTGCCTCCGCGGCCGACTGCTGGTTCGCTGGCCGCCGCCGTCAACGACATATCCGGGTCTCCGCAACGCTGCGCCGACGACCATGGGCGGCGAAGCTTGCGCCAGTCTCGCCGCCACGGCGCCGAGGCCGGCTCGCGGACGCCGGCGCTGGCTCAGCGGTCGAAGCCGTGCTCGATGCGCCCGTAGATGTTTTCGGTGAAGAGATAGAATTGCCCGCCGATGAACGATCCGGTCAGGCTGACGACGAGGAAGACCGCGACGATCTTCGGCACGAAGGTCAGGGTCATTTCCTGGACCTGGGTCAGCGCCTGCAACAGCGCGATCGCCACGCCGACCACCATCGCGGCGCCGATCGCCGGCCCGGCGCCAACGATCACCAGCCACAACGCCGACTGGATGATGTCGAGCGCGTCAGCCTCGTTCATTGCACCGTCACGCCGTCGCCGAGGGTCACCGAGTCTCCGCTGCTCAGCTTGGCCGTCGAGCCCGACGACGTCACCGACACCGAAGTGATCGTGCCCGAATCCGTCCCCGTGCCGGTGGTCGCGTCCGGACCCGAAATCGTTTCCCCGACCCCGATCTCGGCCTGGGTCAACTGCGAACTCGTCAGCAGCGACGAGAGCGTCGTATTGGTCTGCACCGCCTGGCCGACCTGCGAGATGGTCGCCAGCTGGCTGACCATCTGGGACGCATCCATCGGCTGGGTCGGATCCTGGTTTTTCATCTCGGCCAGCAGCATGGTGAGAAAATCGTTGTAGCTGAGCGAATTGGTCGCTGTGCTGCTCGACGTGGACGAGCTCGATGAACTGTTGGTGGTCGAGGTGACCGAAGAAGTGGCTGCGACGGTGCTCATGGTCGTTCCTTTCAGGCGGCTTCCGACGTCTCGATCGGTTTGCCGTTTGGGTACATTTCCTTCTCTTCGATCGCGAACAGCGCCCGCAGCGCCTTCAGCGCCTCGAAATTGCGGCCGCGGTCGATCTGTCCGGAAATCGTCCGCAGGCCGGCGACGATCGCCGGGCTCACGAACGCCTGCAGCGCCGACTCGATCAGTCGGCGCGACAACGTCGTCGCCGCAGTCGTCGCGCTCGGATCCATCAGCATCACCTGCACAGCGAAATAGATCTGCCTGAGCGGAGTGTTTGCCTGATCCGCCTGCATGACATGGTTCTCGAGCAGGAAGGTGACGTCGTTGAGGAGCTCGATCGTCGCCTTGCGGTCGACGCGGATGACGGCCCCGTTGATGTAGAGGCGCTCCCCTGCGCGAAGCGTGATGTTCATCGTTTCCTCACTTCAGTCCATCGCGGATGATCTCGTTGATCTCGATCATCGGCGTCAGATCGCCAGTCTGACCCGTGCGAAAGCGGTCGATTTCCCGGTTCATCCAGTAACCGATCGAAACGATGCCGCCGCGCAGCTGCTCCGGGAGCTCGTTTTCGGGATTCCTCAGGTCGTCGAGAAAGATCGCCCACAGGCGGCGCAAGTAGAAGATCGCCTCGACCGCCTCGCGCGAACTCGCGCCCCGGTCGCGCGCGGTGCGCAGCATGGCGATGACGCGATCCATCGCGTCGCGCTCCCGCGCGCGCATCACCTCGCGGGAGTCGTCGACGACTTCGTTGTATGAAAATTCGTACATTGGGGTATCCAGCGTCACGAGGTGGGAAGGTATTGAGCAAGACTCAGCTTCTGCAGCTGAGCGGTGAGTTCGTAAGCGGTTTCGAGCTGCGTCTGCAGCGAATTGATCTGGGTGGCGACGGTGCTGGAGTCGACATTATCGAGGTTGCCGATCTGCGTTTGCAGGATCGTCAATTGATTCGACATCGTGGTCGACGCGTCGGTGACGCTCGTCTGCGCCGTGCCGAGCGTCGATTCGGTCGCCGTCAGAGAGGTGACTCCCTGGCTGATCAGCGAGCTCGCGGAGGTAATCACCGCCTGCTGCGTCGCGGTGCTCAGCGACGAACCGCCGAATTCGCTCAGCATCGCGTAGGCCTCGGCGAGCTGCTGGAAGCCGGCCTGGTTGGCGTTGGTCGACGTGGTCGCCGATTCGCCCGGAGCGATCTCGGTCGTGACGTTGGTGTCTGACGCGGAGGACCAGTCGGTCGTCCAACTCGAGCCGCTGAACAGCGATGAAAATGTCCCGTTGATGAAGTTCGTCATGTCCGACGCGGAAATCGTCGACGCGCTCGACGAGGTCGGCGAGAACCCGAACGTGCTGGTGAACGCTGCGTCGATCGCGCTCTTGGCCGCCGATGTCGAAGTCGAGAAATAGTCGGCGATCGGCGCGACGCCGCTGTTGATTCCGCCGAACACGTACTGTCCGTTGGAGCTCGTGTTCATTCCGGCGATCAGCGACTGCAGCGCGTTGGTCCCGGTGTTCGCCAGGGTGTTCGCGGCGTTGCTGCCGCCGGCGGTCAGCGAGGTCAGCGTCGACAACGTGGAGTTGGCGGTGGTGCGAATGTCGTCGATCGACGATTGCGCCGTCTCGAGATCGGTGACGGTGAGGCTGTTGGCGGTGGTGAGCGATTGCAGCAGATTGGTCTGGTTACGCAGCGACAGTTCGTAGCCGGACTGTTCGCCGAGCTGCAGGCCGAGGTCGGCGTACTGGCCGCTGCTCGACTCCGTGGTGAGCTGGGCCAGCTCCGTCTGCGAGCGCGCCATGCTCGACAGCGTCGCCTGCCCGAGCGCATAGGTGGAGACGATCGCAGAGCTCATCTTCGTCACACAGCGTTGAGCAGGGAGGTGAACATCGAATTGACCGTCGTCAGCAGCTTGGCGGTCGTCGTGTACGAATTTTCGATGCTCAGCATGTTGGTCATCTCGGTGTCGAGATTGACTCCGGTCCCATTCGACAACGCGGTCGTGGCTTGGCTGACGAGAGAATTCTGATAGTCGAGCTGGTTGCTCGCCTGCTGATTCTGGCCCTGCAGCCAGCTGACTGAGGCGCTGGCGTAGTCGCCGAGACTCGCCGAAGTCCCCAGACCGGCGGAGGCGTCGAACGACTGGGCGGTCGTCAAGGCGCTGGTCATCTGATCGATGCGGCCGGTGTAGCTCGACGCGCCGGTCGTGTTGTATACGTAGGCGGATCCGTTCATGCCGCCGTCGCGCAGTTCGTCGACGTCCCCGCCCTGCGACGGATCGACGTTGGCGTTGATCTCGATCTCCGAGGCGAGCCCGGTCGCCGCCGAGGTCGACGGAACGTCGGTTGCGCCGGCATAGGTGAACAGGCCGGGAAGGGTCGGTGCGGTTCCGCCAGTTTGGTCGCTTTCGGAGAACGCGCTGATGAGGCCTTGGGCGACCTGGTCGAGTTGTGCGCCATATTGAGGCGCGACCACGTCGCGCAGATTGGCGAGGCCCGCCAACGCGCCCGACTGCACAGCCATGGGGGACGAGGCGCCGGTGATCGGCACGCCGTCGACCGTCACCGCGTTTCCGGTCGTGCCGTCGGTATAAGTCGCCGTCGGGGTGAAACTGACGGTGCGGGCTGCGCCGCCCTGGAACAGCGTCACGCCGCTGTCGGTGTAGATCGACATCGAGCCGTCGGAATTGGCGACAGTCGATACGCCCACTTGCTGCGCCAGTTGGGTGAGGATGCTGTCGCGTGTATCTTCGGCGGAGGAGACGTCGGCTCCCGTCGCGGTTCCCGAGACGATGGTCGCGTTGACCGACGTGAACTGAGTCAGCAGCGAGTTGATGGTGCCGACCGCCGAGGCCATGTCGGAATCGGCCTGCTCGCGCACGCTCGACACCGCCGCGGCGCCGGTGTTCAGCGAGCTCGCGAGATCCTGCGCGGCGGTCACTACCCCCTGCCCCGCCGAAGCGCTGCTCGGCGAGGCGTCGTAAGTTGCCAGCGCGCTCTGCAGATTGGCTACCATCGCCGACGGCGAATTGCCGTTGGCGGCGGCGCCGGACGAAGAGGTCGCCGACGAACTGTCGCTCACCGTATTGGCCAGGGTCGTCAGGCCGTTCGACAGCGCCTGCTGGTAGGCGGCCTGCGAGGTCGACGTGTTTACCTGTTCGAGCAGCGCGGCGTTGGCCTCGCGCGTCACCGAGGCGACTTCCGAGCTGCCCGAGTAGGTCGTGACGACGTTGGCGATCTCGCGCGAATAGCCCTTCGTGCTGGCGTTCGAGATGTTGCTCGAGACGACCGCCGACTGCGCCGCGTTGCTGACGAACGCGGAGTTGACGATGTTCAGGGCGGTCGACAGACTCATCGCTTTGCCTCAGGGGCGGAACACGCGCTACGACTTGAGATTGTTGAGGATGTCGAGCAGATCGGCGCCGCTCTGGAAGACCTTGGAGTTGGCCTGGTAGGCGCTCTGCGCCTGGATCATGTTGGTCAGCTCGGTGGCGAGGTCGACGGTCGAATCCTCCAGCGACGAGGACGCAACCGTGCCGAGGCCGCCGGTGCCGGCGGTGCCGACGCGTACCGTGCCGGAGTTCTGGTTGGCCTGGAAGGCGTTGCCGTTGATCGAGGTGAGATTGTCCTCGCTGGCGACCGTCGCCAGCGGAATGTCGTAGCCGGGGCTCGACACGCCGTTGCTGTACTGGAAATCGAGCGTCCCATCGGCGCTGATAGTGACCCCGGTCAGCGAGCTCGGCGCGTTGCCGTTCGCCGTCGCCTGGTTCACGGCGAAACTGCTGGCGAGCTGCGTCGTGTTGCTGACGTCGAGGCTCACGCTCCCGCCGTTCGGAACGGTGAATGTCAGGGGGGAGCCGCTGGTGAGGTCGCCGCTCGAGTTGAAGCTCAGCGTGGATGTCCCGAGAGATACGTCGTCTGTTTCATCATTCATGGACACCGTCCAATTGTAGACGGGGTCGCTGCTAGTGCCGGTCGTGCTCGTATAGGTGTAGGTGAGGTCGATCGTGTGCGCTGCGCCGAGGTTGTCGTAGACGACCAGCGAGGTGTCCGGAGTGGTTGGATCGGCGGCGGTCGCGTCGCTCGAAGGCAGGTTGACCGCCAGGGTGCCGGAGCTGGTCGCCGTCGCCGCTTCGCCCGAGGAGGTGGTGTTGACCTTCACCAGGCCGGCGAGCGAGTTCGAAGTGCCCGCCGCCTGGCCGCCCTGGACGTCGTAGCCCATCAGGTAATAGCCGGCCGAGTTGACGAGGTTGCCCTCGGAGTCGGGGGTGAACGAGCCGTTGCGGGTGAGATAGATGTCGCCGGCGGCATCGGAGACGATGAAATAGCCGTCGCCTTTGATAGCGAGGTCGGTGGAGGTCGTCGTGCCGACTATCGAGCCCTGCTGCGTGTTCATCGCCGCTGCGGTCGTGGTGACGCCGCCGGCCGCCGAGCTGGAGTTGCCGACCTGGTCGACGACCGTGGAAAATTCGGTGTCGATGTCCTTGTAGCCGGTGGTGCTGGCGTTGGACACGTTCTGGGAAATGTTCGACAGCCAATTCGAATTGGCCATCATGCCGGACACGGCGGTGCCCATCAGACTCATCGGTCGCTCTCCTTGCGGCGCTGCAACGTCACTAAACGATGACACCCTTGCGCGAGGCTGATTGCCGCCTTTCAGCTCACGGAACGCACCAGGCTGCCGACCAGCAGATTCCAGCCGTCGACCAGCACGAAGAACAGGATCTTGACCGGCAGCGAGATCACCGACGGCGGCAACATCATCATGCCCATCGACATGGTGAGCGCCGCGACGATCATGTCGATGACCAGGAACGGCAGGACGATCAGGAAGCCGATCTCGAAGCCGCGTCTGAGCTCGGAGATCATGAAGGCCGGGATCAGGATGCGCAGATCGACCTTGGAGCGGTCCGAGACCTCGAATCGGCCACGCGACAGTTCCTCGAACAGCGCGATGTCCTTCTCGCGAACCTGGGAGAGCATGAAATCGCGGAACGGCCCGGTGATCGCGCCAAACGCCTGTTCCTGCGAGATCGTGTTGTCCATCAGCGGCTGCAGGCCGTCATGCCAAGCCTTGTCGAAGGTCGGGGCCATGACGAAGAAGGTCATGAACAGCGACAGGCTGATCAGCACCAGGTTGGCCGGGGCGCTCTGCAGCCCGAGGCCACTGCGCAGGAACGACAGCGCCACGGTGAAGCGGGTGAAGCTCGTCACCATGATCAGCAGGCCCGGCGCGACCGACAGCACGGTCAGCACCGCCGCCATCTGGATGATGCGCGCCGTCGCCGTCGCGCCGCCGTTGGGGATGAGCTGGCCGAGATCGACAGTCTGGGCGGCGGCCGCGCCTGCGCTCAGGCCGAGCGCCAGCGCCCCCAGGGCGAGGCGCCTCATTGCACCACCAGCGTGCGGATGACGAGCTCGCCGACCTTGCCGCCGGAGCGGATCGCCGCGCGCTCGTTGAGATCCTGGCGGATGTTCTCGAGCCCGACCGGGCCTTCGACCTGCGCCAGCGTGACGGTGCGCAGGTACGCCAGTTCGTCGCCGGCGATCTCCTCGGCCAGCGTCTCGGGATGTTCGACCGACTTGGCGTCGAACACGATCGCCGCCTCGAGCCGGATCCAGGTATCTTTCGGCGAGCCGAGATTGGTGACGATCGGCGGCATTTCGAACAGCCCCGAGGCGGCGGGGACGACGCCGCCGGGCGTCGGCTCGCTGTTGGCTGCGGGCGTCGGCGCCGACGGCGCGGGCACGGCGAACAGCGCGCCCATTCCGCCGGCCATCACGGTGACCACGACGGTGGCGAGGATCGTCTGCATCAGCGACGGCGCGCCGGAGGCGACCGGTTGCGCCGGCGGCGGCGCTTCGCCGGGCGTCAGATCGGGGAGTTCGGGTTCGGCGGCCATGGCGCTATCTTCAGTAGGGTTTGATGGAGTCCCAAATCTGCTGACCCCAGTTCGGCTGCTGCACGTCGTTCAGGCGGCCGCGACCGCCGTAAGAGATGCGCGCTTCGGCGACGCGGTCGTAGGAGACGGTGTTGGCGCGCGAGATGTCGGTGGGTCGCACGATGCCGGCGACCGTAAGCTGGCGCAGCTCGTAGTTGACCCGCACCTCCTGCGAGCCGCTGATGACGAGATTGCCGTTGGGCAGCACCTCGGTGACCACCGCCGCCACCGACACCTGGATCTGCTCCTGGCGGTCGATGTTGCCCTGGCCCTGGGTCGACGAGGTCGACGTGCCGCCGAGCAAGGAAGTCCCGGGTTGCGAACTGCCGCCGCCGCCCCCGCTGGAAGAGTGCGAGAAGCCCCAGGTGGAGGTGAAGTTTTCTGAGGAGGCCAACGACCGGTCCGTCGCATTGTCGAACTGCGCCTTGTCGTTGATCGAGATGATCACGGTGACGATGTCGCCCGGTCGCGACACGGTCTGATCGGTGTAGAGATTGGCGATCGGCCGCGCGATCTGGCCGGTCGGCGTCGTGTCGACGCCGTCGCCGATCTTGCCGGCGGCGAGGCCGCTGCCGATCGGCGACAGCTTCGGCTCGCGCATGAACTCGCTCGGATTGATGGCGCCGCAGCCGGCCAGCGTCGCCGCCAGCCCGACGACCAACAACGCCTTTCGCTTCCTGAACGCCATCACGACTTCTTTTCGGGTGTCGGGGCGGCGAGGATCAGGCTGGTCAGCCTGGCCGCCCGGGCCGCCTCCATCTGGTCGAGAATGGCGCTCGCCGCGCTGACCTTGAGCTTGTGCAGGATCGACACCGCGATCGGCTCGTCCATCGTCGCGATCTGCGCGGCGGCGGCCTCCGGATCCATTTTGCCGTAGATCGCGACCACGTCGTCGCTCGCCGAATTGAGCAGCGCCTCGCGCTTGCTCACCCAGTCCTTGGCGTCGGCCTCCGCCTTTTCGAGATCGGCGATGCGCTGCTTGATCTGCCCGTCGAGATCGTTGAGCCGCCGCGTCTCCCAGGCGATGCGCGCATCCGCGGCGACCTGCGCGACATTGGCGCAATAGCGCGCGACGCCGTCGCCGCTCTTGTTGGCGACGTCGACGCTCTTGTCGGATTGCGGGGCCGGCGGCTTCGGCTTGTCGTTCTGCGCCGACGCCGACCCGGCCAGCAGGCTGGCGATGACAACCGCGCCAATGGCGGCGTGGCGGGAAACGGCGAAGACCATGGCGCGCAGTCGCTACCAAACCGGGAATGTCGGAAGTCTGCCCGCCGCGGCTTGCGCCGGGCTGACGCGCGCTATTGCACGACCAGGTCGGCCTGCAGCGCGCCCGCGGTCTTGATCGCCTGCAGAATCGCGATGATGCCGCTCGGCTTGACGCCGATCCGGTTGAGCCCGCTCACCAGCGCCCGCAGGCTCGAGCCGCCGACGATCGCCACCTGACCGCCCTCCTGGTCGGCTTCTATCTTCGTGCGCGCCAGCTCGACGGTCTGGCCATTCGACAACGGCGCCGGTTGCGACGCGGTCGGCGTCTCGTTGACCCTCACCGACAGCGTGCCGTGGGTGACGGCGACCGTCGAGATCTGCACGTCCTGGCCAATGACGACGGTGCCGGTGCGCGAATCGATGACGACGCGCGCGACGGTATCGGGCTCGACCGGCAACTCGCCGATCTCCGCCATGAAGCGGCTGACGCTCATCTCCGGCGGCCGGAAGAGCTCGACGGTGCGATTCGTCGCCTCGAACGCCGCGCGGCGGCGGAAGCGGCGCTGCGCATAGGCGTTGATCGCGTCGACGATGCGCACCGCGGTCGTATAGTCGGGGTTCCTCAATTCGAGCATCATGCGCAGTTCGTCCGGCGGCGGCGGCACCGCCCGCTGGATGATCGCGCCGTTGGGGATTTGTCCGGCGGTCGGGACGCCCTGCGACAAGGTCTGCGCCTGGCCGGAGACGTCGAAGCCGGTGACCGAAACGGCCCCTTGCGCGCCGGCGTAGACGATCCCGTCGCTGCCGGAAAGCTGGGTGAGCAGCAGCGTCCCGCCCATCAGCGAACTCGCGTCGCCGAGCGCCGAGACGGTGACGTCGAGGCGCGAGCCGACGTCCATGCCGACCGGCATGTCGCCGGTGACGATCACGGCCGCGACATTGCGGTTGGCGAGCTGGCTGCCGCGCACGTTGATGCCCATGCGGTCGAGCATCGCGCCGAGCGCCTGCTGGGTGAACGGCGCGCTGCGCATCGAGTCGCCGCTGCCCGCAAGGCCGATCACCAGGCCGTAGCCGATGAGTTGGCTGTCGCTGGCGCCGCTCAGCGCGGTGATGTCCTTGATGCGGACCGCCGCGGTCGCAGGAGCGACGAGCGCGCAGACGAGAAGAGCCAGGAGAAGTCGCCGCATCAGCCGCCGCTCACCAGTACCGCGCCATCGGGTCGGACGACGCCGGTCACCGTCACGCCGCTGTCGTCGTTTCGAACTTTGACCGAGTCGCCCGCCGCGCCGTCCTGCAACGCCATGCCGACCGTCGAAATCTCGAGCCCGCCGTCGATGTAGAGGAGCTTGACCTCGCCGCCGTTGCTCACGAGCCGCGGGAAATCGAGCGCCGCGAGCGGGATCGCCGCGCCCGGCAGCAGCGTGCGACCCGCCATCTTGCCGACCACCGCTGCGCGCGTCTCGGCGAACGGACCAACCCCGCGGGCGGTGTCGGCCGGCAGATCGGACAGCATGTCGTCGTGGACGATGTCGCCGGGATAGATCACGACGCGCGGCGTCGGCGGCGCGGAATCCCCCGCGTCCTGCTGCTGCGCCGCGGCGGGAAGGCCGGCGGCGAGCCACAGTCCGACGACGAGAGCGACGACGGCCCCGACGACGCGCATCCGCCTTCTCCTCAGCTCCGCAGGTTGGAGATCGTGCCCGACATCTGGTCGGCGGCCTGGATCACTTTCGAGTTCATCTCGTAGGCGCGTTGGGCGGAGATCAGGTTGGTGATCTCGCTGACCGGATCGACGTTCGAGGCCTCGAGATAGCCCTGCTGGATGACGCCGAAGGCAGTGTCGCCCGGCACGCCGGCCGTCGCCTGACCGGAGGCGACGGTCTGCTGAAACAGGTTGCCGCCGAGCGCCTGCAAGCCGGCCTCGTTGATGAAATTGGCGATGGTGAGCTGACCGAGCTGCTGCGGGTTCTGCTGGCCGGCGATGGTGGCGGTCACCATGCCGCTCTGGCTGACCGTGACGCTGGTCGCGGTCGACGGGACGGTGACGGTCGGCGTCAGCAGATAGCCGTCGCTCGTCACCAATTGGCCCTGCGCGTTGGTGTTGAAGGCGCCGTCGCGGGTGTAGACAGTGTCGCCGTTCGGCGTCGTCACCTGAAACCAGCCGCGGCCGTTGATCGCCAGATCGAGCGTGTTGCCGGTGTTGGTCAGCGCGCCTTGGATCTGCAGCGAACGCACTGCGGCGGTGCGCACGCCCAGGCCGATCTGCGCGCCTTCCGGCACGGTCGCGTCGCGGCCGCGGCTGCTGACGCCGGCGAGCCGCTCGGTCTGATAGATGAGGTCGGTGAATTCGGCGCGCGAGCGCTTGAACCCGGTGGTGTTGATGTTGGCGACGTTGTTGGCGATGACTTCGAGATTCTGTTCCTGGGCGTTCATGCCCGTCGCAGCGATCGAAAGCGCTCTCATGCTTCGACTTCCTTCCTTGACTGACTCGACTCAGATCGCCATGCGCGAGATTTCCTGGTAGGCGGAGACCGCCTTGTCGCGGATCGCCAGCATCGACTGCAGCGTGCGCTGCGCGCCCATGATCGACTCGACGACCTTTTGGGGCTCCATTCCGCCCTGAAGGCCCTGGATCGCCGCCGCTTCGCCGCCCTGCACCGACGCGACCGAGTCGGTGAAAGCCTTGCCGATCGCGTCGACGAAGCTGGTCCCCGCGGTCGCCGTCGTCGCGCCGGTCGAGCCCGACGGAGTCAGCTCGAGGCTCTTGGTCGCCGCGCCGACCGCTGAAACGCCGTCAATCGCCATCGTTTTCGCGCCCGCTGATCCCGGTCATGCCGGTGGCTGCGACGCCTCCCTGGTTCGCGTTGAGGACCGCGACGGCGGCGAAGGGCGCCGCGCCGGGTCCGACTCTGTCCGCCGCTCCGCCGCGACGCCCGGGTTCAGGCGTCCTTCAGCAGGTTGACGGTCTCGCCGAGCAACTCGGCCGATTGCTTGGCGACTTGCAGGTTCGCCTCGTAGGTGCGGTTCGCCTCGCGCATGTCGGCGAGCTCCGTCAGCATGTCGACGTTGGGCATCTTGACGAACCCTCTCGCGTCGGCGGCCGGGTTGCCGGGCTCGTGCTCGATCCGGTAGGGCGCGTCGTCCTGACCGATCGACTTGACGCGAACAAGCGGCACGCCGAGCGATCGGTCGAGCACGCTGTCGAACGCGATCGTCTGGCGGGTGTAGGGATCGGCGCCCGGCGCGTCTCCGGTCGACTGCGAATTGGCGATGTTCTCGGAGATCACGCGTAGCCGCAGCGACTGGGCCTCCAGGCCCGAGCCGGCGATGCGGAGAGTTGCTTGCAACGGATCAGGCATCGTCGCTCACTTCAAGGCCGCCATCATCATCTGGTGGATGACGCGCTTGATGTTGGTCGCCATCGCGTATTCGCGGTTGACGTCGCTCAGCTTCATCATTTCGTTCTCGACATCGACCGAATTGCCCGACAGCGTCGTCTCCGACGAATCCGCCTCGACCACGCGCGCCGCGGCGAACCCGTCGCCGCCAGGCGTCATATGCGCGGGGTTGGTCGAGACCATCGACACCTGGGCGCTGTCGAGCACCGACGAGAACGGCTGCAGATCGGTCGCCTGATAGCCGGGCGTACTGGCGTTGGCGACGTTGGCGGCGATCAGCTCGTCGCGCGCCGACAGCCACTGCGTCCGTTGGGCGGCAAGCTGGAGCACGTAGGGTTGGGACACGCGTCGCCGTCCGTTCCGTCAAAGACGTCCGAGAATTACGCTTCCGGGCTTGCTCCAGGCTTGCGCGGCGGCAGTCGCGCCGCCGCCACCGCCGCGCGCAGCCGCTCTTCCTTGATCGCCTCGTCGAGGTCGTCCTCGCCGTCGACCAGCACCTCGATCACCTCGACGCCCGCCCTCTTGCGCCCGATCGTCAACTTGAAGAATGCGGACACCGCGTCATGGTGGAACTCCATGTCGAGCCGCACTACCGGCGTCGTGTCCCATTGCACGTCGCAGCCGGCGGTCAGCGCGTAGCGCAGCGCGCCGCCGCGAAAGAACAGCTCGCCCGACGAATTGACCAGGTCGGCGATGTTCGCCGCCTGCTCGCCGCGGATCAGGTGGATCAGCTCGGACGGGTCGGTCAGGCGCAGCTCGGTGGCCACGTCGACCATCGCCGAGGCGATGATCTGGTCACGCCGCCGGCCGCGGGATTCGGTCAGTTGACACATGGACTCACCTGTTTCTCACGATCGGCCACGAGCTTCTCTTTTCCTGGATCAAGTGCACGATTTCCGCCACCGCGCGGTAGAACTCGGACGGGATCGCCGAGTCGACCTGCACCGCGTCGTAGAGCGCGCGCGCCAGCGGCCGGTCCTCGACGACCGGAATTTCGTTCTGTTCGGCGATTTCACGGATCTTCAGGGCGATCAGGTCGACGCCTTTGGCCAGCACGATCGGCGCGCCGCCCTCGGCGCGCACGTAGCGCATCGCCACTGCGTAATGGGTCGGGTTGGCGATGACCATGGTCGCGCGCGGCACCGCCGCCAACATGCGCTTGCGCGAACGGTCGAGCCGCAGCGACCTGAGGCGCGCCTTCATCAACCGGTCGCCCTCGGTCTGCCGCAGTTCCTCCTTGACCTCCTGCCGGCTCATGCGCTGGTCGCGCCGCCAGTGGATGCGCGCCCACGCGAGGTCGGCCGATGCGACGACGAGGGTCGCCACCAGCACCGCGGCGACGACGTCGAGGCAGAGCCCCATGGCCCGTTGCGGCAGATCGGCGACGTCGTTGAACATCGACGTCTCAAGCAGCACCCGGCGGTTGCCGAGGATCATCGTCACGATCGCACCGACGGCGACGACCTTCAGCAGACTTTTGAAGAACTCGGTCAAGCCGCGCAGCCCGAACACCCGCGCGAACCCGGCGCCCGGCGAAATGCGCGCCAGGTCGGGCATGATCCGGTCGGGCACGAAGCGCGGCGGGTTCTGGGCTGCAGAAGCCACCACGCCGGCGATCATCAACAGGATGACGATCGGCGCGATGAACTCCATCGCGGCGAGGCCGACGATTTCGGCGAGCGCCAGCACGTCGTTCGAACGCTCGAGCCGCCATCCGGCCGGGTCGTCGAGGAAGAGCATCAGCGCGCTGACGAACGCCTCGGCGCGCGGCGGCACGACGAAGACGAACGCGATCAGGATCGCGGCGAGCGAAGCGAGGATCGACATTTCGCGCGACACCGGCACGTCGCCGTGCTCGATCGCGTCGTGAAGCTTCTTCTCCGTCGCCTCTTCGGTCTTGCTTTCCGAATCGCGTTCGTCGCTCATCGCGGTCCCTTCCGATTACGCCGCCTCGGCGCCGTCCGGCGGGGGGATCTCGATTTCGTTTCGCTGAGCCATCTTGAGCACGAGATCGGTGATCTGCTTGCGCGCCTTGGCGATGTCGCGCGGCGAAGCGAGCATCGGCGTCGCCAGCTCGCTCTCGACCAGGCGCTTCGAGCGCGAGGCCATCGCCGACAGTACGGCGTCGCGGAATTCGGCGTCGACGCCGCGCAGCGCCATGACCACTGTCTCGGTCTGCAACTTGTCGAACAGCACCGCGCGGGCGCGTTGCGACAGCCGTGGCAGGTCGTCGAAGGAAAACAGCATCTTCATGACCATGCGCGCCTCCCGCGGGCGCGCGGCGACCAGAGACTGCACGACGTCTCTCGCGTCGAGCGGCTCGAGGTTGTTGATGATGTCGGCGATGCGGACATGGTTGTCGAGGCCGGCGGCGCGCGCCGTCAGATTGGCGAGGTCCTTGCGCACGCCGTCCTCGATGATCAACTGGACGTCCTCGGGGACGACCGGCCTGACGATCATCGCCACCAGCACTTCGTTGCGCGCCTCGCGCGGCATGCGCGCGACCACCTGCGCCGCCAGCGCCGGGGTGAGCTTCGACAGGATGTAGGTGGCGACGAGCGGGTGTTCGTTGGCGAGATAGGCCTGCAGCACCGCTTCCGGCACGCCGCCGAGCGCGTTCCACACGCCGAGATCGCCGGCGGACGAGACTTCGGAGAGGATGTCGGCGACCTCCTCGGGCGGAGCGACGTCGGCGAGCAGGTCACGCGCCTTGCTGACGTCGCCGAGCAGGTTGGCGCCAGCCGAAAAGGCGTTGGTGAATTCTTGGACCAGCGCCTCGAGCTCCGAGGGCGGGATCGCGCCGAGGCGTGCGGCGGCGCGCGTCACTTCGCGCAGCTCTTGCGGTTCGAGATGCTTGAGCAGGCGGGTCGCGGGCGGCTTGCCCATCGCCAGTAGGATCGCCGCGGCCTTCTGCGGCCCGGCGAGCTGGCGCAGCTCATCGCTCGATCCGGCGGCGGCGGTCGCTTCCATCGCGGCGACCTCTTCAGACGAGCCGATCGTCGCGCGGCGAGGCGACGATCTCGGTCAGCGACACCCCGTAGCGGGCGGTCTCCTCGTCGACCACCACGACTTCGCCGCGCGCGATCGTGCGGCCGTTGACGACGATATTGACCGGGTCGCCGACCTTCTGATCGAGCGAGACGACCGCGCCGCGGCCGAGCTTCATCAGGCTCGCGACCGGCATCGTCGTGCCGCCGAGCACGACCTGGAGGGTGACGGGGATCGACAGAATGGCGTCATAGCGTTGCGGGCTCGTCGGCCCCGCCGCGGGCGCGGCGGCGGCAGGGGCGGCCTCGGGGGCCGAGGCGGACTCGGGCAGATCGCTGAGGGGTTCGAACGTGTCGTCCATGGCCCTATGACTCTTTCTTCGATCGTCCTAATGCGGCGGCCGACGCCGGCGGGTTAACCGGCGAGCGCGGATTCGATTGAATTGTCCTCGGGTTCGATCGGCGCTTCGATCTCCAGCGAATAGCGGCCGTCGCCTTGGCCGAGCTTGCACCAGAACATCTCGCGCCCTTCGCATTCGAGGCGGACTCGACCCATACCGGAGCCGTGCAGCGTCAACACCTGGCCGATCGAGAGACCGGCGATGTCGCCCAGGGCCATCGGCAACTCGTCGAGCACCGCCGAGACGGCGACGCGGGCCTTGGCGACGCCCTGCTCGAGTTGGCGCGCCCAGCGCGGATCGGCGCTGGGCGTTTCCGCGCCCGGCTCGGTCGCGAGCTGCTTGCGCAGCGGCGCGAACGCCGCCTGCGGCGCGAGCACGATCAGCGCGAGCTGGCCGACGCGGGCTTCCAGCGTCAACCGCGCTTCGACCCCGGGGCCGTCGCGCCGGCCGAGCCCGTGCAGATCGACCAGCGTCTCGAGCCGTTCGAAGCTCAGTTCGAGGCTGGCGAGGCCATCGAACGCCGCCTCCAGCGCGCCGGCGAGCCGCCGCGCCAGCTCGGCGACGAGATGGAGTTCGATCGTCGTCGGCGACCGGGGCGGCCGGTCGCCGAGCTTCACGCTTTCGTCGCCGAAAACCGAAGCGATCAGCGCTTGGGCGACCTTGGGGTCGAAGATGAGCATGAGCCGGGCGTCGAGCGACGCGCTGTGCAGCAGGGCGGCGAGATGGCCCTGGCAATCGCCGAGCGAAGCGAAGAGATTTTCCGGGCGGATCGCATCAAGCGTCGGCGCGCCCTCGAGCTTCAGCAGGCTCGTGGCCGCGGTGGGAATGTTGAGCGCGAACTGCTCGAAGGCGAAGGCGAGGCCGGGCAGGCGCTCGATCGCCTGGCCGGCCGAGTCGGGCTGCGCGCCTTGCAGCCAGGGCGCGCTCGCCGCGCCGTCGCGTTCCGCGCGGGCCATGGACTAAGCCGCCTCCTTGACCGCGTCGCCCGTCGGCGCAGGACCGGCGATCGTCTCGTTCTCGACTGTGTCGATGGTCGGCCGCTCCTTCGACGGGATCGTCTTGCGGCCGAACTCGACCGCCACCTGCGGCATCGCGCCGTTCATGAAGGCGAGCAGGCTTTGTTTGACCAGGCTGAACAGGCGAAGCTGCTTCTGCCGCACCTGCTTGATCTTGAGCGCGATCGGCAGAACCACAGCGTAGGACAGCAGGATGCCGGCGAAGGTGCCGACCAGCGCCGCGCCGATCAGCCCGCCCAGGACTTCCGGCGAAGAATCGAGCGATCCCATCGCATGGACGACGCCGAGGACCGCCGCGACGATGCCGAGCGCCGGCAAGCTGTCGGCGATGTTCTGCAGCGCGTGGACCGGCTTGTAGCGGTCGTAGGCGAGGGTCTCCAGTTCCTCGTCCATCAGCGCCTCGATCTCGTGGGTCTTGGCGTTGCCGATGATGATCAGCCGGCCGTAGTCGCAGATGAAGGTCAGGAGGTCTTTGTTGTCGAGCAGGCGCGGAAACCCCATGAACACCGGCGACGACGCCGGGTTGTCGAAGTGCGGCTCGACCTCCGCGCGCGACTTGCCGCGCAACTCGCGCATCAGCGCGTGCAGCGCGCTCAGCACGTCGAGAAAGTCGCGCGGCTTCGGCACCTTGTCGAAGATCGACTCGACGATCGCCCTGCCGGTGTCCTTGATCGCGGCCATCGGGTTGGCGACGATGAAAATGCCCAGCGCCGCGCCGCAGATGATGATGAACTCATACGGCTGGAACAGCACTTCGAGATGACCGCCGAGCGCGGCGTATCCGCCGAGAACGCTGCCGATGGCGACGACCAGGCCGATGACGAAATTCAAGACGCGCTCCTTCAGCCCGTAGGCGTCGACGGTGCGACGCCAAACTTACGCCAGGCTGTTTGGCCGAGGTCAGCCCCGTGCAAGCCGCCGGACCGAACGTTCTCCCAGGGCCGGCGCCTTGCGGCGCGGCGGCCGCGGGTCGGGTCATGCAGAACGGTCTTTACGTCTCGTTGTCGGCCCAGGTGTCGCTCGAACGGCGCCTGGAGACGATCGCCAATAACGTCGCCAACATGAACACGGTCGGCTTTCGCGGCGACGGAGTCTATTTCGCCGAACAGGTGGCGCGCGCCGGCGACTCCCCGATTTCCTACGTCACGCCCGGCGATTCCTACATTTCGCGGTCGACCGGGCCGTCCGTGAAGACCGACAATCCGTTCGACGTCGCCATCCAGGGCGACGGCTGGATGGCGATCCGCACCCAGGGCGGGATCGCCTATACGCGCGATGGCCGCATGCGCATGTCGGAGAGCGGCGCGCTCGAGACGCTGATCGGCAACCCGGTGCTCGACGCTGGCGGCGCGCCGATCGTCCTCAACCCGACCGGCGGAAAGCCGACCATCGGCGGCGACGGCATGATCTCGCAGGACGGCCGGCAGGTCGGCGCGATCGGCCTGTTCTCGATCGACCCCCAGGCCAACCTGGTCCGCGCCGAGAATTCCGGCGTCGTTCCCGATCGGCCGGCGACGCCGATCCTCGATTTCACCCAGAACGGGATCGCCCAGGGCTACGTGGAAGGGGCGAACATCAATCCGATTCAGGAGATGACCAAGCTCATCTCGCTCACCCGCAATTTCGACGGGGTCAATTCGGAGGTGACGCAGACCGAATCCTCGTTGGAGGACGCCATCAAGACCCTCGGGGCCTAGGACCTCGGCGATGCGCGCAAACAGCGATGACGAGGGGCGCGGCCGATGACCGACGATTGCGAAGCCTCGACTCCACGGCCGACGGCGCTCGATCGGCTGGAGCAGGGACTGACCGCCGCCGCCAGGACGATGACGCTGACCGCGGTCAGCGGCGTGGTGACCGAAATCGCCATGTCGCACTACCGCGTCGCCGGCCTGTCGCGCTTCCTGCGGCTCGGCGAATGCGTGCGGGTCGATGTCGGCGACCGCTCCCAACTCGGCGAAGTCGTGCGAATCGACGACGCGACCGTCACGCTCAAGCCGTTCGACGCGCGCTGCGACGCGGCGATCGGCGCGCGCGCCTACCGCGCCGAGGCCCTTTCGCTCGCCCCTTGCGAAGCGTGGAAGGGCCGGGCGATCGACGCGCTCGGGCAGCCGATCGACGGCGCCGGCCCGTTGCCGGTCGGCGACCGCATCATGCCGATCGACAGCGAGCCGCCGCCGGCGCTCAGGCGGACGCGGCTGCGCAGGCCGGTCAAGTCGGGCATCCGAGTCGTCGACTTCTTCACGCCGCTGTGCGCCGGACAGCGCATCGGCGTCTTCGCCGGATCGGGCGTCGGCAAGTCGACGATGCTGGCGATGCTCGCCCGAGCGCCCGATTTCGACACCGTGGTGATCGCGCTGGTCGGCGAACGCGGTCGCGAGGTGCGCGAATTCCTCGACGACTCGCTCGCCGACAACCGCCAATCGGCGATCGCCGTCGTCTCGACCGGCGACGAAAGCCCGATGATGCGCCGCCTCGCGCCGCGCACGGCGATGGCGGTGGCCGAGTATTTCCGCGACCGCGGCGACCAGGTGCTGCTGATCGTCGACTCGGTCACCCGCTTCGCCCATGCGGCGCGCGACGTCGCGCTGGCGGCGGGCGAGCCGGCGGTGGCCCGCGGCTACGCGCCGAGCGTGTTCTCCGATCTGCCGCGGCTGCTCGAGCGCGCCGGCCCCGGCCTCGAGGACTCGGGCTCGATCACCGGCATATTCTCGGTGCTGGTCGACGGCGACGATCACAACGACCCGGTCGCCGACAGCATCCGCGGCACGCTCGATGGCCACATCGTGCTCGACCGCGCGATCGCCGATCAGGGCCGCTTCCCCGCGGTCGACATCCTCGCCTCGGTGTCGCGCATCGCCAACCCGACCTGGTCGCCCGAGCAGCGCAAACTGGTGGCGCGGCTGCGGTCGCTGATCGCCCGTTTCGAGGAGACGCGCGATCTGCGTCTGATGGGCGGCTTCACCCCCGGCGCCGATCCGCTGCTCGACCAGGCGATCAAGTCGGTGCCGCGCATCTACGAGGCGATGAGCCAGACGCTCGCTTCGCCGCCCTGCGAGAACCCTTTCATCGAACTCGCCGCCGCCCTGCGCGGCGACGCCAAGGACGAAGGCGCCGCGCCGTTCGCCGGCTGACCGCGGCAAATCGAAAGCGCACGCATGAAGTTCAGCGGATGGTTCGGATCCCGGCTCGGCGCCAAGTTCCTCGCGGCGCGCTCGCCGGTCGACATCGCGCTCGCCGGCGTCGGAATGAGCGCCGCCGCCGCGTCGGTCGTCTTTGCCGCGACGATGTTCGCCCGCGGCGACCATTCTCCGCTGGTCAACGGCATGCAATATCTCGACGTCTTCGGCGAGCCACATCGCCATATGGCGGTCGTCGCCGCGGCCGAACCGCCGCCGGCGCCCGCCGCGGCGAAGACCCCAGGCCCGAATGGCGGCGCGTCGGCGCGCGCCGGCGCGCACCAGCCGATCGACCTGTCGCCGATTGGCGCGATCGGCCGCAGCGACGCGCCGCCGGAAGGCGATCCCTACCGTCTCGTCGCGGTCGAAGCGGGCATGGCCTGGCTGCGCAACGCCGTCGAGACGCGGGTGATCAAGCCGGGCGACGTCGCGCCCGGGCTCGGCCGCGTCGCTGCGATCGCTTTGCGCGACGGACGCTGGACGCTGCTCGACGATTCCGGCGCCGTCCTGCTCACAGCCGACCCGCCCGCCTCCGCCGGCGCGGCGGTCAACCCGTTCTCGCGGCGAATGATCTTCGGCGGCGAGTGAGGCTCGCGCCGCACTAGCGGCGACGGGGCGACGCCAGCGCCGCCTCGGCGCGGTCGATCAGCATATTGGCGATCGCGACGCGCCGATTGGCGAGATCGCGCGACGCGTTGGGGCGGCGATCGGGGTGGTTCGCCCACATGAAGCGGCGGCGCACACGCCGCAGCTCGGCGAGCGTCGTCGCGTCGCTCAGCCTGAGTTCGGCGGCGATCGCCTCGGGATCGTCGGTCATCGGCGGGGTGGGCTCGGCGCGCGGCGCGGTAGGAACGCGCTCAGGGCGGAGCGAGTCCGCCGGCGGTTCGCCCGCCGTCTCGACCCAGGCGAACGCCTGATCCCAGGCGCTCGCCGGCGGGGCGACGGCCGCGTCGCCCGGCGGATCGACCGCGGCGAAGGGATAGACGTGCGGCCGGGCGATTCGCTCGGGATCGCCGACTTCGCCTTCGACCTCGGCGAGAACGCTGCCGAAACTCGGCGGCGCGCGCATGCGCGCGCCCGATCCTGCCGTCACGACGTCGTCTCGCTCGCGAACCGATCGCTCGCGTCGACGACCACCCGGTTGCGGCCATTCGCCTTTGCTTCATAGAGCTTGGCGTCGACCCGGCGCAGCAGGTCGTCGGCCGATTCGCCGTCGCGCAGGCGCGCGACGCCGAACGAAGCGGTGATGGCCCCGAGGCGCTCGCCGCTCGCGGCGACCGCCCAGCGCTTGCTCTCGAGCTGCTTCTGGATCTGGTTGAGGATCGAGGTCGCCTGGGCGAGCTCCGCCTCGGGGAACAGGATGGCGAACTCCTCGCCGCCGAAGCGCGCGACCTTGTCGGCGCTCTTGACGTTGGCGGTCAGCAGGTCGGCGAATCGCCTGAGCACCACGTCGCCAGCCATGTGGCCGAACTTGTCGTTGATCGACTTGAAGTGGTCGATGTCGGCGATGCTGACGCACAGCGTGTTGTTTTCATCGTGCGCGCGCGCGATCTCTTCGTTCAGCGCAGTGTCGAAATAGCGGCGGTTGCCCAGCCCGGTCAGGGGGTCGCGGCTGCCGATCTCCTCGGCCTTGTTGAGGCTCGACCGCAGCCGCATGATCTGGAACCGCGACTGTTCGAGCTTCTCGGTGAGCGAGTTGACCTTGTGCTGCATCGCGCGATTGTCGGTGATCAGCGTGAGGACGATCTCGTTGACCGTGTCGTAGGAGCCGTCGCGCGCCAGCTTGCGGCTGGCGCTGGCGAGCGATTCGCCAAACTTCGCGTTTTCGCCGGCGTGGTCGCGGATATGAGAGAGCGCCCCCGCGAGCGCCGCGTCGGCGCGCCGCTCGAATTCCGCCGCGGCCGCGTCGCCGCTCGCCCGCACGCTCGGCCCCGCGCCAGCGACGATCGCCAGCACGCCGACGCCGATCAGGCCGAGCAGGTAGATTTCGGTCAGCGGGTCTTCGCGCGCCCGCGAGGCGCTGAGGGCGCCGAGCGCGATGAACACGATCACGCCGATCAGATGCAGCGCGCTCCTGAGGTTGGGATGGAGAATCATCGCGCCTCCGATCGCGGTCGCCGAGTGGGCGACGCGGCCCGCAGGACTGTTGAATGAGGCATGCCGACGCCACCCCCGCTCTCGCTTCGTCGCCGGCGACGAGGCGTCCCCTGACGGTTCGCCTGCGCGATTCAGACTAACGAAGCGTAAAGTTGGCGGATATTGTTTACCAATTTCTTTAACCCCGAGGACAGCCCTCACCGCACGCCGTTACTTGCAGAATTCGCGAGCGCGCGGCGTCCACTCACCCATGCCGCTCGCCACCATGCTGGCGATCACGTTGCAGACATAGGTCTTCTGGGCCTGCGGATTGTCGGGGCCGGCGTTGTAGCGCGCCACGGCGAGCGTCCAGCTCCCTTCCTGAGCCTTGAGCGTCTTGAGAAAACTGGCGGCGTAGTCGACGTTGTGGACGGGATCGAACATTTCGGCGAGCGAGCCGAAATGCGCCGCATGCCAGTGATGGTTGATCTGCATGCAACCGACGTCGATCAGCTTGGCGCCGCGCGCGCGCTCGGCGGCGAAGCGCTGCAACGCCTCGGCGAGGCTCGCCGAATGGACGGCGCGCCCGTCGACGTTCATGTCCCACGGGCTCAGCGCGCCGTGATTGCCCGTCTCGGTCAGCCCGACCGAGTAGAGAATGTTGAGTGGGATGTCGTTTTCGCGCGCCGCGCGCGCCATCTCCCGCTCGCAGAGCTCGCCCGTGTCGGCGCGCGCGAGGACGGCGCTAGACAGTAAGATCGCCAGCGCTGCGGCGACTTGCCGCGCTCTGCCGCCGCCACGCCTCGGCGGCGGCGTCGCGGCGCGCGGACGACTGCCCGCCGGACGACGGATCGCGATTGTCTCCATTGGCGGAATTTTCCCGGGTTGACGATTGCCCGTCGCCGGCCGAATCGGCGGCGCCCGTCGCAACGGCGCGCATCGGCTGAATGACGAGGGTGTCGAGCGAAGACGCGGCGGCGCCGAGCCGCGCGGCGATCGCGTCGCGGTCGCTTTCGATCGCTTTCAGCGTGCTCGGATTGGCGACCGCGACGACGACCGAGAGCTTGCCGCTGACGAGCCGCATCGTCACGGTCAGCGAGCCGAGTTCGGCGGGCGAGAGGTCGATTTGCAGCTCCTTGACCGGTTGAGCGGTCGAGGCGGAAGCGGCTGCGCCGGCGCTCTGCGTCGCCCCGGCGAGGTCGTCGGCTGCGTCGGCGATGAGGTCGGGCAGTTGATCAAGGCTCCCCGAGACCGAGACGGCCGCGGAAGCGTCGGTCGAAACCGTGGACGCCGAGGCGGTAGTCAAAGTCGCGGCGGACGACGCCGAGTCGCCGCCCTTCGAGTCGCCGTGGGTCGACGGATCGTCCGACTTGGCGAAGGCCGATCGGCCCGCGACGGCGCCGGCCGACTCCGTCGCTGTCGTCGACGCGGCGCTGCTGGCGCGTTGCGACGGCGCATCGGTCGAGGTCTTGGCGCGCCTGACCCCCATTCCCGAATCCGGGCTTGCCGGCGTCGAAGAGCTCGAATCGGCGCGCGTCGCGGCGGTTGCGCCGGCCGACGCCGCCGTCACGGCGGTTGCACCAGCCGACGTCGCCGTCACGGCGGCCGCCCATGCGTTCGCGGTTGGGTCGAGGCCGAGATATGTGCGCTGCTGCACGCCGGAGACGGACAGCGACGCATCGCCCCCGGCGATCGCGCTGAGGGTCGACTTGGCCGCGTCCGGGGCGCCCCCGGCGATCGGACCGACCGACACCGCGGCCGTTGTCGCGCTCGACCGCGAGGCGGCGGGGACGACGGTCGAGGGCGGCGACGGCGAGGTTGCCACGCTCGCCGTCAGCGCGACGGCGGCGGTGAGCGGGGCGCCGAAGCCGGAGGCGACCAGCGCAGTCAGCGCCGCGGCGCCGGCGGCGGGGTCGGTCTTCGCGTCGGCGATGTCGCTCTCGGCCGCGTTTGCCGACCGATCTTCGTCGCCGACGCGCGCGTTCGAGCGTGCGGCGCCCACGGCGACGATCGCCGCCGGTTCGCTCCCCGCGTCGGCGACCGAGGCCGTCGTCGTCGCGGCGGCGTTCGCGCCAGACTTGGCGGTTGCGCCCGCCTTTGTCGCCGTCGGCCCTTCGTTCGTCGACGTCTTGGCCGAACCGGACGCGCTGCTCGACGACGCGCCGGCGGCGGCGCCGAGCGCGTCGCGCACCAGACCGGCGAACGTGGCGTCGAGCGCGGCGGTCTCGCCGGTCTTGGCGCCCGCGTCCGTCCCCGCGGCGGCGACCGAGGCCGTCGCGCTCGCCGTTCCCTGCGTCGAGGCGTCGACCTGTGCCGTCTCCTTCTCCAGCGCGCCGAGCAAAGCGGTGAATTTCGCGCCGGCGCCGCGGCTGGTCGCCTCGTTCGCGGGCTCCTGGGTCCAGTTCGGTGCGGCGCTGGCGCCGCTGACGGCGGCAAGGCTCATAGGGTTCCTTTCGGCGCGGCGGCGAGGGATGCGGTGCGACCGAGCGCCGCTTCGGCGAGAACGATCGTCTGCGCCGCCGCATCGTTGGGGTCGGCCTTGACGACCGCCTCGACGTCGATCGGCTGCGCCGCCGAGCTTTCGGGCGGCTGGCGCAGGAACGCCGCCACGCCGCGCGCCGCGACAAGCAGCTCCTGGTCGTGGCGATCGAGCTTCGTCTGCGGGACGCTTCGCAGTTCGGCGAGCCCGGCGTCGTAATCGGCGGTCAGGATGCGCGCCATTGATTCGTAGAGCCTGCCGCGCGCCGCTTCGACGCTGTCGGCGGCGACGCCCTCGAGCGCCGCCGCGGCGGCGCTGGCGGCGACCTCGAACCGTCCGCTCACCGTCGCCGCGCGCGCCAGCCCGAGCAGAAAGACGCGGCGCATATCCGGGTTCAGCGCGGCGAAGAAGGGCTGGAATTTGTCGAGATTCGCCGCGCTCTCAATCGCGCCGGTCTGCGCGAGCGCGCCCGCCAGCGTCTGCAGGAAACTGTCGGCGTAGATCGAGGCGCCGAAGCGTGAGGCATATTGTCGCGCCAGCTGCGCAACGCTGTCGACGTCGCGCCGGTCGGCATGCAGCATGATTTCACGCCGCAGCGCCGCCTCTTCGACCAGGGTTCCCGGCGCGAGCAGGCGCGCGAGATCGAGCAACGCGATCGCCTTGGCCGGGTCGCTGCCGGTTTCGATCACCGACTGGGCGAACGCCATCGGCCCGGCGAGGCGCGCTGGCAGCCGGCTCGCGTCGATTCCCTTGAGCCGCTTTTCGGCCTCGGCCTCGTTGCCGAGCGCATAGGCGAGCGAGCCGCGGATCAGTGGAATTTCGCTCGACGGAACGGCGCCGCTCTCGAGCAAGCGGACGACGTCGCGCGGCTGTCCGCCGCTGAGGAGATAGATGACGACCGCGTCGGTTTCGCGCTTCGACTGCCAGACGTCGGGCTTGGCGGCGACGATCGCCGCGCCGATGGCGGCGATCCGCTCCGCCTGGCTGGCATAGGCCGCCTTGTCGCCGGCGGCGATGCGCGCCTGCAACGCCTGGAGATCGAAGGTCAGCTCGGCGATCGACGTCTCCGCCGCCGCGGCAGCGCCGAGCGCCAGCCCGGCGACGATCGCCGTCGCCGCGAGCGCGCGGGCGAAACGAGACGCGGTCACGGCTTGGCTCCCTTGAGCAGGATTTCGATGCGGCGGTTCTCGGCCGAGAACGGATGGGCCGGATCGCGCAGGCGCTTGTCGGCGTAACCCTCGATGCGCTCGAATCGGCTCTCCGGCAGCGCGGCGCGCGTCAGCATGTAATAGGCCATCTGCGCGCGCGCCGACGACAGCCGCCAATTGTCGTAGGTCGCCGACCGGTAGGGATGCGCGTCGGTGTGGCCGCGCACGACGATCAGGCCCGGCTGCTGCTTGAGAATGGCGGCGATGGCGTCCATCGCCTGAATCAACTGGGGCTGCGGCTCGGCCGAGCCGATCGCGAACATCGAGAAGTTGAGCTTGTCGGTGAGGCTGATCAGCAGGCCTTCGTCGGTCGCCTTGACGTCGACCGCCGGCCCGAGCTTGGCCGAGCCGGGCGGCGAGATCTGCAGTTCGAGCTCTTTCTCCAAGCGCTCGGCGGCGACCGCGGCGGTCGCGCCGGCATTGGCCGCGGCCGGCTTCGCCTCGTCGGCGGACGCAGGCTTCGCATCGCCGTTGTCCGGCGGCCTCGCCTCCGCCGCCGGCGGCGGCTTGGATTCGGCGGCGGCGGGGCTCGCGGTTTCGTTCGTTCCCGGCTCGTGCTCGGCCTGCCGCGCCGTGCGGAACGGATCGGCGAGGCCGTCGTTCGGCGCCGCAGCGGAGCTGGCGGCGTCGCGCCGCATGATCGCCAGCGCGTCGGGCGAGGTCGGTCCGGCGATCTCGTCGAGGCTCTTGTAGGGATCGGCGAACAGCACGCCTTCGGTCATCGTCGATTTCGGGCTGGCGGGATCGCCGAGATTCGCGGCGGCGCCGGGCGGATTCGCCTGCGAGTTGTCGAGCCCGCCGGCCGACTTCGACGGCGGTTTGTCGCCGTCCGGCTGTTTGGCGTCGCCGACCGGTCCGGGCTTCTTCGGCTTACCCTGCTGCGTGTCGTCGGGAACGTCCGCCGACGGCGTCGCCGATCCGTCGCCATGAATGCTCTTCGGGGTGCGCGACGATTCCTCGAGCTTCACCGGATTGAAGTAGCGGGCGATGATCGTCCGCGTGTCCTTGTCGGTGGCGTTGATGATCCACAGCACCAGGAAGAACGCCATCATCGCCGTCATGAAGTCGGCGAAGGCGATCTTCCAGGCGCCGCCATGGTGCTCGTCCTCGTGGCTGGCGCGGCGCCGGACGATGATGATCTCGGGGTGCGGAGCTTCGTCGGCCATGGCCGGAGGTTACCGGGAGAGCGAGGCGATGAGATCGGCCCAGGGCTGCAACTGGCTGTGGATCGTCGTCTCCGCCGCCTCGATCGACACCTCGACGCTCTCGTCGGCGACGAACTCGACCTCGACGGCGAGAAAGGCGACGCGCTCGCGCAACGCGGCGAGGACGCGCTCGGGCCCGCGGATCTTGATCAGCCCCGGCGAGCCGCCGACCCTGAGCCGGGCGAGATCGTCGCACAGGGCTTCGACGATGCGATCGGCCGTCGCGCGTCTGACCAGCGGTTCGACGATGCGCGCAACGACGCCGGCGATCCGCTGTTCGATCAGTTGCAGCCCGTTGGAAATCGTCTCGGCGACCTGGGCGTATTCGTTGAGCTGGAAGTCGAGTTGCGCCACCATCGCCCGTTCGCGCTCGCCGGCGATCTCGCGTTCGAGAGTCTCCCCATCATCGGCGCGCGCGGCGGCGGCGCCGTCGCGGCAGCCGCGCTCGTAGGCCGCGGCGATCCGCGCGTCGATCTCCGCTTCGCTCGGGGCGGCGCGGAGGCGCGGGCGCAGCGGCGCCGCAGCCTCGTCGCGCGGCGTCCCGATCTCGCGCAGGGCGCGGGTCAGCGGGGGCGAGACGCGCGGCGCGGCTTCCGGGGCGGGGCGGAGCACGCGCGGCTTGAACGGCGACGGCGACGGACCCTGGGCTTCCGCCAGGCCCGCCCGACCGAAATGGTCGAGATATTGCAAGATCGGGACCGGCTTCATGCGTTCGCTCCCTCACGAATCCATTGTTTGAGAATCGCCGCAGCGACCTCTTCGTCGAAGTCGACCAGCTTCTGCAGATGGCGCACGGGACTCTTGTCCTTGCGGGCGACGAGTTCCTTGAGGAAGTCGTCGCGGTCGTCGTTGGCGTCGATGAGGAAGTTCGTCTCGGGCGCGCTGAGTCCGCCGAGCGCCATCGTCGGGCCGCCCGGCCCGTCGAGCGCCGACATCGGCGGCGGCAGCTCGCTCAATCCGACGAGCGCCGGCGCCGATTCCGCAGGCGGAGCGAGCAGCATTCGGGTCGCCGGCCTGAGGCCGAACCAGACGAGCAGCAGCGCGGCGAGAACGATCGCGCCGGCGCTGACGAACGAACCGGCCTGGCGCGCGAGGGTCTCCATCAGCGTCGGCGGCGCGACCGGCGCGAGATCGCGCTCGGCGTCGGCGGCGAAGTCGACCACCGCGATCTTGACCGTGTCGCCGCGATCCTGCTGCAGGCCCGCGGCGGTGGTCACCAGACCCTCGATCTCCTTGACCTGCTTGTCGACCGCCTCCGGCGTCGGCTTGTCGCCGAGCGAGGCGGTCAGCGCCGCCTTGTTGATCAGAACCGCCACCGACAGGCCCCGAATGACGAAGCCGGAGCTGGTGGTGGTGATCTGCTTGGAGGAGATCTCGTAGTTGGTCAGCTCCTCGCGCTTGTCGGTCGCGTCGGTCGACTGCTTGGTCTCGGCGTTCTGCGGCTTGCCGGTCTTGGGCAGGTTGGCGTCGACGCCGGCGGGCGTCTGACCGGCGGCGTTCTGCGAGTTCTGCTTCTCCTTGACCACCCGCACCGAGCGCTCGACGCGCTGGTCGGGATTGTAGATCGTCTCGTTGGTCTGCGTCTTGTCGTCGTTGAGGCGCGCCGCGACGCTGACCTGGAAATTGTGCAGGCTCAGATAGGGCGCGAGGGTGGCGGTGATCTTCTCGCGCAGCTCCTGCGAGACTTCCTTCTCCAGGCCGAGCAGATTGTCGGGCGACTTTTCCAGATTGTCAGGACCGCTGGCGAGCAACCGGCCATCGACGTTGAGGACGGTGACTTCGTCGGTCTTCATGTTGGGGATCGCCGCGGCGACGAGGTGGCGGATCGCGTCGCCGAGCGTGCGATCGTCGCCGCCGTCGGTGCGGATGATCACCGAGGCCGAGGGCGCCTGGCGTTCGCGACGGAACGAGCCCTCGTCGGCCATGACGATATGGACGCGCGCCGCCTTGACGCCGCGCATCATCTGGATGGTGCGCGCGAGTTCTCCCTCGATTGCGCGAACCCGGGTCACTTCCTGCATGAACGAGGTCAGGCCGAGCGAGCCGAGCTTGTCGTAGAGTTCGTTGCCAACGCTGCCGGAGTGCGGCAGGCCTTTTTCGGCGAGCGTCATGCGGGCCGGAGCCGCCTGGCCGACAGGGACGGTGACCGAACTCCCGTCGGCGCTGACGTCGAAGGCGATGCCGGCTTCGCGCAGGGCGGAGCCGATGCTGACGACGTCGTCGCGGTCAAGGCCGGAATAGAGCGTCTCCATCGTCGGCCTGCTGAGGTAATAGCCGGCGAAGCCGGTGGCGGCGAAGACGGCGAATCCGATCATCGCCAGCGCCGCCAAGCGTCTGCCGCCCAAGGCGAGCAGATTCGCCCACAGCCGTTCGAATTGCGCCAATGCGTTGTTCATCTCGTCCGCGCTTGCACGCCCCGACGTCGCGGCCCAGTGGAGCTACGACGCCTCGCGGCAGATTCGACGACGGAGCTTGCGCGGGCATTGCGCTCCGTCGGCGCGCCGGCGGGGCTCCCCGATCGGGGGCATCGGGATCACAAACAGGCCGGCAGTCGTGCAGCAAGCGCGAACCTGTCGGCTTGCGCCGCGGCGTTCTGGCCGGCGCGCGTGGCGGGCTCGCTTCGGTCGGCCCTGGCGATAGTCGGAATCGGAAGTTCGATTCGGCCGTCGTCGAGGGCGGCGGCGCGCGGCCTTACGCGGGAATCGAGAGCGCCTCCGGCGATTCCCCGGCGCACCAGCGCCGCCACATGGCGCGGTAGGCGCGCTCGAGGACGCCGGCGAACCCCACTTCGTCCATCAGCGGGCTCGCCTCGAGCTGGGCGCGCAGCGCCGCCCGCGAGGCGACGAGGCGGGCGGGATCGTGGGCCAGCGCCACCGCCTTGGCGACATATTCGTCTTCGGTCGAAGCAATCCACTCGGGATGGCCGACCGCGGTCAGGATCGCGGCGCCGAGGCGCCCAACCGACGGACGCGCCGCCAGGGTGACAAAGGGCACGCCGAGATAGAGGCCTTCGATCAGAGTCGTCCCGGAATTGTGGGGAAAGCAGTCAAGTCCGATGTCGATGCTGCGCAACACGTCCCACGGCGGGCTGTCGCAGCCCATGAGGAGTCGCTCGCGCTCGATTCCATACGCGGCGAACTGGTTCGCCAGGTCGTCGCAAAGACTGACGGTGCGGAAGTTGAGGCTGTTGAGGACCAGCCGCGAGCCGGGCGTTGCGCTGAGGATTGCAGCCCAGCTCCGCACGACGCGGCGGTTGATCCGCACCGAGCGCGTCAGGCTGCCGAAGGTGACGCTCGCGCCGGGTCGGCGCGCCGTCTCGGCGCTGCCCATCCCTTCGGCCGGCCGGTAGACGCCGAAGATCGGCAGTCGCGCCAGCTTCTCGCTGAACAAATGCTCGCAGCCCGCCGGCGCAAACTGCGGGTCGGCCAGGAAATAGTCGATCGCTTCGAGACCCGTCGTATAGCCGTAGCCGAGCCAGGAAACCTGCACCGGCGCCGGCTTGCGGGCGAAGACGAGCAGGCGGTGGTCCCGAGTGTGGCCGGCGAGATCGACCAGGATGTCGATGCGGTCGGCGCGGATCCGCTCGGCCATATCTTCGCCGCTGAGCCCGACGGTCGGCCGCCAATGATCGACGTACGACTTGAACCGCGCGGTGACCTCATCCTCGCAGGCAACTTCCGCATAGGCGAACAGCTCGACCATCGATTTGTCGTGACGCGCCAAAACCGGTTCGATGAAGTGCCGGGCCGCATGCCGGCGGAAGTCCGGCGAAACGTAACCGATCCGCAGCCGGCGCTCGGGCGAGCGGTCGTTGTCGTATCGCGGCGTCGCCGGCGCGAGTGGCCGCGCATGCGCCTCGTCCCACCGCTGGTATTCGGTGAAGATCGCCTCCGCCGGCAGATCCGGCGCGTAATTGAGACAGAATAGGCAGTTGGAATGCGCTTTGAAATTGCGACGGTCGATTTCGTAGGCGCGACGATAGGTGGCCGTCGCCTCGTCGAGCTTGCCGAGGTCCCGCAGCGCATTGCCGAGGTTAGTGTGAACCTCCGCGTCGGCGGGCGTCAGAGCGAGCGTCTGACGGTAGCAGGCAAGAGCGTCATCCAGCAGGCCGAGTTGCTGGAAGGCCGCGCCGAGATTGCTAAGCGCTGCGGCGAGATCGGGGCGGAGGGCCAGAGCGCGCCCGTAGCAAGCGACAGCTTCCTTGAAGCGCCCCAGGCCCTGCAACACGTTGCCGAGATTGCTGTGCGCTACGGCAAAGTTCGGATTGAGGCTGAGGGCGCGCCGGCAGCAGGCCTCCGCCTCGTCCAGTCGGCCGAGTTGATAGAGGGCGATGCCGAGGTCGTTGTGCGCTTCGGCAAGATCGGGCTCGAGGGCGATCGCCCGACGGCAGGCCGCCGCCGATTCTTCGAATTGACCAAGGTCGCGCAAGGCCGCGCCAAGATTGCCGTACGTGGCGGCCACGCTCGGGTCGATCCCGACGGCTCGGCGATAGGCGGCGACCGCCTCGTCGAGCTTGCCCTGCGCGGCGAGCGCCGCCCCGAGCGTCGCATGAAAGCGAGCGGCCTGGGGAACGACGGCGATCGCCTTTTCGATCATCTCGACCGCGAGGTCGTGACCGCCGACGCTATGAGCGATTTCGCCGAGCCGGTGCATGCTATCGGCGTGATGCGGATCGCGCTCCAGCACGCGGCGGTAGAGCGCGAGCGCCTCGTTCAGCCGCCCGGCCCGATGCATTCGCAGCGCATCCGCGAACAGACGCGCGACGGCGCCGCCGTTGGCCGCCTCGATGCGGCGTTGGGCTCGGTTCATGCCATAACCCGCCGATTCTGCGTCGCCATGCGCTTCAGGCCCAAGGCGGGAAGGTTGGTTGCCGGCCGGTCGACGCCCGCCAATGCGTTGTTCATCTCGCCCGCGCTTGCACGCCCCGCCGTCGCGACCCAGCGGGGCGACGACGCCTCGCGGCAGATTCGGCGACGGAGCTTGCGCGGGCATTGCACGCGGCCAACGCGTCCCCCGACTTGATCGCATCGGCGCTAACTTAGCCCGGCTGGCGGCCGCTCGACCTTGTCATCCCCGCGAAAGCGGGAATCCAGTCTTCCGTCGCCTGCGTCCTCGACGAGCGCTGGACCCCCGCTTTCGCGGGGGTGACATCGAAGGATCGCGCCAAGTTGGCGCCAATGCGATCAAGTCGGGGTACGGCCATGACGCAAGAGTGCGAGCGAGACACTGACGGCGGCTAATGCGAACGCATTGTCGCAGGCGCCTACAATTTGGCGCGCCGCCGCGGCGCTTTACCCAATCTTAAGACCCGTGCTGCAGGTTGGCCGGGACTGAACCGGGTCGGTCCGCTTTTCGCGGAGCCGGTATCGGCGTCACACGGCGATTAGTTCCTGCGTTTCGGGAGCTAAAGGCATAAGGCCGCTTCGTCGTCTCGGTGCAAATCCGAAATGTCACATGGTTTCGTGATTTCACGGACAGGAGCACCTCTATGAGTTCGATTCTCACCAATTCCTCGGCCCTCAGCGCGCTGCAGTCGCTGTCGCAGACTGAGTCGGCCCTGAAGACGACCGAAAACCAGGTCTCGACCGGCCTCGCCGTCTCTTCCGCCGCCGACAACGCTTCCTACTGGTCGATCGCAACCCAGCTCAGCGCCGACAGCGGCGTCGTCACCGCCGCCAACTCGGCGCTGTCGCAGAGCCAGGCCGTGCTGTCGACCGCCTCCTCGGCGATCTCATCGGTGACCTCGACAATCGCTTCGATCGAGACGGCGCTGACCCAGGCGACCAACCCCGGCGCCGATCTCAGCGCCATCGAGACGACGCTCGTCGGGCTCAGCAGCCAGCTGGTGAGCACCGTCAAGGCAGCGTCGTTCAACGGCCTGAATGTCCTCGACAGTTCGACGATGACCTCGTCGTCGGCGAACACCGGCAGCCTCGCCTTCGTCTCCGGCTTTAACGCCACGTCGACCGGCGGCCAGGTCAACACGATCACCCTCAATACCCAGGGGCTGATCAACGGCGGCACGGCCGACACGAGTTCGACCGCCGGCACAGACGGCACCGGCATTTTGGACGGCGCCACGACATACACCACCGTCGCCACGACCACCGGCACCGGCGGCGTCACCTCGGGCACCACGGGCACGACCATCAACCTGCTGACGCTCGGCTCCTCGCTCACCACCGCCGCCGGGGTCAGCTCGACCAACGCCGCCAATGAGGCGCAAAACTTGCTCGCGGGCGTCTCCTCGGTGCTCAACAGCCTGACGTCCTATGCGGCGCAGATCGGCACGACCCAGGACGCGATGACCGCGGCCTCGACCTTCAACACCGCGCTGACCACCAACTACTCGACCGGCGTCAGCGCCCTGGTCGACGCCGACATGAACACCGCCTCGACCCGGTTGCAGGCGCTGCAGACCCAGGAACAGCTCGGCATTCAGTCGCTGTCGATCGCCAACCAGAACTCGCAGTTGATTCTGAAGCTCTTCAACGGCTGAATCGAAACCGCGCAACGGCGCCGGCGATCGCATTGCCGGCGCCGCTGAAGAGAAACGCGCGCCGCAGGCGCGCTCCGGCCGAGCCGCAACGCGCTCGGCCAATCTCCGAGCGCAAGGCGCCGTCAACAGCTTCGGTCGGATCGAACTTCGACCGACCGTCCGCCCCGTCAGCCCTTCGATCCTGCTCCTGCGGAGGGCGGCGGCGCGCCCGGCGAATTGCAAAAGACACGCCCGCCACGCTGTCGCGTGGCGGGCGTTTGCTTGGGCGGAGTATGAGGCGAACCGGACGCCGGCTCAGCGGCGCTCGATGCAGTAGCCGAGGTAGCGCTTCGAATCGATCGGGTCGTAGCCCAGCCGATGCTTGAGCTTCTTGCGCAGCTTGCTGATATGGCTCTCGACCACGTTCTCGTCGACGTTCTCG
>Ga0182013_10000836_pt1 | contig 42672 bp, 31 predicted proteins | sample 612S2MmetaG_FD_120487 | JGI IMG/M metagenome (GOLD analysis project Ga0182013, IMG submission 120487) | Permafrost microbial communities from Stordalen Mire, Sweden - 612S2M metaG | ecosystem: Environmental > Terrestrial > Soil > Wetlands > Permafrost | place: Sweden: Stordalen | collected... | reverse complement strand
TGCCCAGGTTGACATCGTCACTTCCAATCACCCCGGTCAATGACTCCGTGGCAATCGTAGCAGGTGCGCTCGTCCCGTCGTATGGCCTGCTGTTGAGGGTGACAACGGGCGTCACCGATGCCGAGTTGACCGCCACATTGACGCCGAATACGAATGAATTGTAGTCGGCCATGTCGGTTGGGGTGAATGTCACGGGCTGGCTCGTCGTTCCCGCGCCGGGCACGGTATTCGTCGTAGTGAAGGCGAAGCTGCCAGGCACCGTTGTGCCTGCCGCGTTGGTGACAACGCCACCACTCAATATTGAGGCGCTCAATGCCTGACCGTAGGTGATTGACGAGGCCGAAGGCGCTGTGTTCAATCCCGGCGTCTGCGGATTGACCGCTAAAGTCGAGACGCCGGACGTGCTGCCTGTAAAAGTGGCGTCACCGGCAAAGACCGCAGTGATGGAATGTGACCCAGCGGCAAGCTGGGTGCCGGTGGTTGTGTAGGCTGCCACGCCGCCGCCGGTGGTGGTTACCGTGCCAAGAACGGTTGAACCGTCCTTGAACGTGACGGTGTCGCCCGTGTTTGGCACAGGCGAAACTGTGGCAGTAAATATCACCGGAGTCCCATAGGTCGTCGCAATTAATGGGTTGAGGCTGGTTGTCGTGGAAATGATTGTAGAGAAAACGGACAAAGTGCCACTGGTGTTCAGAGCGTTGGTGTTCCAGGCAAGGCCGGCGGAAAGCGATGGAAGTATCACACTTGTAAACGCACCGATGTAACCGGCCGCGTTAAAAAGTTTAAAACTATCACCTGCAGCCAGTGCCGCTGGTCCGATATTTGTCACATACAGCGTGCCGCCTTCAGTCAACGTGCCCGCAACTATGGCCGCATTGTTGGTCAATGGCGAATGTTGGACTTGCATGAACGTCGTGCTTCCGGCGTTGAGGGTCAGGCTGTTGCCAATGGTCAAGGTGCCGAGCGGATTGCCCGGAGAAAGTGCGCCGCCGCTTTGAACTGTGACAGAACCGGAAACGATTCCGTTGCCCGCAAGCATCCCGGCGCTGGCAACGGTGACCGCACCGGAGCCGGTGCCGCTTCCGGCGAGGTTGTTGATTTGCAATACGCCGTAGTTGATTGTCGTGCCACCGCTGTAGGTATTCGCGCCGGTGAGGTTGAGTTGACCGGTTCCAATCTTTATGACGACGGACGGGTTGACTGATCCGTCATGGATGACGCCATCAAATTCGGTGTTCGCATTGGCCCCGCCGATGGTATAGGTCACGGCAGCTCCCCCGCTGTTGTTCCCGTAAAGTGCGGTCCCGGAACCACCGACAAGACCACCCAAGGCTATCGCTGTTGCGCCATTTCGAACAGTAGCCGTGGCAGCACCATTTCCTAAATTAAAAATGGCATTGCCGTCACCTGTGGTGCCGTTAAAACGTAACGTCATGGGCGAACTGCCTAGCACGAGCGTTCCAGTCCCAGTCATCGAGCCAGTCAAATCGAACACGAGACTGCCGACGCTGGAAAACAAAGTCAGATTACCCGAGTCGTTCAAGGTGGCGATGCCGGTGCCGCTGTTGCCATTACCAGTGATGCTGTTGGTGCCGTTCACGAGGACATTCGGCAGCGAGTTTGCCGTCACGACGGTCACAGAACCTGTGCTGTTCAGCGTCACAGTTCCGCTGGCGGGAATTGCCGCGCCAATTGCAAATACAAGGCCGCTGCCATTTACCATGGTGCCGCCGGTGTAACTGTTCGTGTTGGAAATGGTCAAGATGCCGGCATTGGACTTGACGAGGCTCGTCGTGCCGGAAATGCCCGCGCCGCTCAAGGCATAGTTGACTGCGGAGTTGGCGAAGGTGACGGAGCCGGGGTTTACAACGCTGCTGATCACAATATTGGTGCTGACGGACGAATCGTTGAATAGCACGCTGTTCCCATCGACATAAGCCGCAGGGCTGCTCCCGTTAATCCAGTTGGTTGTCGTGGTGTCCCATGCCGAACTTGCCGAGCCGGTCCAGACCAATCCCAATGCAGCGTTTATGCTTGGCGTTGCGCTGGCTTCGGTGGAATTGGCGCTGGTGCCACTGGTGCCTGTAGCTGTGACAACATAATAATAGGTCGTGCCGTTGAGGAGATTGGTATCGGTATAGGTTATGTTGGTCGTGGTGGCCACGGTCGTGGTCTCATTCCCGCTGCTCAAACCGCGCTTGATGGTATAATTGGTGACGTTGACGGAGGCAGACCAAGCCAGTGTAATTTGGGCGTTGCCGGGATACGCGTTCAGGATGGCGGGAGCTGCCGGCGCCGTGCTGACGATGGCAGAATTGGTCGAAACACCAGCCGCATTCATCGCAACCACGGTGTAAGAATAGGACGTGTTCAATGAAAGGCCACCGTCAGTATAAGTGGTGGTGGTCATGCTCATGACATAGTTACCCGGAAAATTGAAAGGGCCATTGTGACTGGTGGAACGAAAAAGAATATAACCGACTGCCCCGCTGACCGGCGACCAACTGATGGTTGGCGACTGGTTCGTGGTGGTGATGCTGTCACTGATTCGGACGTTGCCGGGTGCGGATGCGGGCGGCGGAGGCAGCGGCTTGGCGGTGACCGCCGAGGACGCCGCGCTGGAGCTGCCGGCACCGGTGGCTGTCACGATATAGCTATAGGTGCAGCCCAGCGTTCCGGAGGCATCGGTGAAGGTGTTGTTTGTCGTGGTGTTGCTCAAGGTGATGTAAAACGGAACATAACCAGTCGGCAAATTGACCACGGTGCCTCGCTGGACGGTGTAATAATTTGCACCGGACACGGCGTTCCAGTTGAGCGTGACGGAATTATTCGTGCTTGCTACGACGACCGACGGAGTTACGGGGACTGTTGTAGAAATTCCCGCAGACGGCACAATGCCCGCGCTCTGCGGAGAATTGCCGCTGATGCCAACGGGATTGACAGATTGCACGACGTAATAATAAGTCGAGCCATTGACTGCGGTGCTATCCACGAATGTCGCGTTCGCCGGGCCGCTGCCGCAGACGGGACCAACCAAACCGTTGGTGATGGATGCATAACCGCTGCCAGAAGTGGTTGAACGCAGTAAATTATAGCTGGTTGCTCCGGGAGTCACCGGCCAGCAGATCAAATTGCAATTGTTGCCCGCGTAAGCTGTCACGCCGGACGGTGCTGGCGGCACATAGCCGACCAATTCCAACCGGAGATAATCATACATGATGAAACTTTCCGAACTGTTGGCCCGATTCAAATTGATGGTGATGGTGTTCTGCCCTTGTTTCAAGAGGCTGGCCGGAAATGTAATCCGTTCATCAGAAAATGCACCGTGATTGCCCTCGCGGACACTGACGTCGCTCTGATCCATGGCGGGGCTGAACCCGCCTGAAGTCAACGCTGTCACCGGTGTGGCCGTGACCCCGGTGGCATTGCCGTTTCCGCTGCCGAGGTTGCTGTTGTTGACGGAAATAAGGGTGGTTGCGGAAAACGCCCCGGCAAACCCAAGATACAATGATGCATTGACCCCGCTCGGGGGCGTTGACGCCAGATTGAACGTGATTGTTTCAGTGGTGCCATTGAATTTACCCGCCTGGTTAATCACTTCCGGCAGGGTGAAATTCCAGTCCGCTCCCCAGCGGCTTTGCCCCACCACATAGTTCAGTCCGTTCGGATAGTCGAAGGGATAATCTAAAAATTTTGTCCAGATGGGACTGGGTGCCGTCGGGCTGGGGCCGATGTCGCCCGTGAACCAGTCATCCCCGTGCTGGAACTTGCCGCTCGTCCGGTCGGGGTAGCCGATTTCAAAAACCGTCGGGCCAACACGCGTTGGTGTCCAAGTGATCACGCCAAGGCTGTTCGTCGCATCGCCCGCAGCAGTGATACTAAACGGCGACATGGGCAGATTATGCAACCATGGCGGATTGCCGCCGGTCTGGTTCTGCGACATGAACGTTCCCGCCACGCCCTGACCGAAGGCATATAAGGTGTAGTTGGTGGTGGCGATGACGTTGGTGATGATGAAGCTGCCATCGGCCGCAGTCTTGGTCCAGAACTCATAGGGTTTGCACCATTCTTGGAAGTCATACACTCCGTCGCTCACCGCCGGCTCCTGCACCACGCCGACCCACAGGTTTGAAGCCGACGCATTAGGATTGTAAGTGTCATTGATTACAAACTGGCCGGTGATTGCGCCGCGAGAAGGGGTGGCGGCATAATTCGCGTTGGTGAACCAGCTGTAAGGCCAAGCGGTTTGCTCGGCAGCGGCCTGCGCCTGCGCGTCGGCAAACATCGCGCGCGAAGCCTGCACTGAATCGGTCAGTGTATTAGTGCAATTGTTTAAATAAACAAAATATGGGCCGTAGGTTTTCGACCAGACTTCGTTGTTGGCCAGAACAAAGGCCTGACCCACGCCATAATGACTGCCGTTGATCATGTTGAGCGTATATGCCGACTCGCCTTCCATCAATTCGGTCTTCAATGGGCCGCCGTTATACATCTCCACGTTCGACAGCACATGCCAGATGCCGACGTTTTTGCCGGCAAAACCGATAGTGGGATCGTTAACACTGCTCCAACCCCACACCCTTTCCCCTCCGTTTTGACCGCCAAAATCCATGCCATATTTGTATTTGTCAAAATAGGTCCCTTCCAATGGGCCACCTGTCACTAACTCATCCTCCTGCGGCGAAATGAACGCCGGCACCAACGGCTGATTGACCCCCGTCTCAAAATCATGCTGCGGACTAACGCTCATCCAGTTGAAGATGGAACCGACGTAAATATTATCCCGTCCCTCCATATCAAGCATCGTGGTGTCCTGTGGCCGGTGGCTCCAAATGGGGGTCACATAAAAACCCGATGAACCCCGGAGCATGGAGAAATGAACATCCATGACGCCGTTGGTGGATGACGCGGCCAATAAATCAACCTCGCAATAGTCGCCATTGTTGGCCACGACCGAATAGGTGAAATTCCCGGAACCAAATCCGGCATTCTCCCAATAAAGCTTCCCTCCGCTGTAGCCTCCGCTAAGCAATTGCTGCGTCTGCATGCCGCCGCCGTTGTTATAAGTGTAATTGATCTGCGTGATGTTCGCGTTGGCCTTGGTGATGAGAACGGAAACAATGCCGTTGGCCATGGTCACCGTGCCGTTGCCGTTGTCCACCAGCGTTACGGCCTGCCCAGTGCCTGTGCCGCCGCCGGGAATGTTGCCCAGCACGGAAACTCCAATGAAAAGGCTGAACAGAGAAATAATGAAGAGGAAAGATTTCATGAGATAATATTGGGGTTTGCAGAGGAAAGACGGCAGCATCATTGTGTGAAGTTACGAATAATAATCGAAAACGGAATCATGGGCTGAATTACAGCTTAACCCATTTTGCAAGTATCTGCAAACCAATTCCTGCGCTAAGGTCGTCCTCCAGAAGTCAATGCACGAACATTTTCTTCGATCAAAGTTAATAGCAAATTTGCCGATGTAGACTATGCGTCTATGCCCTTACGAAGGGAATGCTGTCGAGTTCCAAGTTTGAGCTGACAACTCCATACTGCCAATTCAAAGAAGCCCCAGAGAGAGTAGTCTTGGCTGAATCACATTAAAATCGAGCCACTGTTTGTTGTATTTATTTGAATCGTTTAAGGTAACCCACTTTCAGCAAACGCACTGAACAATTTTTGGAAGAAGAAATTATTTAGAAGCCACAAGTTTGTCTATGGCATCTTTGATCGCGAGAAGGTAAGTTGGCTTTTTGATAACGACGTCAATGGAAGTACAATCATGAGGTGGATTTCCGGAACACATCACCACGGGTGTGGAGGGGGATCGCATTTTGATTATGTGAGCCATTTCGCCGCCTGTCATTCCCGGCATCGAATTGTCCGTCAAGACCAAGTCGTGGAGGCTGGGATTGAAACGGGCAAGAGCTTCACCCGCAGAATTTGCACAGTCAACCTCGTAACCAAAGTTGTTGAGGAACACCTTGGTCAAAAGACGAATATCAATATCATCATCAACTATCAGAACGGTTGTTAATTGAGATTCCAGGGTTTTTTCCACAATTTTTTGGTCAATGAATCGTGTGTTATTTATAATGATGAAATACTAAGTGGAATTCCCATTACATCTATGCGAATTTGAGACAACCGATATCATTATGAGGACATGAAAAACGCAGCTCTTCTGGCGGATGTTGTTGGTGACAAGGATGAAACAGTTGAAAGACGCCAGGTGAAATCGGATTAATATGGTCTATTTTTACTCCAATTGACTTGTGTGCCGGATGGCACAGGGTAGAATTTTGAAAATTCAGCCAATATGGCAAAGCTGCTTAAGAACAAAATGGCCGGGCAGAAAAGCCGGATATTTCTGGTGGAGGATCACCCAGTTTTTCGCGACGGTCTGTCTAAACTGCTAAATGCGGAGGACGATATCATCGTTTGCGGTGAAGCGGGCGACGCCAAGCAAGGCCTTAAATCCATCATCAAACTTAAACCGGATCTTGCGGTTGTGGATTTGGGTTTGCCCGGGAAAAGCGGGTTGGAATTGATCAAGGAAATCCGGGGCTTGAAGATCGAAGTCAAGTTGTTGGTTGTATCCATGTTTGATGAAGCTCTTTATGCCCAGCGCGTCTTGCGTGCAGGAGGCGATGGTTACGTCATGAAACAGGCAGATCCGCAGGAGATAGTTCTTGCGATTCGTGATGTTTTGGCAGGCCACATCCACGTCAGTGACGATGTTTTTGAAAGAGATTCTGAAAAACGATCATCTGAAAAAAAAGCCGGAGCGCTTGATTCGTTGACAGATTCTGAACTTGAAGTTTTAGAATTGCTTGGCCACGGCAAAAGCGCACAGGAAATATCTCAACAAGTCGGTTTGTCCAGCGCAGAAGTCAATGCGCAGGCCCACAGCATACGACGGAAGCTCAAATTGAAAAGCTCTAATGCCTTGATACGCTATGCCGTCTCTTGGGTGGAAGACAGCGTTAAATAGCAGTAATTAGTGGGAAACATGGGAAAAATCAACCGCTTAGGGTTCTAAATTTTAAGATTTCCTGCACCGTCAGGTGGTCGTGAATTTCATTCAATTTCATGGAAGACTTGCCCGTTTTGGATTTGGCACCCTTTGGTGCTGTTCTTACCGGTACGCGAACAATAATCGTAGTTCCAACCCCCAACTGTGATGTTATCTCGCAAGTACCCCCCAATGACAATGCACGTTCCCGCATATTTGTGAGGCCAAGGCCATGAAGCATTTTCCCCTCAGACTTGAGGTTTTTTGCGTCAAATCCATTGCCGTCATCCTGAATTTTGAGAACTAATGAATGTTTGACAAATTGTATTTGCAGCTTGACGGATTTCGCCTGGGCATATTTTTCGATATTATTGATGGCCTCCTGCACAATGCGAAATAGGTTTAATTCAATTGCTGGCGACAGCCGCTGGCTGAAGGGGATGAACCGGTATTGAAACTTGAGACTGGTACGTGATTGTACATCGCTACAAAAGCTTCTACAGGCGGCAGTCAACCCCAGTTGATCCAGTTCAGCAGGCCGGAGGTTGTGTGCGATACGGCGGTTCTCTTCCAGAACTTTCACCAGCAGGCTGTCGCACCGGCGCAGAATTTCCCTGGCTGCGGGCTTGAGATCCGGCAAGCCTTCTTCCACCTTGCGAAGCCGCATTTTCACGGATGCAATCATCTGGTTGATGCCATCATGCAATTCACGCGCAATGCGGGAGCGCTCGTCTTCCTGTGCTTTTATAATGCGCTGAGGCAGGGATCGCAGCTCGGCTTCGGCATGCTTGTGCTTGGTGATGTCGCGAATATACAACGTGAACATGGGGCGCCCCAGCAGGCGGATCTGGGTGATGGTGAATTCCGCGAAAAAATGGCTCCCATCCGTTCGCAGCGCGGGCATTTCGATCCGGCTGCCTTGAATGGGACCTTTTACGCCGGCAAAACAATTGATCAGGCCATTTTTGAACCATGGTTTGAATGACGCAGGAATCACCTCCAATACATTTTCGCCGATAAGCTTGGACTGGCTCTGGCCAAATATTTTTTCCGCAGCGGAATTTAACTCAACCATCCGGCCCTCATGGTCGATGGTGATGATGCCATCCAGCGCTGCCTGCATGATGGCCCGTTTCCGGGCTTCGCTTTCGCCCAAGGCGTCCCATGCTTCCTTGCGCTTGGTGATGTCATCGGCGATGCCGACAATGCGGTAGATTTTCCCAGAAGCGTCATGAATGGGAAAGGCGCGGTCCTGAACCCAACGGATTGAACCGTCGGGGCGCGTAATGCGATAAACTTCGTCATACTCGCCGGTGGCCTGTTTTGTTATGGCGCTTTCAGCCACACCTTTGCGATCATCGGGATGAACGGCCTTAATCCAGTTTTCGGGTGAATCGTAAAGGCTGGTGCATGATTGTCCCCAGATTTTCTCGTATGCCGGACTGACATAAATGATTTTGGTTTTGTCCGCCGTGCTCATCCAGAAAACTTCCTGAATATTGTCCGCCATTTGCCGGAAACGCTCCTCGCTGTCCTGAAGGGCATATTGCGCTTTTTTGCTTTCGGTGATATTGCGCACCACGCTTAACAGACCGGCTGGCTGGTCGTTGAAACCAAGTGAAACAGTCGCGCTTAATTCCACATGGCAAGAAGTCCCGTCCTTTCTGAACATGGTATATTCGACATTGCGAATTATACCCGTTTTCAACGCAATCATGATGTCTGTCTTGATGCGTTCATGCTCATTTGTCGGGGTGAGATCAAAAATATTCTTTTGGAGCAGTTCATCGGAACTGGAATAACCGAGCAATGCCAGCGCCTGGGAATTGACCGCCGACAGACGGCCTTTTGGGTGAATCAGGCAGACTGCATCCGGCAGGATGTCAATCAACCGGCGATGATGATCTTCACTCTTGCGGAGCGCGGCGGTTGTGTTGCGGAGTCGCATCAGCGTCTGCACCCGCGCCAAAAGTTCCTGCATGCCAAGCGGTTTGACGAGATATTCATCCGCGCCGGTATGAAAACCGCCCACCTTGTCCTCTTCGTTTGTCGCCTCGCCGGAACACAAGGCAACAAATACATCTTTCAGCGACGGGTCGTTTTTGATTTGCCGGCAGACTTCAACACCGTTGATATCCGGCAGCCGGACATCAAGAAGCACCAAATCCGGAGAATACGCCCGGGTCAGGAGGAGGCCATGCTTGCCGGTTGCCGCCTCCAGAACCTCATATCCCGCCTTGCGCAGACAGATTGCAAACAACTGGCGAATTTCGCTGCTGTCATCCACCACCAGTATCAAACCGACTTTTTTCATTTCGTTTTTCGATTTTCCGAAATTTCATATACAACAGAACCTTTGCGGCCAAAAGCAAATAAACTCTGCAGTTGACACCCGCCTGCGGGCAAACAAGCTGATGGGCATGAGTCATCAGCTTTGGTATGTCGCACATACACGTCCGCGCTGCGAGAAAAAACTGCTGCAATATTGCGGGCGGGAAAAACTTCACGCCCGGTTGCTTTGTTACCAGTCGGTTCACAAGTATCGCGGAAAAACAGCTGTGTTTAAAAAGCCGCTGTTTCCAGGTTATGTTTTTCTACATATCCCGGCACACAAACGCGGAGTGGTTCTGCAAAGCGATCATCTGGCCAATCTTCTCGAAATTGCCGATCAGGATTTGTTCGTCCGGCAGATGGACGAGGTCACGCGTGCATTGGAAACCGATTTGGAAATCCGTCTTGCGCCGACAATCGGCGAAGGCATGCGCGTAAAAATCAAAAACGGGCCTTTGCGGGGAATCGAAGGCTGGGTGGAAAAGCGTTACGGCATGACCACGGTTTTGCTTCGGCTGGATTTCATCAGCCAGGCTGCTGCCGTCAAGCTCGAAGCCTCAGATCTGGAATTAATTTGATTTTGTGGTTGGCGCGAATTCTTCGGCTCAAGGCTGCGGCAGATAGAATGTGCGATAGAATCGCTGGCTGAACTGGTTTGCGTTTGTATCCACAAACACAAATGGAGAGGTGTTTGTCTGCAACGAAACCCAGTTCACGAGGTCGGTGGAAGCTTGCACGACATATTGCAATGGAACATTTGTTACGCCGGGAACATTAAATGTCAGTTGGCCGTTGACAAGGGGCTTTGGAGCAAAGACAGGCATTGAATCAGCCACCGGACTGGCAATGTTAACTGTGCGGTAGAAGCGGTGGCTGAACTGGCTTGCGTTTGGATCCACAAAAGTAAATGGGGCGACGTTTGTCTGGATCGCAACCCAATGGATAAGATCAGTGGATGCCTGCACGGCATACAAAACATTGTAATAATTTGTAACGCCGGGCACTACATTGGTGACAGATGATATCACATTTGTAACGGCGGAAACGACGTTAACACCGCCTAAAATCTTAAAGGTAATCTGGCCGGGGACATTGGATGTTGGGGACACGGTTGCCGGCGGGTAGACCATTAATTTCGTTTCGTTCGAAAAATCACTTAACACACCATAAGAATCATAAGACTTTGCTGCAAAAAAGTAAGTTGTATAAGGAGCCAAACCGCTGATTGTCACATTCGTCACATTGCCAACGTCAATCGTGTTGGTGTATAAGCCGCTAGTCACGCCATAATAGATTTTATAGCCTGCGACATTCGAATCAACGCTGGGATTCCAAATAAGTGTAACGAAATTGGCCTGCGATGCGGGCAATCCAACGAAAATCACTGCACAAATCAACAAGCGCAGTGAAGAAAACGACAAACTATGGCTCCGAACAAAATGACGTGCCTGCATCATGGCATCGGTATGAGCAATATCGCTGCCATTATCAATCGCAGGTAAGAAATTGACTAAACTCCTTAAAATTGCGGTAAATTTGTTGTTCTGAGCCGTCACGACATTTTGTGGCAAATCAAAAATACAGCCGATTACCCATCCTGTTCCGGCTTGCTTTCTTTTGGAATTGCACTGCGATTATGCCTTATTTCTACGGTCGCTACTGCCAAAATACTCGCCTATTTTCCAGTTGTCAAAATCAATAGCAATCTGCATCCCAAGAACATTCAGCGAGGGAGGATGTTCACAGCATTCCTTGAAAATGGTTCAACCCATAAAAAGGCACGCAGACATTAGGCTGTATGCATTATTCTTGGACACTCAACCTTGTCGCAGACAGGTGGTGCGAGCCATTAATCACATCAATGTCCCAAATATGCATCATATTGTTTTAAATGTGTATAGACTTTTGAGCGGGTTCACCTCTTAATCTATTATGGTGCGCTAATAACTGAGCAACGCCTGTTTTTTAAAACGCGGGCATATGAGGATCATGACGGTTTTAAAAGCAAGCATGTCTTGACTGCACCAAGGGATTGACATCAGAATGTCGGCGCCTAAAGCGAGAAAGCAAACATTAGCAAATATCGTGATGCGTCATCAGGGTTGGCTTGGTTGCTTAGAGGTTGTTGCCGCGCAACCAAGGACCGGCGAATTCACAAAAACAATGTTTATTGAGGTATAAACTGAACAAACAAGACCATCTGGCTTTGCGACTGGCCCGTCTAAAATACCCTGAGGAATTGGAGCAAGCAGGGGAAGGGCTGACTTTTCTGTTTTCCAAGGGCGGGGTTGGCAAATTCTCCTCAAAAATGGCCACTCATCGTCTTTTGCCCGGGGATGTTCTTGCTTTTAATGGAGCTGCTGGTTCCAAGCTTGCTTTATGGGATAAAAAGGGGGAGTTCCTTTTTTGGACATTTTCGGTTTGCTTTGAAAACTTGCTGCCGCTGTTCGCCAGCCATGAAATCAGCCAACTGCACAACATCACCGAAGGATTCAAAACAACCAAGCTTTACCCGGCGAGCAGTCAATTGGCGACGGAATGTCAATCGTTGCTGGGGGTGGTTCCACCACAGTTTAATCTGGATCATCGTGGCCAGCTAATCCGGATTGCAGCCGCCATTTTGTCAATGGAATTCAAGGAAGGGCAGTCCCAGCGGAGCGGCTATGCCCGGACGGAAGACCACATGGTGCAGGTTTTTGAAAAGCTTTCAGCCTCCGAACTCATCAATCTTTCCGTGGGCGAACTGGCCGACAGGTTCAGTTGCAGCCGCCGCCACCTCAACCGCCTGTTTCACCAGCATTTTGGAGTTTCCGTGGCTGCCTTGAGAATGGAAATGCGCATGTTGAAGGCCATATCGCTGCTGCGGGATGCTGACGTAAAAATCATCAACGTGGCAGACCAATGCGGATTCAACCATCTGGGCCTCTTCAACACCTGCTTTAAGCGGCGTTTCGGCACCAGTCCGGGCCAGTGGCGCAAGTCAAAAATGGGTTCGGTTGCAAACAATCAGGAGCGCAAGCCTGCAAACAAGCCGGTCTGCCCGCTGCTGGCCGATGGTTCTTGCCCTTTGGGTGGCCAGATCGAATCCTTCCACCCGGCTGTTGTCACGACGATTGCCGATAAAATAAAAGACGGGCCTAATATTTTGGAGGATTTGAAGCGTCGTGATTTGATGTTTGGGGCGCAAGCGCTGTCAAAAATGAAGAGTAATCTGTCTGAAACGAGGGCAAACGAATGAAGGCTGAAACCGAGCTTATGCTTTGCCTTGATCTACGTTTATTTGGGTTGATTTGCCTTAATAAAAATCATTGCCGATGGGTTGCCTTGTCTGTTCTTTTGGCGGTCCTGCCGGCATCGGCGCAGGAGGCCCTGCAGAATTCGATTGCAGGCGACGCGGCGGCGGCGTCTCGGAATCAGCAGATGCAGTCCCAAGATTACACTTTCAAGAAGGGCGACTTTCAAATGCTGGTTGTTCCGTCGCTGGGATTTGATTGGAACGACAATGTCAACCTCACCCAGACTAATATCTGGCAGGATTACATCGTCAAGCCGGCTGTCGGGATCACGGCCAGTTATCCTTTCACCCAGCGCAACCTGCTTTATCTGAATTTTTCCATTGGTTACGACCGTTATCTCCTGCACCCCCAGTTGAGCACATTGGACATCAATTCCGCCTCAAAGACCGGACTTTCATTCGACATTGGAATCAAGGATGTCACGACAAGCCTTCACGACTGGATCAGTTATTCTCAGGATGCGTCCCAGGATGCAACCGTGGTCAATACCCCCAGCTTTGGCACCTTGCAAAACACCGCCGGGTTTGCAAGCACCTGGGACTTGAATCAAGTCACGGTGTCCGCCGGTTATGATCACCAGAATGTCATTGCCACCAGCAGTGAATTTGATGACATCAATAATGCCTCGGAAATGCTCTTTGCACGCGCCACTTTGCAAGTGCATCCCAAGGTGACCGTCGGCATTGAGTCCAGCGCCTCCTTCACGACTTATGAGCAGACAGCCTTGAACAACAACAACGCCTACTCTGTCGGACCCTATGTGGAGTTCCGTCCCGGCGAATATTTTACCCTGACCGTCCGCGGCGGCTATTCCATCAATCAATTTGCAAACACCAGCACCAACATCCAGACCGCAGGCCAGAATTCGTGGTATGCCAGCGTCAACATCTCGCATCAGCCGAGGGAATCAATCAGCTACTCGCTCGGCATCGGGCATGAAGTCCAGTCCGGTGCCCAGTCGGATCTGGTTGAAGACTGGTATGTCCGCCCGAACATCACCTGGAAAATCATCAACGGCCTGGACTTCGACACCTCCATCTCTTATGAACATGGAGATCAGGGCGTGGGAAGCGTTGGAAATTTGCCTGGGAATCCCAACGGCACTTTTGACTGGTATACTGGCGAGTTGAGCCTGCATCACGCGCTTACGAGCCGACTCGATTTGAGTTTGGATTACAGGATCACGGTGCGATCATCCGGCACGCCGAACGACGGTTACACCCAAAACATGGTCGGGCTTCAATTGACTTACCATCTTCCACAATGAACTCCCGCGTAATTCCATCATCCCACAGAAAAATGCCGGATGTTCAAGGCTTCATCTTGGGACGTTGGATAATGTGCATATCCAGCTTGGCAATGGCGGTAAGGACGGTGCTGATTGCGGCTGGCATGACCAGTATGCTGTGCGGTTTCAGTGTTTTGAATGCTGCGGATACCGCGGTTGCAACAAATGCGGCGTCAAACACCCCGACCCCGGTCGTCGCGTCGCCGGCATCGGCTGTGACTTCCGGCACAACAAACGCCGCCAATGTGCTTGATGACAAATACCGGCTGGTGATAGGTGATCAATTAAGTTTTCAGATCATTGAAGATGAGGATGATCCAGTGCATCTCGGCGTCACCGATTCAGGCGATTTGCAGGTCCCCTACATCGGACGTTATCCGGCGGTCGGGAAGACCTGCAAGGAGCTGTCGCTTGCCCTGAAGGCGGAACTGGAAAAGGAATATTACAAGCAGGCTACGGTCATCATAGCCGTTGATTCGAAGCCCGGGAGCCGTGGCAGGATATACCTCGTCGGTGCCATTGGCGCACCCGGACCGCAGGACATCTCCAGCGAAGAAGTGTTGACGGTGAGCAAGGCCATTCTCAGGGCGGGTGGCTTTACGGCGTATGCAGATGAAAAGAAAGTCAAGGTAACTCGCAGCACGGGAGCAGGCCCCGGAGGCGACAAGACTTTCATCGTGAATGTGTCCCGGATTCTTGAAGAAGGGAAAACCGAGGACGACCTGCCGTTGCAGCCGGGCGACCTTGTTTTCATTCCCGAACGGATGATCCGGTTTTAGGCAAACATGAAAAATCTGACACCAGTTCCGCCGCAGGATCCGGGCTTCCAGTTGATGGAGCCTATGACGGAGAGCCACGCCCCGGCACCCGCGAAGTTTCGTCCGCAGAAGCTTTTATTCTTCCTGCGAAAATTCTGGTGGATACCGCTGGTTACCATGGTATTAAGCTTTGGAATAGCCGTTGCCAAATTTTTTCGCACGCCTCCTGTGTTTGTCTCCTACGGGCGGCTGGTGGAGACTGAAAAGCTGCAACTGCCCGGTGGTGCCGCATTTTCGGATGATCAGGCCAACGCTTCTGAGAGGGACACCTATCTCGGCACGCTGTCCGAACTGCTCCGCGATGAAACAATGAGGGATCTGACGACGAACCGGCTGGCAACATTCTCCACAAGCAAGTATGTTCTCGAAAACCTTGCGCTCCCGGTGGACATTCAAGTTTACACCTCGGCGAAAAGCTCCATTTATACGATTGAAGCACACTGTGTCAACCCGGCCTTCACCTCGGCCTTTCTGGACGCCCTCATGGAGTCGTATCTGGAGTACCGCAAAAACAGCCGGCGCGAGGTGTCCGAAGGCACGCTGGCATCCATTTCCGAACAGGTTCAGCGCCTGGAACGCGACATGAAGGACGGGCAGAAGGCATTGAACGACTATGAGCAGAGCAACAACTTTGCGGTTTTGCAGGAGGAAAGCACGATTGAGGCGTCCTATCTGGTCAAGCTGAAAACCGAACTGTCGGACTATCAACTGGAGATGCAACTGCTCGCAGCCAAGGAACTGGAGGCGGATTCAGGCCAGGCCGGGGCAACCAACGACAGCGACCAAATTTTTGAATCGCTGCGCAGTTCCGGCTCCGCCGTCTCTTCTTCTACCGGCCGGATGGATGCCGAACAGCAAATTGAGCTGCTCAAGGCAGATCGCGACAGGCTGTCCAGGTACCTGCTGCCCAAGCATCCAAAAATGGTCAAGCTGGATGAACAAATCGCCCACGCCCAAAAACTGATTGATGTCTACAGCCAGCAAAACCACGAGCAAATCGCCGCCGCGCGCCAGGCGCTGCAGATCAAAATAGACAGCGTCTCGCAATTTATCGCGGAGTGGGAGTCCAAGGTGGCAGACGCCAACAAGCGCATCGCCACCGCAGACAGTCTCAAGCAGGATGTTGTCCGCAACCAGGGGTTGTATGACCGGCTCACGTCCCTGTTGCAGAACGTGGACATCAGCCGGAACATTGATCAGGACACGCTCGCCATTCTGGATCACGCCACGCCATCCACACGTTCCTATTCAGAGGGAAAAACCACGATCATTCATTCCATCTTCATCGGACTTGGCCTCGGGTTGGGCATTGTATTTCTGATTGCCATCCGCGATGACCGGTTTATTTCCATCGGCGAAGTAACCGAAAGGTTTGGCGACAACGTTGTCGGCCAGGTGCCTGAGATTCCGGAATTTTCAACCATGAAGTCGTTGTCCCTTCTGGAGGAAAATGATGACCGGCACATGTATGCCGAGTCCTATCGCAATCTTCGTTCGGCGCTCCTCTATCTGGGGGTCGAGGGTAAACGGCCCAAGGTGGTGCTTGTCACCAGCTCCGTGCCAAATGAGGGCAAGTCCACGATTGCCACCAACCTTGCCCGAACGCTGGCCCTGGGCGGCGCCAGGGTTCTGTTGATGGATGGAGATTTGCGCAAGGGTCGCATCCACGACATGTTAAAGCTGCAGTCCAAACCCGGCCTGAGCGATTTGCTGCGCCAGCCCGATGATCCTCAAAAATACCTGCAGACCACTGATCTGCCGAATTTCAGCTTCCTGTCCAGGGGCAGCATCACCCGCAATCCCGGCGATCTGTTTTTGAGCCCGGCATTTGACCAGATCCTCGCTCGGTTTCGTGAGCAATATGATCACATCCTGATTGACAGCTGTCCGGTGTTTGCAGCGGACGACACCTCCAACATCGCGCCCAAGGTGGACGGCACCTTGTTTGTGGTGCGCAGCCGCTTTTCCCATGGCCGCATGGTTCGTGAGGCGCTGGAACTGCTCTTCCAGCGCCAGGCGAAGGTGCTGGGGTTGATTTTGAACCGTTCAGATTCCAACGCCCGCTCCAATTACTATTACAAGTATGGCGAATATTATTCGACCAACCCACCGGAGGAAGCCGAAGTTTCTTGACAGGCAGGAAACAAACCCGCGCTCATTGTGATTTTTCAGGCGGCGGGATGGCGGTTTGGGATGAAGTAAAAAAATGACTGTCGTTCGCAGGCGGAAGACCGGGGTCTTCCTTTCGGAATAATGGAACATTGCGATCAAAGACCCGTAGATTCGCGGAAGCAAAAGGTGTCTGCGAATTGACCGGCACGAAGTGTCAGCAAAAAAAATCTGAGATGCTGAAATGAGAAACAGGGAAGCAGGAAATGTTTTTCAGATTTGTTTGTGATTGCCGCTTCCGAAATTTCGGTTTTCAGCATTTTATTTCAGCATTTGTCTTTGTCATGGAAGTCCGCAGCATAGAAGCGATTGTCAGGGCGCTGAACGGGGCGAAGGTGAAATACCTCATTGTCGGAGGACTGGCCGTTGTCGCACACGGCTACGAACGCCTGACCAATGACGTGGATCTGGTCATCAGTTTGAAACGGCAAAACATCATTCGCGGACTCCGCGCCTTGATTGACATTGGTTACAACCTTAAAATCCCGGTGACGCCTGAGCAATTCGCGGATCCAAGGCTGCGCGAACAATGGCGGCGGGAAAAGAACATGGTTGTTTTGCAATTGTGGAGCGATGTCCATCGTCGCACGCCCGTTGACGTGTTCGTTTATGAACCGTTTGATTTTCAAAGGGAATTTCCCCGCGCCCTTCGCGAGCCGGTCTTCGGAAAAGTGCCGGCATTCATCGTCAGCTATGAAACATTGTTGCAGATGAAACAGTCGGCCGGACGCGGACAGGATCTGGTGGACATAGATAAATTACGCAGGCTGGATCCGCACCGGGAATAATCAAGGCCATGACAAAAAAAGAACTCTACGAGCATCCGGGCTGGCAATGGTGCACTTTTGAAGGCGCTGAATTGCATACCCTGCTGCTCGGCCTGCAAACGACCTTCCGCGAAAAAATCGAATGGCTGGAGGAGGCCGAAACCCTGGCGCTTCAACTCCGCGCCGGCCGCGAAAAACAAAACACCGCAAAGTTGAAACACTGAAAAGTCGAAATTGGAAATGAGAAATGGGGAAGCAGGAAATGTTTTTTCAGATTTGTTTGTGATTCCGCTTTCAAAATTTCAGGTTTTCAGCATTTTGGCGTTTTAGATTTTGATTTCTTATGCCTGACCTCCGACCTCCGGCCTCCGACCTCCGTCCCCCGCCTTCCGACGAAGGCTGGACGACCATCATCACCCCGCATCGCGGCTGGCTTGACTGGCGGCTGAAGCAGCTCTGGCGCTATCGCGACCTGATCTCCCTGTTCGTGTGGCGCGATTTCGTCTCCGCCTACAAACAGACCATTCTGGGACCGCTCTGGCACATTATCCAGCCGCTGCTCACCACCATCACGTTTACCATCGTCTTCGGCAAGATTGCCAGGCTGTCAACCGACGGCGTGCCGCCGTTCCTCTTCTATCTGGCGGGCAACGTCTGCTGGAGTTATTTTGCGAACAACATCAACAAGACCTCCAGCACCTTCGTGGGCAACTCCGCCCTGCTGGGAAAGGTTTATTTTCACCGGCTTGTCATCCCGATCTCCATCGCCATCTCCAACCTTGTTTCCTTTGCCATCCAGCTCGGAATTTTCCTGGTGTTTCTCGCCATCAATTACCGCGCCGGAAACAACGTGCATTTCACCGGCTGGGTTTTTTGCACGCCGCTGTTCCTGCTGATGCTCGCGGGTTACGGCCTGGGCGGCGGCATCATCGTCTCGGCGCTGACGACCCGCTACCGCGACCTCACCAACCTCGTGGCCTTTGGCGTGCAACTGCTGATGTTTGCCACGCCGGTGATCCTGCCCTTGTCCCAAATGCCGCCGAAATACCGCTGGGTGATGGAGTTCAACCCGCTGACGCCCGTCGTCGAGGGCTTCCGGCGCGGATTTCTCGGGGCGGGCAGCGTGGACGCCTTGCATCTGGGCATCAGCCTGGGCGTCATGTTTGCGGTGCTCGCCGTCGGCCTGATGCTCTTCACGCATGTGGAGAGGACGTTTATGGATACCGTTTAAGGAAAACGCTGAAACGCTGAAATTCTGAAAACTGAAATTGGGAAAGCAGAAATTGGAAGGGAAAAGCTGAAACCCTAAAATTAGTTGTTTTTTAATATTTCAGATTGTCAGCATTTCAGTTTTCAGGTTGTCAGCGTTTGATTTGGAGATTTCAGCGTTTTAATTTATGAGCAGGTTATCGGAAGAACTGAGACAGCGAACCAAGCGATATGCTTCGGCGGTAATCCGGCTTTACGTTTCTTTGCCGCGTGGCCGCAAGGAGGTGGAAGTTCTGGCCAATCAATTGTTGCGTTCTGGAACTTCAGTCGCAGCTCATGCGCGGGAAGCGTCGAGAGCACGCTCTGACAGCGAGTTTTGCTCTAAACTGGATGGTTTGCTTCAGGAGGCGGATGAATCCCAACTTTGGATTGAACTGCTGCGCGACGACTGCGCCTTCCGAGATGAAAAGATTGACTGGCTGTATCAAGAAACAGGCGAGCTGATGGGAATCTTTACAACAATGGTGTCGAAACTGCGAAAACGCGGTGAATGATTTTAGCGTTTCAGATTTTAGCAATTATCTTTGTAATTTTAGAGTTTCAGTATTTCAGCTTTTTAGCATTTTAAAAAATGAGCGATAGCGTAATTAAGGTAGAAAACGTGAGCAAGGCCTACCGCCTCGGCCAGATCGGCGGCGGCACGCTCAAGGAAGACGTTGCCCGCTGGTGGGCCAGGCTGCGGGGCAAGCCAGACCCGTTCCTGAAGATTGGCGAGGAACATCATGCTCGCAAGATGGGCGAGCAGTTCTGGGCGCTGGACAATGTCAGCTTCGAGGTCAAGCAGGGCGAGGTGCTGGGCATCATCGGGCGCAACGGTGCGGGCAAGAGCACGCTTCTGAAAATCCTCTCGCAGGTCACGACACCAACGAGCGGACAGATAAAAATAAAAGGACGCATTGCGTCTTTGCTGGAGGTGGGCACCGGGTTCAACCCGGAAATGACCGGACGCGAAAATGTTTTCCTGAACGGCGCCATCCTGGGTATGACCAAGGCCGAGATCCGCAGCCGGTTCGATGAGATTGTGGCGTTCTCCGAGATTGAAGAATTCATTGATACGCCGGTGAAACGTTATTCCAGCGGCATGTATGTGCGGCTGGCGTTTGCCGTAGCCGCGCATCTGGAACCGGAGATATTGATCGTGGACGAAGTGCTGGCCGTGGGCGATGCCGAGTTCCAAAAGAAATGCTTGGGGAAAATGGGAAACGTTGCGCGTGACGGAAGAACTATTTTATTTGTCAGCCATAATATGAGTGCCATAGCTGCATTATGTTCAAGCGCTTTAACCATGGACAAAGGAAAAGTCTCAAATTGCGGTTCTGTTGACTCTTGCATGGAAACATATTTCGGCGGTCTTGAAGTTTCTGGTTCAACTTGGCAAAGAAAGTCACCAAAAACAGGCAATTCTCCGGTTTTCTTTACAAATGTTTCCCTTGAAATTGAAGGTTCGCAACCTTCCATGATCCTTCATCTCAATTGCCAAAAGGAATCAATTCATAAACATAAGCCGGCCTTTTTGGCGGTGGATATTTTAGATGCAACGGGCACCGGGATAATGCAGGCCATACCCACTCTTGAATGTCTGATTGAAGATTCACCATTAACAAATCATTTTAAAATCGTTATCCAGCTTCCGCCAATGGTGCCAGGCCACTACGCCGTCACACTTTGGATGGGGCCTCATAACACGGAAACTTATGATGAATTAGCATCTGTTGTAAGTTTTAATATATCTGAAAGCCCAACAAAGGGGCGCAGCTTTCCCCATTCGCGCGATCATGGTATCGTAGTTCCGTCGTCTAAACTGCATCTTCTGTCTGATATATGAACAGACTCCGCTTTTATTTTGAACACAGTCTAATTGGATACTTTTTGCGCAGAGCCAAGGAAAAATGGTTCAAATCACCCCTTCCTCCGCCTGTTGCGCAGATAAACTATCACGGGATAATTCTGCAAGTTGATTGTCTACCAAAAGGAATGCAAGAGATTCTTCTAGAACGAAGTTATGAGTGCCCAGAAGTTATGATTCTACCGGGATTAATATCTCCCGAAGACATGGTGCTGGAAATTGGTGGTGCAATCGGTTTTATTGGTTTGTATTGTCGCAAAATCGTTGGGGTTAAAAGTTTAATAAGTGTTGAGCCTAATCCTAAAACTCTTTCTTATCTTCGCCGCAATTATGAATTAAACGGTTTCACACCCTCAATTATTGAGGCGGCCCTGGCTATCACCGATGGCCCTGTTCAATTTCAGACATCAGATATGTTTTGGGCTGACTCGCTAATTTCAAAAACCGATATATTAACACTAAAGACAATCACAGTTGAAGGTTTGTCGTTTACAAGTATTGTCAAGCGTGCGGGTATTCAATTCAACACCCTCATTATTGATATTGAAGGTGCCGAACAATATCTTCCACTTGATCTTCTTCCTGATTATGTGACCAAAGTATTGATTGAAATTCATCCTGATATGATTGGAATCCCGCAGGCCTATAACGTATTGGAAACTCTGATTCGTTTGGGTTTTAATGTGCAAGGTCATTGTTTAAATGCTTGGTCTTTGAAACGCAACATGAAATGATTTTTCCTTCAACAATCAACTACACAAGGAATCCGCGATGGAAAAGGTGAAAAGAAAATTAAATTCAATTTTCTGAATCTCAGGTTTGCGCAGGTGAACGCAAATATTGCTTTACCAATTTCTGTTTTTGATCCGGCTAATTTCTGATGTGAATTGCTCCGCAGCCATTTTGAATCGTGTCTGTTTCTACGGGCGCAGTTTCCGTTCCAGTTGGAATGGTATCCGTTGCAATTTGAGCGGTAATGCTGCCGGATGGAATGGCCGGGTTTCGCGGTGGAAAAATCATTTTTCCAATGCACGGAGCCATTTTTCCAGCAGGAATTGTCATGTTTCCGAAAGGAATTGCCGTCGTTCCGAGGGGAATGATCATGTTGCCGGCAGGAATTGTCAGGTTTCCAAGCCCATCATGGCATCAATCGTGCCGCTGGCGTCCGTATATCCGGATTGTTCGTCATGTGTATAATCTAGATAAAACGCGATTGTTTTGGAGTAAAACGACTTGCTTTAAGGGCAAAAGGATATGCTTTTGAGGCAAAAGGATGTCCTTTTGAGGCAAAAGGATTTGCTTTAAGAACAAAAGGATATGCTTTAGAGGTAAAACGATTTGCTGGAAAGGCAAAAGGATGTCTTTTAGAGGCAAAAGGATTTGCTAATATGCCATTTCCGGCCTGAAATGCACCAAAAACCATGGAAAATGAGATTTTTGATGGTTTCGTTGAAGCCGACGTGAGGCCGGTTCTGACAAATGCTGAAATCCATTTCCCGGCTGGGGACGCAGGCGTAACATCGTCTTCCAATCTGGCATCAGGAAAAACGGCTATGAAAGATTGCGTTCTGAATAAAAGACCGGAACCGGCTTCAAATGACACGATCTGGACTTTTGAAAGTGGTCATCTTCTCTGCCTCGAACGGGGGGCCAGAAAACTACTTTGTGCCTTTGTTACTTTGTTGTTCAATGTTCTTTGATTTTGTGACGGCAAATCGTGGAGATGCCAAAAACGCTTGAAAATTCCCCCGTTTCGTGTATTATAGAAGGCATAATTTCATGCGCCAAGTGACAATGCCAAGGCTGTTTTCCTGCATAAAACCCATTCTGACGGTTGCTGCGGTTATTCTCGCATTTCAACCAATGTTCTCACGCGCTGCCAACATTGTCATGTCCGGCACCGATGTGTTGGGGACTTCGAGCTTCAATTCTGGATCGAATTGGACAGGCGGGGCTGTGCCAGTTGCGGGCAATACCTATCAGACCGGCGCGTTCTTGCTCCTCACGCCGGCAAACTCCACATCCATTGCATTTGCAGGCAACTCGTTGGAAGTCCAGAATGGCGGCAATCTGCGCGATGAGACATCAGCCACTGTTACTGTTACCAACCTCATTCTGGACGGCGGCGGCATCTTTGACATGGCGGGCGTCGGCGGCATTCTGGCGGGCAACATCACATTGAGCAACGGAATGGCGTTCATAAGCGTCGGGGGCGGTGAGTCGTTCACTTGCAATGCCTCCATCAGCGGTTCCGGCGGATTCTTTACTTACAGCACCGTTTCGTCCGGTGCCGGAACCAATGTGCTAACCCACGCGAACACTTTTTCTGGAGGACTCATCATTAACGGCGGCACATTGAAGGTCAACAATACTGGCGGCGGGGGCACCCCGGTGGGTGGCATGGCCAACAACATCAGTTCCACCGCCGCCGCCAATGTGACCGTCAACGCCGGTGCCACCTTGGTCGGGATTGGCTCCGATGCATTTGGTTATTATCCCAACACGGCGCCCTCTGTCCTTTTCATCAACGGCGGAACCGTCACGGATGTTGGAACCTCTAGTTATCGCGTCGCGCTTCCAAATCTGACCTTCACCGGTGGCACGCTGACCAGCGCCGCAGGTAATACCGGCGACGGTAACGGGAATTTCTCCCTGTATGGCACCGGAGCGCCGTCCATCATCACCACCTTGAGTAATAACACGACTGCGGTCATCAGCGCAGGAAAAATAAGCCTACAGCAGAACAGTCAGGTAACCGGCACGACCATTTTTAATGTTGCGGCAGGCAATGTCACGGGAGGCGCGACGCCCATAGTGGATTTGCTCGTTTCTTCAGTCATTGCAAACTACAACGCTTCAGTGAGCGGTATTCTGAAAACCGGTTCCGGCGTCATGGCTTTGAGCGGGACCAACACTTTTAGCGGTGGTGTTACCATCAGCGGCGGCACTTTGCAGTTGGGCACGGCCAACGACACGGCCCCATTGACAGAACCGATCGGCACGGGAGGGGTGACCAACAACGCAATCTTGAGTTTTGCAAGCAGTCAGGGGGTGAATGTCTCCAAAATCATCAGCGGCACTGGCGCTGTGGTGGTGAACAGCGGAATCAACATCCTTTCTGCCGCTAACATTTACGGCGGCAACACGACCATTAATGCCGGCATGCTGGCCTTGGGCACCGGTGGTTCCATCAGTAATTCCAGCAGCATCAATGTCGCCAGCGGCGCAATTTTTGATGTGTCGGCCATCAACTTTACATTGGGCGGAAATCAAAGCCTGTCCGCCAGCGGAACGGTCACCGGCTCGGTCAGCACCGTTTCCGGTTCAAAGATTTATCCCGGCACGAACGGCGGGTATGGGACGAATACCTTCAACAACAATCTGACCTTTGTTTCCGGGGCATCCTGTTTCTTTGACCTGAGCAGCACCGCAACCGGCGCAAACGATCGGATTGTCTTGAATGGCGCGGGCAGCATTCTGACTTGTGGCGGCGTGAGCATCGGCATCAATTGTGGCGCAACCTTGGATCAGGCGAATGATTATCTGCTTTTCAACCTGACTGGAGGCTCGGCCAGCATCGTAAGCAATTTCAATGTCATACCGGTCTGGACGGAGACAATTCCGGCCAATGCAAGTTCTTACTCCGTCGTGACCGTGGGCAATAATCTCGTCCTACACTATTCGGGAGGCGTCACGAATTTGTTGGCAGTGACGAATCTGTCCGCCTCAAATATTGCCATCACTTCCGCAACTTTGAACGGCCAGTTGCTTTCCAGTGGAGGCGAGTTTCCAACGGTCAGAATTTATTACGGCGTGACCGACGGCGGGACGAATTCGGCGGTATGGGACACTAATGTGGTTTTGGGATTGCAATCCGGGTCATTTGCGGCGGCAATTTCCAATCTGACGGGAAACACAACCTATTACTTTACCGCCTTGGCCTCGAACTCGGCCGGCGCGGCATGGGCCGTCCCTTCGCAATCATTCGCCACGCCGGTGCCGCCCCTGACGACGGTGACGAACCTGCCCGCATCGAACATCGGACAGGCGATGATTGCGACCTTGAACGGCCAGGTCCTCGCGACGGGTGGACTGACTCCGGTTGTCACACTTTACTATGGCCTGTCCGACGGCGGCACCAATGCGGCAAACTGGCAGCAGAGCTTGAATTTGGGGCAGCAGGGCGGAAATTTCTCGGCAACGGTCGGGGGCTTGACGGCGGATGCGAATTATTACTTCACGGCCTCGGCTTCAAATTCCGCAGGCATCGCCTGGGCGAATCCGTCAGGGACATTTTCCACGCCTCCCGCAGTTGCCGTGCTGACGTATCACAATGACAACACGCGCGACGGCGTAAACACGAACGAGGGCATCCTCACGCCTAATGGCGTCAATGTCGCTAATTTCGGAAAATTGTTCACCCATGCGGTAGATGGTTATGTTTATGCCGAGCCATTGATAATGACGAATGTGGTGATTCCCGGGCAGGGCACACACAACGTGGCGTTTGTGGCGACCGAACATGACAGCGTATATGCCTTTGACGCGGACAGCAATGCAGGGGCGAACGCTAACCCGCTCTGGCAGACGAATCTGATTCCGGCGGGCGAGACCACAGTGCCTAGCGGGGATGTTGGCACGTCGGATCTTGTGCCGGGAATTGGCATTACGAGCACGTCGGTCATTGATCCGGTTACTGGAACAATCTATGTCGAAGTCAAAACGAAGGCAATTATCGGCGGCAATAACCACTATCTGCACCGACTACACGCGCTGGACATCACCACGGGGGCGGAGAAATTCGGCGGACCCGTGCTCATTGCTGACACAATTTACAGCGGTGGAAATTACACATATGTTTCCGGCCCGTCCGTGCCCGGAACAGGTGATGGCAGTGTTGGCGGGGTTGTCAATTTTAACAGTCTGCGGCAAATGAATCGTGCAGCTATGGGATTGGTCAACGGCGTAGTCTATCTGAGCTATGCCTCGCACGGAGACAACGGGCCCTATCACGGCTGGCTGCTCGGCTATACTGCCACCAACCTGTCGCAGCAGGTCAGCATTTTTAACAGCACCCCCAATGGAGGACTGGGCGGCTTCTGGCAGGGCGGCGGCGGACTGACCGTTGATGCCTGCGGGAACTTCTATCTGATGACAGGCAACGGCTCATTTGACGCCACATCAGGAACGATCAGTTCGACCAACGATTTTGGCATGAGCGTCTTGAAGTTTTCCACGACCAACGGGCCGGCGACACTTGTAGATTACTTTTCACCGCATGACGAATCTTCGCAAAGCAGCGCAGACTTGGATTTGGGTTCAGGAGCACCCATCGTTTTACCTGACTCGGCGGGCAGCACGAACCATCTGCATCTATTGGCGGCGGCGGGCAAGAACGGAACCATTTACCTGCTTGACAGAGACAGTTTGGGTCATTTTAGCGCGGCCAGTGATCAGATTGTCCAGTATTTCCCCAATGCAATTGGCGGGAACTTCGGCACGCCAGCTTTTTGGAACAACCGGCTTTATTATGCTGGCTTGGGTGACAACCTGAAAGCTTTCATCATGACTAATGGGGTGATTTACACCAGCTCAACGCGCAGTCCCAATCAATTTGGCGGCGACAAGGGCAGCACAACTCCTGTTGTTTCAGCCAACGGAACGAACAACGGCATTGTATGGGCTGTTGATCCAGAGGCATATTCCAGCAGCGGGCCGGCGGTGCTGTATGCCTACAACGCAACCAATGTGGCGCAAGAACTTTACAACAGCAGCCAGAATCTCTCTCGTGACAACCCAGGCGGGGCCATCAAAATGACCGCGCCAACCGTGGCAAATGGAAAAGTTTATGTCGGCGCGGAATTCGCCTTGTCGGTCTACGGGAACGGAGTTTTCGCCGCCAACCCGATTATCACCCCCAACGGCGGTGTTTTCACCAATTCAGCGACAATAACCCTGTCCGACACGGCGGCGGGTGCTTCCATTTACTACACGCTGGACGGCACGACGCCGACCACCAATTCCATTCCTTACACCGGCCCGTTTGTCATATCAAACAGTGTCAGTCTTCGGGCATTTGCCACCGGAACCGGTTTGGTGAACAGTGGCGTCGCTGTTGCCTCCTTTATCAACAGCTCCGCCATTGGCAGCGGAACCGGACTGCTGGGTCAATACTGGACGAACACGAGCGCATCGTTGTTCACCAATGTATCATTCATCACCCATCCGACATTGACGCGGACGGACGCGGTGGTGAACTTCAACTGGAGTAGCACCGGGCCTGATCCGACCATAGGGCAAACCAATTTTGCCGTGCGCTGGACCGGTTCTGTTCAGCCGCAATTCAATGAAACCTACACGTTCTACGCCACCGCCGACGACGGGGTGCGTCTGTGGGTCAACGGGCAGGAACAGGTCAACGGATGGGTTAACGAAGCGGCAACGACTTATCAGGGAACGCTCACCCTTAAGGCGCAGCAACTTTACAACATCGAGATGGATTATTATCAGAACGGAGGGGGGGCCGTGGCGGAACTTCAATGGGGCAGCCCGTCCACGGCGCAGGCCATCATCCCGCAGACACAACTTTATCCCTACACGAACCCGCCGCCGGTGGTCATCCTGTCCAGTCCGACGAACAACTCCACATACACGGCCGCCGCGAGCGTGACCATAGGGGCGAACGCCGACGCAGCCTACAACCCAATCAGCGCGGTGAGCTTCTACGCCAACGGCAGCCTGCTGGGCACGGTGAGCAACAGCCCCTACGCGCCGCTCTACGAACTAACGGTTCCCGGTCTTGCCGCGGGCGGTTATTCCCTGAGCGCAGTTGCCACGGACGGCAGCGGATTGAGCAGCACGTCTGCGCCGGTGAACATCACCGTCAACGCCGGCAGCGGAGCGCCCTACGGACTGACAAACACCCTTCCGGTCTCCGCATTCCTGAACATGCCAAATACGTTCAACGGGACATTGCCGGCGCTGCTCTCGGGAACAGGCGCGTTCAGTGACACCACCAACCGGATTGCGGCCAATGGACTGATTCCTTACCAGCCCAACACGCCGTTGTGGTCGGATGGTGCGGTCAAGAGCCGGTATATGGCGGTGCCCAATCCCGCTCCGAGCGGGACGACCACGCCGGACGAACAGATCAGTTTCCAGCCGACGAACAGCTGGACGTTCCCTGCGGGGACGGTGTTCGTGAAGAACTTCGACCTTGTGGTGGACCAGACCAGCACGAACACGCCCCTGCGGCGATTGGAGACGCGGCTTTTGGTGCGGGACATCAACGGGGCGGTGTATGGGGTGACCTACAAATGGCGGCCTGACAACAGCGACGCCGACCTGCTGCCGGGCAGTTTGACGGAGAACATATTGATCACCAACGCGACGGGCGTGAGCACGCAGACGTGGTATTATCCCAGCCCTGCGGACTGCCTGACATGCCACACGCCCGTGGCCAGTTATGTGCTGGGGGTCAGCACGCGGCAGTTGAACGGCAATTTGAATTACCCCGCCACCGGGAACACGGACAACCAGTTGAGGACATTGAACCATCTGGGGTTGTTCAACCCGGCGTTTGACGAATCAAGCATCACGAACATGGAAAAGCTTTCGGCGCTGACCAACCTCACCGCGTCGCTGGAAGAACGGGCGCGCTCCTATCTGGACGCGAACTGCGCGCAGTGCCACCGGCCGGGCGGGGCGGGCATCACGTTCGACGCGCGCTACGACACGCCGCTCTCCCAGCAGAACATCACGAACTACCCGGCGTCGTTCTCGCTGGGGGTGGACAATGCGTGCATCGTCAAGGCGGACGATGTCTGGCGTTCGGTGCTGCTCTCCCGGATGAATACCAATGCCGCAGCCATCAAGATGCCGCCGCTGGCGCGCAACCAGGTTGACACCAACGCGGTGCAGGTGTTCAACGACTGGATCAACAGCCTGCCGGGTGTGCCGGCGCTGGCGCCGCCGGTCATCACGCCCGGCGGCGGGAGCTACTACGCCTCGGTGGGCGTCACCCTCACGCCTCCCGACACCAACGCGACGCTCTACTACACGCTGGACGGCTCGCTGCCCACGACCAATTCGCTGCTGTATTCGGGCGTGTTCAACCTGACGGGCAATGAGACGGTCACGGCCAATGCTTTTGAAACGAACTTTTACAACAGTATCGCCGCCAGCGCGCAGTTTCTGGTGCAGCCCTTGAACTTCACCTCGCTGGGCTACAACACGGCCGGCGGGCAGTTTCAGCTGGGCTTCGAGGGCGTCTCCAACGAGACCTACGTGCTCCAGGCCACGACCAACTTTACAGACTGGACCCCCATCAGCACCAACACCGCCACCACCAGCTTCTTCATCCTTACTGACCCCGACGCCACCAACTTCCAGAACAGATTCTACAGGGTCCTGCTGATACAATAAGCGGGGGAAAGCGGAAACTGGAAAAGAGGGCAGAAGTCAGAAGTCAGAAGTCAGAAGGGAAAAGCTGAAATAGGAAGAGGGGAGCGGAAGTTGGGAGATTGGAGATGGGAGGAAGAAGAAATCAGAGGCCAGAGGTCGGAGCTCAGACGGCAAAAGCTGAAACGCTGACATTCTGAAAGCTGAAATTAGGAAAGCATCCGCCTACGCAAATAGCTGCGGCGCGACAAGGAAAAGCAGAAATTGGGAAAGTAGAAAACAGAAATTGAAAAAGAGGTCAGAAGGCAAAAGCTGAAATGAGAACATCGGACCACTGACCACTGACCTCCGAAACACGGGGGTTTCCGACCATCAATGCCGTCCCTATCAGTCATCCTGCCGGTGAAGAATCTGGAGCGTTTTCTCGCGCCCGCCATAGAGAGCGTGCTGCTTCAAACATTTCGTGATTTTGAACTGCTGGTCTGCGATGACGGCTCGACCGATGGTTCGGTGGCCATTGCCGAGGCCTTTGCGGCGAAAGATTCGCGTGTTCGAGTGCTGCGACAGGAAAGCATGGGTTTGGCACGAATTCTTAATTTTGGACTGGAACAGGCCGCCGCGCCGTTGGTGGCGCGGATGGATGGTGACGACGTGGCACTGCCGGAACGGTTTGAAAAACAGGTCGGATTCCTTGCTGACAACCCTGGCTGTGTGCTGGTCGGCAGTTCCGCAGAAACGATGGATGAGGAGGGGTGGCCCGTGGCGGCCTGGACGGTTCCCACTGAACATGAACAAATTGATGGCGGTCACATCGCCGGGCGAGAAGTGAACGTGATTCATCCCACCATCGTTTACCGCCGCGCCATGGTGCTGCAGGTTGGCGGCTATCGCCCGGTCGAAGGCAAATTTGTTGAAGATATAGATCTTTGGCTGCGCTTGGCGGAAATTGGACGATTGGCAAACCTGCCGGAACAATTGCTGCAATACCGGCTACGGGCAAAAAGTTTTTCGGTCGTGCATAGTTCGGAAGCTGCGGTGGCTTTCACGCGCGTGGCCAGCGAAGCGCGCCGGCGGCGTAATTTGAGCGACGAAGGTCTTACCAAACCTTTCTGGCAGGATAGTGTTCAATCAAGCCTGACCGAACAGAGCTTTTACTTGGCGCTACAGTCTGAAAATGCCGGGAATTTTCATACTGCCGCCAAGCACGCCCGGCGCGTGGCATTCCGGCAGCCGTGGCGTCGCTCCCGATGGGTGGTCTGGTGGCGAAATGTTCGCAAGGCATCGCGCCAATCATCTGCCGCACAACGCGCATGGCGGTGAAACAACCTTTTGCCCGTCCCTTCCCGCTCGCCTGGTTTCACCCGCGCTGCCGGGTGCCGCTGGCGGTTCGTCTGGGTGCAGTTGCGGAATGGCGGCTTTCGCGCATACAGTTGGGCAAACTGGCACCAAAGCCTCGGAGCAATCTTCAATATGTAACCATGGCATCGCGGGCGCACTGGCTGCTGCTGCGCGAATCATTGGTTTCAATGCATCGCAGTTGGGCATCACTGCCGGAACTGGTGGTCATTAGCGACGGGTCATGGACAAAGACAGAATTTGACGAGGCATTTGACTTTTGGCCGGAATCCATCCGTGTCCTGTCACCCAAAGAAGTTTTAGATCCATTGGCGATTCAAGGTCAAACTCAACTGGTTGAACTGGCTCGTCGTCACCCACTGGGTCTCAAGCTGGCAGGCATAATACTGCTTGGCCAAGAGCGCCCAACGTTGTTCGTAGATTCGGACGTTCTCTGGTTTTCGGATCCGTCGGCGTCATTGAGCAGCTTGCAAGGGACGGTAGGACCTGCGGCGGCTGTGGAAAGCGGCGCGACTTTCAACGAGACGCTCGCGCGGAAATTCTGTCCACAAATCCTGAATCCGCCCGGTATCAACACAGGCTGTGTCTGGTTGCATGGAAATTTGTGTGAGCCCGGCCTATTGCGACATATTTTGGATGCGGCTTTGGAACAACCGGATCATGAGTTCAACGAACAGACCATCATCGCCATTGCGGTTGAATTGTCGGGTCGAAGGATGCCGCGGGAAATATGCCTGGTGGAGTTTAATGATGCTTTTGCCCTGGGTTTACGCAAGCCGGGACGGGAAGGGTTCCACGCGCGGCATTATGTCCGTTTCATGCGCCACCAATTTTACCGCGATGCCTTGGATTTAAGAAAGGATTTTGGACGCAACTAGTTTTCAGGAATGCCTTGAGATGCACTTTAATAATACGGCCACAATTGAACATTAAACCGCGAATTATTTACTGCGCCTGGATATCGCCTTCTCACAACGGCGGGGCTTGCCTGGCCATGCGACGGCATTTTATCGAGCACCATGATTTTGATTTGTTCGTGGCGACATCCGGCGCATTTCATCATCCATCCATTCCCAGCCTGCGGGTCAAACGTCACCCTGCCTTGGTGCGCCTGTCCAACACGAGATTTTCCCGCTGGATGCGGCAGTTTGAGATGACAATTGAAGCCGCACACATCCCGGCGGAAGTTCTTGTGGCGGCGCAAAAGTTCATACCGGATGCGGTATTCACCGTGGCAGACAATACATTAAGTTGGACGGCCTTTCATCTGTCCAGAAAACTGGGTGTTCCACTGATAACAAATTTTTAGGATTGGTGGCCGAGCGGACAATTTACACTGGAATTGGAAAACCGTTTCCACCGGTCGCCGCATTTTTGGAAAAACGGTTTCAAAAATTATATCAGTCCAGCAAAGTCGCCATTTACACGAGCGCCGAAATGCGCGAGAAGCTCGGCAGTCATCCTTGCGCGCCGATTTTATATCCCTGTTCTGCGCCGCGCGATCCTAATTTTGTGCCGGACTTCAAACCGCCAAGCGGGAATCGTCCGCTCAAACACCCGCTCTTTAGCGATCCAAAAAATCAAGGATTGGCCAGTCCAAAACAACTCCATAAATAAAATCGATTTTTTCAATCAGACGACATGGTTAAAAAGCGAAATCTGGTGCTGGGTGCCGTTCGCGGTTACAACTTTGAGCAGTTGCGCCCGTTTGTGGTTTCACTCCAGCGCACGGCGTTTGAGGGAGACTTGGTTCTACTCTGGAATAATTTAAGCGATGAAACACTCAACTCTCTAGACAAGCATGGTGTCAAGCTGGTGCATTTTTCCTACCGTGGCAATGGAGCGCTGAATTCCTGGAGCCGGTTTTGGCAGGCAATCCGCCCCGTTGTGCGGCTGCCCATCGGCAATTTATTGCGCAGAGTGATCTATAAAAAAATTCTCAATCTGGCTTTTGTGCGCTATATCCATGCTTTGGAATTTCTGGAAGCCAGCGCCAGCCGTTACAACCAGGTTTTGCTCACCGATGTGCGCGATGTCATTTTTCAGGATGATCCGTTCCGCGACCCGTTGCCCGGGAACATCACCGCCTTTCTTGAAGCGCCGCACATGATGTTTGGCTGCGAGCCAATGAATGACGACTGGATAAAAACGAACTATGGCGCGGAGATGACGGAAAAAGTAAGCGGCAATAGAATCAGTTGCTGCGGCACGGTCATGGGCACGGCGACTGGCATTATTGATTACCTGCGCGTCTTCATCGCAGAAATCATGCAGTTGAAATCAGTGGCACATGGAGCCGATACCAGTGTTCACAATGTTCTGGTTCATGATGTTCTGGTGAATAAAATTGCCATTGCTGAAAATTTTCACGGTGCCGTCGGCACAATGAGCCGCGGCATATTGACAGGATTTTTGGAAATTACCAATGGATATGTATCGAGTCCCAAAAGGTTGCCGGTGCCGGTTTTGCACCAATACGACCGGAATCCAGAGATGGCCGAACAGTTGGTGGTAAAACTCACAGCTTGAGGTTGTGCCTTCTTTCAAGGTGAAGGCCGAATTCAAATCCGCATTTGGGGGAAATTTTAGATGCCATCATGAATAACTCGCATCAAGTGCTAAAACTTATCCGAAAAGTCCTCCACTCGGCCCGGCCTCAAGTGTGTGAGGATGTTGCCGCATGGTGTAAAACCCGTGGTTTGAAGGTGTTGGATATCCACGAGCCGATTTATGAAGAAGTTCTCCCGCTTACACGCGAAGATGCGGTGGCGCGTTCGGAATTTGAATTTCATATGGCTGATTACAGACGGCCACAAAGCCTGGTGGTTGTCCCAGGCGCGCGCGTGCGCGATGCTGTCGGCTTTGTTTTTTTGCCGGACGGTTCTATTTGTTTCCAAGGAAACTGGTTTAAGCCTTACCTCACACAAAACCCGAGTTATCAGGCCAGATTTCGCAAGAAACGGTTTATCAAGGGAGATGTTTTTTCTCTGCTGGGATTGTGGAGCGGAGAATTTTATCACTGGTTTCATGACACGCTGCCGCGTCTTTGGAACAGTTTGCCATATTTACCCGCGCACGCCCGATTTTTAATCAATGACAGGCCCAAATCGTTCCAGTTGGATTCGCTGGCTGCACTCGGTGTTTCTGCGGATCGTCTGGAGCATCAGGCGGATCGCGGAGATGCAGTGATTGAGCGCCTGTGGTTTGCCACGCCAGCCGGCCATACCACATTCTCCGCAGCCGATTCATTGAGGCAAATTGCGGATCAATTAAAAAGCGCTTTCGGATTTGAACATCTTTCGGGCAGGCAGCGTATTTATATTTCACGCAGGAAGGCGGCCGTGCGCAGGGTGCTGAATGAATCTGAAATCGAACCGTTGTTGAAATCATACGGTTTTCAGGTCATCGTCATGGAGGACATTCCTTTTAGGGAACAAGTCGAAGTTTGCGCCACGGCTAATGTTTTGATCGGACCGCATGGAGCCGGATTGACAAATTTGCTGTATTGCGGTCAAAAATCCAAGATTGGAGAAATAGCTGTGAATGGTGTATTTCCGCACTATTTAGGAATGGCGCATCAGTCAGGACATTCATTTCAACGCTTCCTTGCCAGCAAAGCCGGGGAACAGGATAAACAGGATATGGTGGTGGATGTCGCCGGTTTTGAGCAATGGCTTGATCTGCACTTCAAAAATACGTCCACAATTGAACATTAAGCCGCGCATTTTTTATTATGCCTGGATATCGCCTTCTAACAACGGCGGGGCTTGTCTGGCGATGCGCCGGCATTTTATCGAGCACGATGACTTTGATCTGTTCGTAACCACATCCGGCGCGTTTGACCATCCATCCATTCCCAACCTGCGGGCCAAACGGCATCCGGCTTTGGTGCGCCTGTCCAACACAAGGTTTTCCCGCTGGGTGCGGCAATTTGAGATGACGTTTGAATCCGCACACATCCCGGTGGAAGTGCTTGCGACGGCGCAACAGTTCAAACCGGATGCGGTGTTCACCGTGGCGGACAACACCTTGAGCTGGACGGCATATCACCTGTCCCAAAAATTAGGTGTTCCGCTGATAACGAATTTTCAGGATTGGTGGCCGCGCGGACAATTTACACTAGAATTGGAAAAACCGTTTCCACCGGTCGCCTCCCTTTTGGAAAGGCGGTTTTACCGTTTGTATCAGGCCAGCAGCGTCGCCTTTTGCACGAGTGCCGGGATGAGGGAAAAACTCGGAACACATCCTTGCTCGCCCGTTTTATATCCGTGTTCCGCGCCGCGTGATCCTAGTTTCGTGCCGGACTTCAAACCGCCAAGCGGGAATCGTCCGTTCAAGCTTATTTATGCCGGCACGATCATCAAGGACTATGGCCGGAGCGTCCTGCGACTGGCCAAGGCACTGGCCGACCTGACATGGGTCAAGTTTGAAGTTTATGGCCCGCACCCGGACTGGTCTGAAGCAGAACTGGCATGGATGAAATCGGAGGGCATTTATCGGGGACTGCTGCCACATGCTGAACTCAAAACACGGTTGCGGGATGCCGATGCCTGTCTGGTGGTGATGAGTTTTGGACGGGAACTGGAACTGATGATGCGGACGAGTTTTACCACAAAATTTTTGGAATATGTGCAGTTTGCCAAGCCGGTCGTCGTCTGGGGGCCTGAATACTGCCAACCGGTGCGCGTCGCGCTGGAAACGGGCGCGGGATTGGCAGTTGAAACGGATCAGGTCGAAGCCGTGGTCAAGGCATTGGAGACGCTGCGTTCACCAGATCACTGGTTGGAACTGGCCAAAGGGGCGTGGGCGGCCGCAAATGGGATATTCAACCATGATCGGATTCAGCAGTTGTTTCGCGAATCCATTTTAAGGGCTATTAAAGGTCTTGAGACGGGTGATTGAAAGTTATGAAGCCCATGAAGATCGGATTTGTCTCGACGGTTCAAGGACACCAATGGCCCGGCAGCGAGTATCTCTGGTCGGCCTGCGCGGAGCGATTGTTGAAAATGCAGCATCAAGTGGTAGTCAGCGCAAGCATGGATTTACGGAGCGCAAAACCGATTGAAAGCTTAAGATCGAAAGGCGCATCTATCCATCTGGTTCCGTTGGTTTCAGGCCGCGTAAGCCGGATCCGTCAGAGATATTTCAATCCTTTTCGCAATCTTTACAAAAAGAGTCTGGATTTCATGATCATTTCTTCCGGGAGCGCCTACGACCCGGTTTACCATCCGGCCTTGGGACAATTTTTATGTGAAACAACCATTCCATTCATTTTCATCTGTCATTTTAACGCGGAAACTTTTTGGGTGGACGATCCGATGCGTGAGATGATGAGCGCCATTTTCAAAAAAGCTAGAACGACGGTATTTGTATCCCGCGAAAACCAGCGGCTTACGGAGCGCCAGCTAGGCATGGCGATTCCGCGTGCGGAAATCATTATCCCGCCGCTGTGTCTGGATTTGTCCGAACCGCTGCCGTGGCCGGACAAAGCCGATGGTGAACCCTGGCGTTTTGCCTGTGTCGCCAGATTGGAACCCCGCTGGAAAGGTCAGGACGTATTGTTCGAGGTTTTAGCCGATGAGAAGTGGAAGGGCCGGAACTACACATTAAGCCTCTTTGGGCAGGGAGCCGAAGAGTCGTATTTGAGAAAACTTTCCCAATTTTATGGCTTGGAAAAGAAAGTTATCTTTGCCGGGTTTTCAAACGCAACGGCCATCTGGCGGGAACATCATCTTCAGGTTCTTGCTGCGCGCGGCGAGGGAGGACCAATGGTCATCACCGAGGGCATGATCTGTGGTCGCTCGGCGGTTACCACGCGATGCGGGTTTAATGCCGATTATATCATTGACGGACAAAATGGATTCCTGGCGGATTTCGCAACTTCAGGATGTTTTGGCGGAAAACTTGAGGAGGCTTGGAATCGGCGCGAAGACTGGCAGGCAATGGGAAAGATGGCGCACCGATCCATCAGCACAAGAACGACCGATTTCAACGCGCCCGAGCGGCTGTTAAAACTCATCTTGAGCAAGGTTTATTGATTCTTTGAACCTTTCCGTCATCATTCCCAATTACAATCGGGAAACCTTAATTGGCGATACGATTTCCAATCTGCTGGCGCAAACACTGCCACCCGATGAAATCATCGTGGTGGATGACGGTTCGACGGACAAATCAGTGGGGGTCATCCGTTCGTTTGGCGACAAGGTGAAATTGATACAGCAAGCCAACCAGGGGCCGGGCGCGGCGCGTAATGCCGGACTCCGGGTTGCCACCGGGGAGTTCATTCAATTTCAAGACAGTGACGATCTTTTTTCGCTCAACAAACTGGAAGTGCAGGCAACATTGCTGGAACAATCCGGCGCAGACATCGCTTTCAGTCCGTGGGTCAAATTGAAAATTGAAGGCCGCAACGCAATCTTGGAAGACCATGTGTTGCAACACGCAATGCCGCCGGAAAAATTAAGCCTGCCCTGCTGGTGGCTGCGCGGCTGGTCAACGGTTTTTCAAAGCCTGCTGTTCCGCCGGTCTTTTCTGGCAAAGGTCGGTTTTTATCGCACAGACTTGATTTTGGGTGAAGACGGGGAATTATTTTTCCGTGCGCTGACCAGTTCGCCCCGCGTCGCCTTCACGGACAAGGCGTTGACAATTTATCGCCTTCACAACGTGAACAAGATCACCCAAGACGAAGGCACTTCGCAGGTGCGGCGCGCGATTGACTGGGCGCGCTGTCTGCGGTGCATGATCGGGCGTTGCGAAAGCTCCGGATTGAAAATGGATTTGATGACGCGCTCCATTTTTCTTTCCGGCATCCGGAAACATCTGCGCTATCTGCGCACTGCGCCGGACGCGCCCGCCGAATTGGTGGATTTTCTGTCGAAATTTTCGGCACGGTTGCCCGGCGGCTGGCTGGCTGCTGTCGAATGGTGGCTGCGGCTGGCCGAACAAGGACGTTTGCGCGCTCGCGGCTCGCGCTGGATGCCGGCTTATCACGCTGGAGCGGCAACCAAGAATCAACTGCGCTTGATACGAGAGATGGGACTCCATTTGAAAAAAGCTGAAAACTGAAACGCTGAAAATTTGAAATATGAGATTGAGTGCGGAATTGCGCGAGCGAACCAAGAATTACGCTTCAGGAATAATTCGGTTCTATGTCAAACTGCCGAAAGAGCGCGAGGAGGTGCGGGTGCTGGGCAAACAGTTGCTGCGTTCTGGGACTTCAGTGGCGGCACACGCGCGGGAGGCTTCCCGGGCGCGTTCCGACAGTGAGTTTTGCTCAAAGCTTGACGGCCTGCTTCAAGAGGCGGATGAATCGCAGTTGTGGCTGGAATTGCTGCGCGATGATTGCGGCATTCAAAATGAACCAATTGACCATTTGTTGCGCGAGACTGATGAATTGCTCGCAATCTTCACCAGCATGGTTTCCAAACTTCGCAAGGCAAACATTGAAACGCCGAAACACTGACATTCCGAAATTATTTCAGCTTTTCAGTGTTTCAGTTTTCAGCTTTTGTTTTATATGCGCTGGCTGATTGTCGAGGATGCGTTGCGCGACCGCAAAGGCCACTGGTTTGAATACCTCGGCACGTTTGCGCGGGAACTGCGCGCGCTGGGGGATGACGTGACCGTGCTGGCGGATAGCGCAGCGGAACCGTTTCTGGTTGAACAGTTGCAGGTGCGGCCGGTGCTGCCCGCCTCCATCTGGCATCGCATGGGCGACGGCGCGGGTGCGCTGCGCCGTTGCCTGCGCGTGCCGGTTCACGCATGGCAGACGTATCGCGCCCTGAAAAAATACATCCGGCGCACTGAAAAGTTTGATGTGATTTTTGTGCCGACGGTTTTGGTGCATCATTTGCTTGGCTGGACGTGGTTGATCAAGCGGGTATTCAAACAAGCTTCGACTCGCGTCATTTTATTTTTTCCGAACACACCCGTTCAACTGGACCTGAAAACCAACGAGCCGTCGTGGCAGCCCGCGCCGACGGCGAAACTGTTTTGCCGGCTCATCCGCTCCCTGCGGGGCGAGGTGAAACAAGGACGCGTGATCCTGGGTGCGGAAACTGAACCGATGCACGAGGTGCTGACACGATTGACCGGCGTGCCGTTCACTTATTTCCCGCATCCGGTGGCGACCGAAACAAACGCTGAAACGCTGAAAACTGAAAATCAGAAATCAGGGGAAAATGTCAGCATTTCAGAATTTCAGCTTTCAGCTTTTGAGAGCCATCCGACCTCTGACCTCCGACCTCCGACTTCTGGCTTTCTGACTTTCGGCTCCTATGGCAGTGCGCGCCACGAAAAGGGCGGCGACCTGCTCGTGGCCGCCGTGGATGAATTTTGCCGACGCTTCCCGGATTCGCGCGCGCGGTTTGTTTTGCAATGCGTGGGGGGAGACGCCGAACATTGGAAAAAATTGGCGGGCAATCCCAAAGTCCGGCTCATCCCGGTTTATTTTGCCGACGGCGAATATGTGCGACAGCTTCAGGCGACGGATGTCCTGTTGCTGCCCTACCGCCGCTCATCATATTCACTTAGGGTGTCGCGGGTGGTGATTGAAGCCATGGTTCACGGCATCCCGGTTGTCACCACGCGCGGCACCACGCTTGCAAGCCAGGCGGAGGAATCCGGCGCGGTGGTGCTGTGCGAGGATGAAAACGTGGTGAGCCTCGTGGCGGCGATCCACGATCTAGAGCAAAAATTTGAAAAGATGAAGCAGCACGCGGAACTACGGAAGCAGAAAGCACGCGAACATTTTTCTGTCCGACAATTTCGCTGTATCCTTGTGGCTGAATGAAATCGCCACCGGAATTATTGATCTTTTCACCCTCGGTCGGTGGAGGGCTGGCAGAGTATGTCTTCCATCAGGCAGAGGCTCTGGAAAAAGCCGGGGCAAAAGTCACCTGCCTCATTTCACCCTCGTTTTTGAACGGGCGGGCGTCCACATTTGAACGAATCATTTGCCTGGGCGATCCACCATCAGAAGAAAGATCGCGGCTCTTGAAGAAATTAAAGATGGCGTGGCATCTGCTCGCAAATCAGATGACTTTGGCATGGCAGGTCTGGAGACGACGACCGGACCTGGTATTGCTGGATTCCTATATCGAATATCTATCACCTTTGTGGGTCTGGCCGCATTGGTTTCTGGCTCGCGTCCGGGGCGTCCGTTACGCCGCCAACCTCCATGACCCCGTTCGCAGTTATGCCATTGGTCCGGCCTGGTGGCACAAACTGTCTGTGCGGCTGGCCTATTGGCCGCTGGATTTCGTGCTGGTGCATGACAAGTTGCAGGATGCTTCCGCCGTTCCGGCGCGCGTCCGTGTGGCACAGGTGCCGCATGGGTTGTATGAAATTCGGGGAACTCCGCCCGACCGGGAGGCGGTGCGGGCAGGATGGGGTGTCCGTGCCGGACAAAAAGTTTTTCTCGCCTTCGGCTTCGTCCGGGATGGGAAAAATCTGGACCTTGCGATTCGCGCGCTTGCCCGCGTGCCGGAAGCGTTTTTGGTGGTGGCCGGTTCGGTGGCTTCAGCCAAGGACAAGCCGTTTGCATTTTACCGGGGACTGGCCGACGAACTGGGTGTGGGCGACAGGTGCCGTTTTTTTGAAGGATTTGTCACCGACACCGACACAGGCAAGTTTTTTTTTGGAACCGATTTTGTGCTTTTGACCTACGCATCCTCTTTTCACTCGCAAAGCGGCGTGTTGAACATCGCGGCGGGTGCGCGCAAGCCGGTGCTGGCGTCCGCATCGCCCAGCCCGCTGATCGAGTCGGTAAGACGATTTCAACTTGGCATTGCCGTCGCGTCGGATTCCCTGACTGCCATTGTTGAAGGTTTGCGTCAATTGTTGCTGACGCCGATACAACCGCGCTGGCAGGATTACGAGGCTACGGCGGCATGGGCCGATAATGCGCGCGGCGTGCTGCAAGCCGCAGGACTGAAAGTAAAGGCTGTAACGCTGAAAACCTGAAAGCAGTAATCAGAAAAGCTGAAAGTGGTGAAATGGACAAAGGGAAAACCGGACAAACCAAAGTGAACCAAAAGGTCATCAGTACACTGGGCGTCATCATCGCCACAGTTGGCCGAAAGGAAATCGTTGAGCAGACCATCCTTTCGTTGTCTTCACGGAGAACCATTCCGGGTTGCGTTGTTGTTACCGGAGCTACCGAGAAAGACCTGCCCGTGCTAGACTATGTGATGCCATTTCCCGTTCATTTGCTGCTGGCTCCTGCTAAAGGGTCGGCCATTCAACGGAACCACGGCATCAGTCAGTTATCTCCTTCGATTGAATTAGTCTCCTTCTTGGATGATGACATGGAGCTACACGATGATTATTGCGCCGAGGTGGAAAATGTATTCCACTCCGCCCCAGAAGTGGCCGGGTTCAGCGGTTGCATCATGGCCAACGGCGGCATCGACCGCGCGGATGCACGCACTTTGCTTGATACGTATCAGATTCACAAAGAGATGCCAGTCTTTGGTTTTTACCCGAAACGCTGGCCTGGATTTTATGGTTGCGCCATGAACATCCGCCGCCGCTGGCTGGCTGTGGAGCAGTTTGACGAGAGGCTGCCGCTGTATGCGCTGGGCGAAGATTGCGAGATGGGATTTCGCTTGAGCCGGCATGGGGCAGTTGGTGGTTCCGCGCGCTGTCCTGTGGTGCATTTGGCCGCAAAATCCGGCAGGATTTCGGAAGTTGGCGTCGGTTATGCCCAGATCATCAATTACCTCTATTTTGCCGGAAAGGGAATCGGCTATCCCCGGATGGCCACCTACTGGCATCATCTGGTCCGATTACCATTGGTAAACCTTTTTTTTCGATTGTTTCCCGCTTTGGAACAAAAAAAATCCATTGACAGGAAAGGGAGATTCCGGGGCAACCTACTGGCACTGGCGGATGCCGCACGGGGCCGGATCGATCCGAAAAACCTCATAGCCATCGTGGCCAGATTTGGAAAATAAATACAAAGCAACCACCCGCCCAACCGGTGTTGCACCTGTTAAAATTGACAATGAATTTGCGACTTTTCAGCGGCGGCCTGCTGGCCTATGTTTACAATGATTGGTTTGGCCATTTCCCTTCGCGCACGCTGCGGAAATTGTATCTGGCGAGCTGGCTCGGCAGCCTTGGCACCGGAACTTCCGTGCAAATGAACTGCCGTTTTTCGAATGGACGCAAGGTTTATTTTGGAAATCGAAACATAATCAATTTCGGATGCCTGTTCGATGGGCGAAAATTTCACATCCGCACGGGCGACGATGTTTCCATCGGGCCGGAAGCGGCGATTCTTACTTTGGGCCACGATCCACAGTCGCCGGATTTTGCGGATCGTGGCGGCGACGTGATCATCGGCGACCGGGCATGGATCGGTTATCGTGCGGTGATTCTTCCGGGAATCAAGATTGGTGAAGGGGCTGTGGTTGGTGCTGGAGCGGTGGTGACGAAAGACGTGGAGGCATTTTCAATCGTCGCCGGGAATCCGGCTCGAAAAATAGGCGGGCGCAACAAGGAGTTGCACTATCATCTGGAATACAATCCATTGCTCCTATGACATTGATGGACGCAGAGATGCTGTAGGTCTGACAATCTGAATTTAACGGTTAATGTTATGATGGCGTATATAACCAAAGCAAACGTCGAACGCTTTTTAAAATTATCTGTTTTGAAAACATTCCTTGCTTGTTTGAGTGAAAGGCAATGGGGTCGTATTCTTGTTTTTAAACGGACAAAATATTCCAATAACGGCAAGATTCTTGTTGATGGCAATTCCAAACTAATGATTAATGAGCCTTGGCCCCTGTCTGCCTCAGAGCCAGGGTCGCTTATACTATGGCCGGGGGCGTCTCTTCATTTGAAAAATGGAAATTTCATTTTTAGGTCTGGAATGTTTGTCGAAATAAAGGCGGGCGCAAGTCTGGAGATATGCGGAAATAAAGGCTATGCTTCAAGAAATGTGCAGATCGAATGCATGAATAGCATAAAAATTGGCGCGGGTGTTGCCATCGGTCCTGACGTAATTATTCGAGACACTGACAGCCATTCACTGACTGATTCGGACCATGTCATGACGATTCCAATACGCATTGGGAACAAAGTGTGGATCGGAGCTAGAGCCATTATCCTCAAGGGCGT